>ENA-UOVV01001089-UOVV01001089.1-compost-metagenome-genome-assembly--contig:-NODE-1089-length-23455-cov-6.343291_pt1 | contig 23455 bp, 19 predicted proteins | sample MGYA00238155_ERZ761577 | MGnify/ENA primary metagenome ERZ761577 (study PRJEB28898, sample SAMN06268775) | compost metagenome | isolation source: Emeryville, CA | place: USA:Emeryville, CA | collected...
CCTGTAGCAGTATTGACCGGAGTCACGCGCAATTGCAATTCGATTCCACGATTCGAAATATCACCCAGATTGATCACCCGTCCTGTGTATCCTGAGCTTGGCGGAAGCGGTACCGTGATGATCTGATCCACCGATTTGTTGTAGTAGTAAGTGATCTCGGTGGTAATTCTTTCTCTAAGGAAGGAAAGTTCCAGACCAGCTTCCCAGGCGCGGGTTCTTTCCGGACGCAGATTAGGGTCGCCATATACGTTTTGAAAGGTAAAGCCCGAAACGTTGCCGCTGGGATATTGAAGCGGGAAGCGAACACTTCCAAAGCCGGTTTCTGCAACAGTAGAAACATAACCCGGATCGTTGTTCTGATATTCAAGTCCGCCAGCGCCCACCGATGCCACGCCGGCACGCAGTTTACCGTAGTTCAATACTTTTTCACGGAAGGGCGTATTTTTCAAAGTTTCCGTAAATACCCAGGAGAGATTGGCACTGGGGTAAAAGAAAGATCTGTTTTCCTGACGAAGTGTGGAAGTCCAGTCATTTCTTCCGGTCAGTTCCAGGAATACGGTGCGCTTATAATCGAAGATAGCGCTACCATATACCCCTACTGATCTTCGCTCGCGCAATGTGTTAGTAGCTATGATGGGTCCCTGCGCGTTGGAGAAATTGTAGAAGTCGGGAATCACCAAACCGTTTTGTTCGGGGTCTATACTGGCGCTGCTGGTATTTACCCTGCTCAGTTGCACATTGTGTCCGGCAAGGGCTTTTACGCCAAAATCGTCAGTGATCTGTTGTGTATAGTTTACGATCAGGTCGTTGTAGAAAGTCTGTGTGTTGGAAGTGCCTTCAAAGTAGCCGCCGTTGCTGATATGAGGAAGCCCTGCGTAAAAAGGATCGAAAGGTTCGGAGTTGAACTTCGGTGTACGCTGCGTGGTACGGTCGGCTATGACATCACCCCCAAAGCGGTTGAAGATATCCCATCGTTCACCAGGTTTAAATCCTACAGTGAAAGATCCCAACACACGGTCGGTGCGATTGCGATTGTCGAATCGTTCAGCCACCCAATAGGGGTTCATTGTATAAGCTCCGTAGAAGCCATAACGCTGCACACCGCTTTCATCTATCATATCCATGCTGTTGAAAGGATTGCTCAGATCTTTCAGCTCATGAATCGGAATGTCTCTTGGTGTCTGTAACACATTGTTCCATACCGAGCCTCCTGCCTGTCCGCTTGCCTCGATCCGCTGATTGATGTGGAGATAGTTTACATTCAGATTGGTGTAGAACTTATTGCTGAGTTGAGTGGAGCCGTTGAAGCGAATGCTGTATTTATCAAAAAAAGTATTCGGTGTGATGCCTTTGTTGTTCAATGTGTTGAGAGACAGATAGAAGGCTCCGTTTTCACCACCGCTTCCGATCGACACATTGTTTTCCCAGGTGCGGCCCGTGTTGAAGAAACTTTTCACGTTATCGGGCTGCGCGGAATAAGGCTTTACCCTTTGCTGACCATTAATGGTTTGTCCCCAGGGGCGTGGCTGGTCGTCGAAAGGAAGTCCCCAGCTAAAATTTTCCCGGCGGTCATCTTCGACATCATGAACATTTCCCTGCCCATAGCGATTTTGAAGGTCCGGATATTTCAGCACATCATGGAGTGTGTAATTGGTTTGGTAGGTAATTTCCGTTTTGGATGGTCTGGCGGTGCGTGCTCTTCCTTTCTTGGTAGTAATCATCACAGCACCAAAAGCTGCAAGTTCTCCATAAAGCGCCGCCGCTGCCGGTCCTTTCAGCACTGTAATGGATTCAATGTCTTCCGGGTTGATGTCATTACCGCGGTTTCCGAAGTCGAGTTGCTCCAGACTGCTCACACCTGAGAGCCGGTTTTGATTGTTGATTGGGATACCATCCACAACGATCAATGCATTGTTGTTGTTGCTGATCGATTTTTCTCCGCGCAGTACAATTCTGGTGCTGCCTCCGGGTCCGCCTGTACTGCTGGTAATATTTACCCCGGCTGTTTTTCCCTGTATGGCACTCAATGCGCTGGTTTGATTGCCCTGATTCAGTTCGTCTGCATTCAGCGTAGTGGCTGAGTAGCCTATTTCACGCTTTTCTCTACGAATGGCCAGCGCCGTCACCACTGCACCTTCGAGTTCGCGGGCGGTGGGCACCATTCGTACCGTTACACTATCGCCGGTGACGGTTATTGTCTGAGTGCCATATCCTATAGATTGTACTACAACTACATTGGAGCCTTCAGGTAAATCCACGGCAAAATTTCCGTCTATATCGGTGACGGTTCCTGTACCGGTTCCTCTTACCGAAATGCCTGCACCCGGAATTCCTTCATTGTTCTCGTCGAGCACCCTGCCCGTTATTCTTCGCGCCTGCGACCAGGCTTCCATGCCAGTAAGCAGCAGAAGGAGCAGTACTACTATTTTTTTCATACCCACAGTTTTAGATAGTGATCACTGGTTTTAAGCGGACTGAGCGATTTCTCACCCTTTGTCTCACCCCTACTATTGCAAAGGATTGTTAAAAACCATGCCTTCGTATAGGAAAGTTTTTGACTTTATAAGAATGATGCCACGACAAGTTTTGGCACAGAATAAATATTTACGTAAAAATTTTTATTGAAAATCAATTGGTTGCAGAAGCACGCTAAAAAATTGTAATAATTTTTTTGGCTAAGAAATACCTGAATTTTACCTTTGCCATCCTTTTGAAAATGCCACGGCTGTTTGCCTGAGCGAATAGAACGGTGGTATTCAACCAATAAAGTGTAAAACATCAATACAGGAAATGAGACACCTTAGTTTTAAAACACAATCGGCCAACGAAAAGATCGTGAAGCGCGATTGGTACGTGGTAGATGCTACCAACCAAACACTGGGTCGTATGACTTCGAAGATCGCTACCGTTCTCCGTGGAAAGCATAAGGCCTACTATACACCGCATTTCGATTGCGGCGACTATGTAATTGTTGTAAACTCCTCTAAAGTGGTGCTTACCGGAAATAAAATGGAGGACAAAGAATACATCACTTACTCAGGTTATCCTGGTGGCCAGAAGACTGCAACTGCCAAGATTATGATCAATTCCCGTCCGAACGTAGTGATCGAGCGTGCTGTAAAAGGTATGCTTCCGAAAAACCGCCTGGGACGTGCTATGTACAAGAAACTCTTCGTTTACGAAGGCGCTGAGCATCCGCACAAGGCACAACAGCCCAAGGAACTGAAATTCTAAATCTGATTTTTTAAAAAATTCCAAATTCCCATATAGTAGATGGAAAAGCAAAAAAATGCCGTTGGTCGCCGAAAGGAAGCCGTAGCCCGTGTATACATGAGCAAGGGCACAGGCAACATCACGGTGAATGGTAAAGAGTACAAAAACTACTTTCCCCTGATGTACCTGCAGAACCAGGTGGAACTGCCATTGAAAACGATCGATTCTCTGAGCGCTTTCGATGTGGTGGTAAACGTTACAGGCGGTGGTCCGAAAGGACAGGCTGAGGCAATCAAGCTGGGTATTGCCCGCGCTCTTTGCGATATCAATCCTGAATATCGCCCGATGTTGAAGAAAGAAGGTTTGATGACGCGCGATCCGCGTTCTGTAGAGCGTAAGAAATTCGGTAAGCGTAAAGCACGTCGTAGCTTCCAGTTCTCTAAACGTTAATTGCTGGGTACTCTTTATATTCTTAACCAACCAGAAAAAATTAAAATGGAAGAAAATAAAAGCTTGCACCAGCAGTTACTCGAAGCTGGTGTGCATTTCGGTCACTTGAAAAAGAAGTGGAACCCAAAGATGCTTCCTTACATCTTTGCTGAGAAAAATGGTATTCACATCATAGACCTCAACAAGACCATCGAAGGTCTTGAAGAAGCAGCAGCGGCGCTGAAATCAATTGCCCGCAGCGGAAAAAAGATCATGTTCGTAGCTACTAAAAAGCAGGCGAAGGAGATCGTTGCTGAAGCAGCTGCGAAAGTAAATATGCCTTATGTTACTGAGCGTTGGCTGGGTGGTATGCTTACCAACTTCCAGACCATCCGCAAGAGCGTAAAGAAAATGCAGAGCATTGAAAAAATGCTTGGCGACGGTACTCTGGAGAGCGTTACCAAGAAAGAGCGCCTCACTTTGAGCCGTAGCAAGGATAAAATGGAGAAAGTGCTCGGCGGTATCGCCAACATGAGCCGCACTCCTGCTGCAATTTTCATGGTAGATATCAGCCACGAGCATATCGCCCTGGCAGAAGCAAAGCGTCTGGGTATCACCACTTTCGCTATGGTGGATACGAACAGCGATCCTAGCAAGGTAGATTTTCCTGTACCTGCCAACGACGATGCTACCAAGTCTATCGCTATCATCACCAACTACCTCACCGCAGCGATCATGGAAGGTCTGCAGGAGCGTAGTGAAGTGAAGGAAGAAGAAGGCGAAGAAAACGCTGAAAGAATGCGCGGACTGGATATATCTGACGAGGATGAAACCTCAAAAGATAAAGGCGAGCGTACTCCGGGTCGCGGACGCGGACGTGCAGGAGCTGGTTCAGGCGCAGGTCGTGGACGTACCGGAGCGGGTGCAAAACGCTAATTCCTTAAGCACAAAACATATAGCAATGACTTAAAGCCCCTGTTTTTGGGGCTTTAAGCATAAATCGCGAATTTCGCACCTCAATTTTTAAAACACATAAACTAAAACATACAATGAGCGTAGCAATATCTGCAGCTGAAATCAACAAGCTGCGTCAGCAGACAGGCGCCGGAATGATGGACTGCCGTAAAGCTTTAACTGAAACCAACGGCGATTTTGAAGCAGCGATCGACTGGTTGCGCAAGCAAGGACAGAAAGTGGCTGCAAAACGTAGTGACCGTGAAGCAAAGGAAGGTGTTGTTATTGCGAAAACAACTGCTGATAACAAGACTGGTTTTATCGTATGCGTTAGCTGCGAAACAGACTTTGTGTCTAAAAATGCGGATTTCGTTGCCTTCACTCAAAGCATTGCTGATGCTGCAGTAGACAACAATGTTAAGTCTGTGGAAGAACTGAACGAAACCGTCATTAATGGGGCTAAGGTTTCTGACCTGATCAATGACAAACTGGCTGCTATTGGCGAAAAGATCGGTATCGTAGCATTCGAAAGAATAGAAGCTCCTTATGTGGCTGCATATATCCATGGCGCAAACCGTATCGGTGTATTGGTAGGTCTGAACAAGGAGGCTGAAGAAGCCGGTAAGGATGTAGCAATGCAAATTGCTGCCATGAATCCTGTAGCGTTGAATGCTGACAGCGTAGCTCCCGAAGTGATCGAAAGAGAGCGTGCTATTGTAATGGAAACCATGCAGAACGATCCTAAGATGGCAGGCAAACCTCAGGATATGATCGCTAAGATCGCTGAAGGTAAGCTGGGCGCTTTCTTTAAAGAAAATACATTGCTGGCGCAACCTTTCGTTAAGGATGCAGGTAAGTCTGTAGCAGATTATCTGAAATCTGCCGGCGATGTAACCGTTAGCGAATTTAAACGTGTGGCTGTAGGATAAGCCCGGTTGTTATAGTATTAATTGAAAAAAGGTCAGAGATTATTTTCTCTGACCTTTTTCTTAAGTTGGCTTAAGTGTGACAACATTATTTTAAATCTCTTACTTGTACTCCCCGCTTCTGGGTCCGCTGTCTTTACGGGAAATATCGGGGTCGAGCGCTCCTGCTTCATAATCATTGACCTTTTGCCGGCGGTATTCTGCCATCAACGCGCGGAGTTCCAGCCTGTCGCCTTCTCCAAGCTCTGAAGTATCTGCCATCTGGTTTTCAAGAGCAATCATATCTGCGTTCCGGTCGCGACTCTCCACTAATATCGTTTCTGCTCGCTGTTTGTATTCCTCCAGCAAATCTCTGATGGTTTTCATAGACTACGAACACATCAAAAAAACCGAACCATGAACTACTGCCGGGTATTTCCGGTTTTGGGATCAAGTACCCAATTCTTCTCATTCAGGTGAGATAGGGTCACCGGAACGTTGTAACGATTGGCGATATAGGCAGCAAGCTGTTCCGCTGCAAATACCGAACGATGCTGACCACCGGTGCATCCAAAGGAAACGCTCAGATGGTCGAAGCCGCGACTGATGTAATCCTCCACATTGATCGAAACCAGTGCAAAGACATGGTCAAGAAATTCTTTCATCTTTGTTTCCTGTCGCAGGAAATCCTGCACCGGTGCATCGTGTCCCGTCAGATGTTTGTAAGCCGCATATCTGCCGGGGTTCAAAATGCCGCGACAATCGAAAACAAAGCCTCCGCCATGTGAACTTTTGTCTTTCGGAATGCCGTTTTTATAGGAAAAGGAATTGATCGTCACGGTGAGTTTTACATCCTTTCTGGCTTCAGGTTGTGCGTACAAAGCCTGCATTTCTTTGCTGGAAAGCCTTTCCAATAAGGAACGTAACTCAGGGTAAGCCGGTAGTTGCGGATACTGGGCCAGAAAAGTTTCCAGATTTTTTAAAGCCGGGGCGATACTCGAAACGAAATGCGGTTTGCGTTCCAGCAAGCCTCTGAAGCCATACGCACCCAATACCTGCAAAAGGCGAAGTAATACAAATTGTGCATAGCCTTTACGGAAATGAATCTCGTCCATGCGTGCGATGGGCAACGCATTCATGGCACTGATGTAACCGTTGAGCAAATCTTCCTTCCAGGGTTCAGGAAGCTGCGCCTTTGCCTGCCACAACAAAGAGGCAAGGTCGTATTGTGCAGGTCCCTGCATGGCGCCCTGAAAGTCTATAAGGAAGATCTTTCCTTCGTGGAGCATGAGGTTGCGGCTCTGAAAGTCGCGATACATCAGCATTTGCGGCTGTACTCTGCCCAGTTCCTTGGCGAGCTGCTCCATTTCTTCCATCAAAAGACTTTTGTTGTAGTGTATCTTTTGAAGGTCAGCGAAGTAAAATTTGAAATAGAGCAGATCGGCCATGATGGCTTTCTCATCGAACTGCCGGGTGGAAAAGCATTGTTCGAAATTGGCTTCCCTGCCTGCCATCCATTGCACCTTTACCAACTGCGCCAGCGCCTGATGAAAGTTTTGTCTTACTGCTTCGGTATAGCCTTCTTTCATCAACTGGTCGAACAGCGAGGTGCTGCCTAAATCCTCTTGCAGGTAAGATTTTTTGTCTTTGGAGATCTTGTAGATTTCAGGAACGTTGATCTGATGCTTTTTGAACAATTGCGTAAAGTAGAAGTACGTATTGTTTTCTGCGTTGTTGGCATTGTACGTTCCTATTGCTTTGTGTTCACCGTTCGACAGTCTGTAATAGCGCCGATCGGAGCCCGACACAGGAAGGAGTTCAACCTTATCGGGTTTACTGCCGAAATGCTCCTCGAAGAGCTTTTCAAGGTTACTGATAGTTGCGGGAGAAGATTTATTTACGGTCATAAGATTTTGGGGTATTCAAAGAAAATGACTTCCTTTTTAGTCCGGTGAAAGTCGCTCCAGTGTCCGGTTTCAGCCTGCGTTGCTACTACACTGCATGTGGGCATGTCGTCGATAGCAAAACGATCCGACAAAGAGTTGGCATAAGCAGTAATCCCCGGATTGTGCCCTACGATAAAAACAGTCTTTAGCGAATCATCTAAATGACTTATCAATTCGTCGAACACATGCGGCTCACACAGGTAGAGCTTATCCTCCATTCTGATAAGTTCCTTTTCATAACCAACTCCTTCGGCTAGCCTTTTGGCGGTCTGACGGGCGCGTTTAGCGCTGCTGGAAATGAATGCATCGGGAATCAATCCCACGGTTTTCAATCGTTCACCCATTGCCGGGGCATCTTTTTTACCACGCTCATTCAGCGGACGGTCGAAATCGGGTTGAGCACTATCTGCCCATCCCGATTTTGCATGTCTTATCAGCACCACTGTTTTTTTCACGCCTTGCCTTGTTGGTTATAAAACAGAAGTTTCAGATCCTTGCCGTCAAATTCGGCGTAGCTGTCATAGACAATCCAATCTCCCAGATTTATATACAGACTGTTTCCGGGCAGCGGGTATTCGACAGCGATATGCCTGTGCCCGAAAACGAAATAATCAAAATGTTCCTGACTAAGTTTTTGCAGGCAGAACTGAACAAGCCATTCCTTCTCCGGTCCCAGGAAGGGTTTTTCCTGCACATTGTGTTTTGGTCCCAGGCGACTGAACCATCCGGCCATACCCACACCTGTATCAGGGTGAATACGACGGTACAACCATTGCGAAACAGGGTTGCGCAACACTTTCTTCAACAGTTTATAGCCATGATCGCCGGGTCCTAACCCGTCGCCGTGCCCTATGAAAAACTTTTTCCCGTTGTATTCACGCACCATGGGTTCATGATGTACCGGTATGTTCAGTTCCTCTTCAAAATAGCCGCGCATCCACAGATCATGATTTCCGGTAAAGGCTTCTATATGCAAACCTTCGTCGCTCAACTGCGCAAGCTTTCCCAGAAATCGTGTAAACCCTTTGGGTACTACATTTCTGTATTCAAACCAGGTGTCGAAAATATCTCCTACCAGAAAGATTGCGGCTGCATCGTGGCTGATATCGTCGAGCCAGTTGCAGAGCCTTTTTTCCCGTGCCAGGCTGCCTGCCTTGTCGGGAATGCCGAGATGAAAATCGGAAGCGAAGTAGATTTTTTTGCCTTCGGGTAGATCCATGGGGGCTGATGGGGCTGCAATTTAGCTCAAATTGAGGAGATTAGCGGTGGGCAAAGCGCTGGCACTTTTTTTAAAGCTACACAAGCGCGGTAGTTGCTTATGAATATCATAGACTTTTTTCTTGCAGCGGTGCTGATACTTGCCGTATGGAGTGGTTATCAGTGCGGACTGATCCTGGGTTTGTTCAGTATCCTTACCTGGGTAAGTAGTCTGGTGCTCACGCTTCTGGCATATCCGCATCTGGTGAATTGGGTTGACCGGCAAGCAACTGCAAATAGCGTATGGACCATACCCTTAGCGTTTCTGCTAAGCTTTTTACTCATCAGGATGATTGTAGGTGCCATCGTCAACTGGATGCTGGGCGCTATCCCTCCAGAGTCGCATGGTCACTTACTCAACAAATCACTGGGTGTTTTTCCTGGCTTGCTCAATGGCTTTATCTATGTTGCATTGCTGGCAACTTTTCTTCTGATGGTTCCATTATCGGACAGTCTATCGCAAAAAAGCCGGGAGAGTTTGTTTGCGCAGAGACTTACCGAACCTGTTGCATATCTGGAAGACAAACTTTCTCCTGTGTTCGATGATGCCGTGCGAAAGACTATCGGCAGGATGTCTGTAGAGCCAAATTCAGAGAGGTTTATCAAGCTGCCCTATACCGTGGAAAATCCAAAGCCCCGTCCCGATCTGGAAGCGGAGATGCTGGTGTTGATCAATCGTGAACGTACCAAACGAGGATTGCACGAATTGAAAGCGGATGAGGAAATGAGCGTGGTTGCCCGTGCACATTCACGAGATATGTTTGCCCGCGGTTATTTTTCACACTACACCCCCGAAAAAAAGGATCCATTCGACAGGATGAAAGAAAAGCATGTGCGGTTTCTTACTGCCGGAGAAAATCTTTCGCTCGCACGTACACTGGTCATGGCACATGAGGGATTGATGCGTTCACCGGGACATCGCGCAAATATTTTACAGCCTGCGTTTGGAAGAGTAGGCATAGGCATACTCGACGGAGGTATTTATGGAATTATGGTCACGCAGAATTTCCGCAACTAGTATTTTTTCAGCCGTTCCTGATATAGTGAGGCATAGGATTCGAACTGCTCGCGGAAATGTTTTTCAATAGATTGTGTACTTCGATCGCAGGCAGAGCAGTTGAATAGAAGTTCAGCTTTGCCTTCCGCCGGTGCGCATTCAGATTCCCGGGAAAAGAAGTTGCTCTTCGCCACGGGTTTAGACCTTTCCCCTGAATGATGCTGGTAGGTTATATTCATCAGCGAAATTCTTGTCTTCAAATTTTTTACCTCAACGACCAGTTGTGCTTGAAGATTCAAATTCTCAATACAATCATTAGATCCTCCATAGTACTTCCAGGAAACCGGAATGGTGATCTTAGCTTTCTTTTTGTCTTCACGATAATCTGTAGCAAACAGCCGTGCAAAGCCTAAGGCACGGTCATAAACTTCCGCCTGATTTGTTGCCGAATTCACCTTGAACGCACGCCGAAAGATCAGTGTTTGCTGTTTCTTGTCTGAGCCTGCTACTTGAGAAGATTTTCCGTAGTAAACACCTGCTTCATTGGTATCCGCTTTCTGATCATGCCTTTCTTCCTGAGAAAATGTATTCAGAGCTGATGCAATAAAAAGGGCAGAAAGTAACAAACGCTTCATAGCAACGGGTTTCTCTGAGCGGCTGTAAGATTATGCCCGCAGCACTAAGCTGTTTGTTAAAGATCAGACTACGACTACTTCATAGAAATCGTCGGTGCAGAAATATTTCTGTGAAAGCCTTTGCAATTCCTCTGCAGAAATGCTTTTATAGATTCTGATATTCCGGTTAAAATGCTCTTCTGTCAAACCGTTGAGAATGAGTGTGCGCCAGCGTTGAAGGATCTGGAACGGACCATCAAGATCACCAAGCAGGTTGCCCAGCAGATAGTTTTTTACCAGCAGGAGTTCTTCAGCATCGGCAGGTTCATTGCAAAGCAATTCCATTTCGCGATAGATTTCCTTCACTGCCGGTTCGATCACATCACGACCTACTTCTGTATGAATGGTGAGCGCTCCGCCATGGATAAAGGGCGAGAGCGAACTATAAATCCCGTAGGTAAATCCTTTCTCCTCGCGGATATTACTCATCAGCCTTGAGCCGAAATATCCGCCAAACAAGGTATTCAGCACGATCATGGGAGCAAAGTCTTCATGATGACGGTTGGGAAACAGACGTCCTATGCGGATGGCACCCTGCACACCATTTGGATCGTTGAGAATGCGGTGTTTTTTTTCTGAAGGCGCCGGAGCTGAAAAAGTTTCAGAAGAAACAGGTTCGCCTGACAATGCATCCTTTCCAAATACATCGTCGAGGGCTTTTACATCTGAAGGGCCGATCTTACCCGCCATAAAGATCTGCACATGAGCCAGTGCATACTGTTTTTTGTAAAAGTTCAGTAAGTCTTCACGGCTGATGGCTTCTATTTTTTCCTTTTTGGAATATCGTCCGTAAGGATGTGCTTCACCAAACAACAATGCATCAATTCTTTGGTTGGCTACAAACTCACACTGACGCAGGTTCACCAGCAGACGCTGAATGGAGTTCTGCTTGTATATCAAAATCTCTTCTTCCGGAAACATTGCGTCGGTGAGTAGTTCATATACCAGGGGCAATAGTTTGGGAAGGTGTTTGGTAAGTGTGTATAAGGTAACAGAAGAAAAATCATTTCCGGGATTTACCTTGAGATTGGCTCCGTAAAATTCAAAAGCTTCGTTGATCTCATGTGCAGAACGCTTTGAGGTGCCATTCTTCAACAGTGCTGCTACGGCTTGTGCCACGGCAGGCTTTTGTTCATACCACAACCCCGCCGGAAATATCCAGTCCACTTCTACCACATCCTGCACGCCGGCATTCAGCCAGTAGAGCGGTAAACCGTTGCTGAGCCGATGGGTGTTGATCGGGGGCAGTGTATAGTCAAATTCTATGGCGTCGTGTATGGCTGGTGCTATGGTTCTGTCGAGTGGCATGACAATCTTTTGAGCGTTCAAAGATAGGGAGGTGTTGGTAGTTGTGTTGTTATTCTATGATTTTCGTTTTCTTAAAAAGCTTAACCGTAAGCAAATCCACTGTGGCGATTATTTTTTGGATTTTTTTAAAACACAGGACCTTACGCACTTTTCGGTTTCACGCACAAGTGTATCTACCGTAAAGAGCACAAAGATTTCGCGGAGGAATGCAGAGAGGCAATTGTTTGTCGCTGTGACCTGCAATTTTGCGTTTCACAACATAAAGGCTACTGCCTCTCGACTGCTCCTTAATGCTAATCTTTAATAAACAAAGCTTTCAGTTCGCCTGCATCCTCCGGTTTCATTTTTCCGCCGAGTATCAGTCGTATTTGCCTGCGGCGAAGTGCGCCGTCAAACATTTTTTTGTCTTCATCGGTCACGGGCACCAGTTCAGGCACCTTCCGGGGGCGACCATTCGGATCCAGTGCCACGAAAGTGAAATAGGCTTCGTTTGTGAGGTATTTAAACTGCGCATGAAGATCTTCTCCCCAAACCCGCATAAAGACTTCCATAGAAGTATTGAACGAACGTGTCACCCGCGATTCGATGGTGAGCAAATTGCCCAGTTTGATTGGGTTGGAAAAGGAAACATTGTCTACAGAAGCTGTTACCACGGGACAGTTGCAGTGCTTCATCGCTGAAACGGCACCGGCAATATCCATCATGTGCATCAGGCGGCCGCCCATCAGATTGCCCAGTGTATTGGTATCGTTAGGCAATACCAGTTCGCTCATGATGTTGTAAGTGTCTTGCGGATGCTTTATTGAAATCATATAAAACGTTTGTAAGAAAATATTGTTAGAAAAAATTTTCTGTGTAGCCCTGCACGGAACCTCAGAGGCTCAATGAACCTTTAAAAGAAGAGTCAGCACTTTGCAAAAGAGAATCACTTCGGACCACTGTGCTCCAGGTGTTCCCGGAAAACTTACAGCTACCTTCCCAAGCTGATTCTTTTGCTCTCCACCGGATGACTCTATTTGCTTAGGTGCATGCTTCTCTCTTTGTAGAGTGTGCGGAACCAGGGATCGCGCAGATTTTTTATGAAGCGGATCGTCTCGCCTGTGCTCTTCATTTCGGGACCGAGCTCCTTGTTTACGTTCGGGAATTTATTGAAAGAAAATACAGGCTCTTTCACCGCAAATCCTTCAAGCTTCTGAACGATCTTAAAGTCTTTAAGCTTCTTTTCTCCGAGCATCACCTTGGTAGCAATGTTCAGATATGGAACACCGTAAGCTTTTGCAATGAAAGGCGTAGTACGGCTCGCACGTGGGTTTGCTTCAATTACATACACCTTACCGTCCTTGATGGCATACTGGATGTTGATCAGTCCGCGGATATTCAGCGCAAAAGAAATTTTTCTGGCGATGTCTATCATTTCTTCCACTACCAGCGGCGGCAGATTGAACACAGGCAATACCGAGTGGCTGTCCCCGCTATGGATACCCGCCGGTTCTATATGTTCCATAATACCCATGATATGTACCTCTTCACCATCGCAGATCGCGTCGATCTCTGCTTCCTGACAGCGGTCGAGGAAATGATCTATCAGAATCTTATTACCCGGTAAGTGTTTCAGCAGACTTACCACACTTTTCTCCAGCTCTTCGTCGTTGATCACAATCCGCATTCTTTGTCCGCCGAGTACATAAGAAGGACGCACCAAAACAGGATAACCCACTTCGTTCGCTACTTCAATGGCTTCATCGGTAGTGTAGGCAGTACCATAACGAGGATAAGGAATGTCGAGTTCTTTGAGCATATCACTGAAGCGACCGCGATCTTCGGCGATGTCCATGTTGTCGAAGGAAGTACCGATGATGCGAATACCCTTTTCATGGAGGCGTTTTGCAAGCTTCAGGGCGGTTTGTCCACCAAGCTGTACGATCACCCCATAAGGCTGCTCATGCTCTATAATTTCCCAGAGGTGTTCCCAGTAAACGGGTTCAAAATAAAGTTTGTCTGCGATGTCGAAATCGGTAGAAACCGTCTCAGGGTTGCAGTTGACCATGATCGCTTCATAGCCGCATTCCTTGGCAGCGAGCAAACCATGTGTGCAACAGTAGTCGAACTCAATACCCTGACCGATACGATTCGGTCCGGAGCCCAGAACAATGATCTTCTTTTTATCGTGGAGTTTACTTTCGTTGAAAACCAGATTTCCTTTAGTGACTTTGCAGGAAGAATTTGACTCGAATGTGGAGTAGAAATAAGGCGTTTTGGCCTCAAATTCTGCACTGCAGGTATCTACCATTTTAAACACCCGGCGAATACCCAGTTTTTTGCGGTGTTCGTACACTTCGTCGGCGGTTACATCTTTTACCAACTCGGCGATTTGTTCATCACTGAAGCCCATTTGTTTGGCTTCGCAAAGCAGGTCTTCCGGCAGTTTGTCGAGGTGTTTATATTCTTTGATCTTATTTTCCAGGTTTACGATATCCTGTATCTGGTAAAGGAACCAGCGGTCGATATGAGTGAGTTCGCGTAAGGTTTTGATAGAGACACCTGCTGCGAGTGCTTCCTTGATTCTAAAGATGCGATCCCATTGCGGACGTTTGAAAGTTTCCAGCAGTTCCTCAGGACGCAGGCGACTGGTGCTGATGAAGGAAAGTCCGGTAGCATTGTTTTCCAGGCTCTGACAGGCTTTTTGCAATGCCTCCGGAAAGGTTCTTCCGATAGCCATTACCTCACCTACCGATTTCATCTGGAAGCCAAGCGTGTCGTCTGCACCTTTGAACTTGTCAAAATTCCAGCGCGGCATCTTTACAATTACATAGTCCAGCGCAGGTTCGAAGAATGCGGAAGTTGTCTGGATGATTGGATTTTTCAGTTCATCCAAAGTATAACCAATGGCAAGTTTAGCCGCAATTTTTGCAATCGGATAACCTGTTGCTTTGGATGCCAGTGCAGAAGAACGGCTCACACGCGGATTTATCTCAATGGCAATAATTTCTTCTGTTTCCGGATTCAGTGCAAACTGAACGTTACAGCCACCGGCAAAGTTTCCAAGGTCGCGCATCATGCGTTGGGCGGTATTGCGCATCAGTTGGAAGGCTGTGTCGCTGAGCGTCATGGCCGGAGCCACGGTGATACTGTCGCCGGTGTGGATACCCATCGGGTCGAAGTTTTCCACCGTACAGATGATCACTACATTGTCTTCAGCATCACGAAGGAGTTCCAGCTCAAACTCTTTCCAGCCTACTACTGCCTGTTCCACCAATACCTCGTGAATGGGTGAAGCCGTCAATGCACGTTCCAAAGCTTGATCGAGCTCTTCTTTCTTAAAGACAAGTCCGCCGCCGGTACCGCCCAATGTAAAGGAGGGTCGCAGTACAAGTGGTAATCCGATTTCCTGAGCGAACTCTTTTCCTTCCAGCAGGGAATTTGCCGTTTTAGCGATGGCTACAGGCACACCAAGTTCGATCATCCACTGGCGAAACTGTTCGCGGTCTTCCGCCTTGTCTATCGCCTTTATATCCACGCCTATCAGCCTGACGTTATACTTTTCCCAGATGCCTAGTTCGTCCACTTCTTTGGCAAGGTTGAGCGCCGTTTGTCCTCCCATGGTGGGAAGTACGGCATCGATCTCATTCTCTTCCAGTATTTCCTCGATGCTCTCGACTGTTAATGGACGGAGATATACCTTATCTGCCACGATCTCATCGGTCATGATGGTAGCAGGATTGGAATTGATGAGTGTGACTTTGATTCCTTCTTCACGAAGACTGCGGGCAGCCTGGGAACCGGAATAGTCGAACTCGCAGGCCTGACCGATGATAATGGGTCCTGAGCCTATGATCAGTACACTTTTTATGGAATTATCGCGTGGCATATGTTGAAGTCAAAACTAGTAAGCAGAAAGTCTTCCGTAGGAGGACCTGACAGTGCGATGAGCAGATATGAAAATCGGGCTCAACGCCCGAGGCGCGAAGGTAGGGAAAAAACTCAATTTGAGCCGGAAGCATTGCCGGTCTGAACAGAAATCCGGAGTATATTTAAGGCTTTCGCTTTGCGGCTATTGTGCAACAACAAATTCTATCTTTACGGAAACCGAAAAAAAACAAGGAAATCCGGTAAAACAGCCTGTTTTTTCGCAACTTTGCGATAGTTTTTTCAAATTTTAGCGCCGATTACGACTTTATGGGATTGTTCAGCTTCTTAACGCAGGAGATAGCCATTGATCTTGGCACTGCGAATACTCTTATTATTCATAATGATCAGGTTGTTGTAGATGAGCCATCCATAGTAGCCATAGACCGCACTACGAATAAGATCGTAGCGGTGGGGAAGAAGGCTATGATGATGCACGAGAAAACGCATGAAAACCTGAAGACAATCCGCCCCCTTAAGGATGGTGTAATCGCCGATTTTAACGCGGCAGAGGGTATGCTGCGTGAGATGATCAAGCTGGTTTATCCCAAAAAACCTTTGTTCCCACCGAGTTGGAGAATGGTAATCTGTATCCCTTCGTCCATCACCGAAGTGGAAAAGCGTGCGGTGCGCGACAGTGCAGAGCAGGCAGGCGCTAAAGAAGTGTATATGATACACGAACCAATGGCGGCGGCGCTGGGTATCGGTATCGATGTAGAAGAACCTACCGGAAATATGATCATCGATATAGGCGGTGGTACCACGGGTATCTCTGTGATTGCCCTGGCAGGTATTGTCTGCGATCAGTCGATTCGTATTGCAGGCGATGAGTTTACCGCAGATATCATGGAAGCCATGCGCCGTTATCATTCCCTGATGATTGGTGAGCGTACAGCGGAACAGATCAAAATCCATGTAGGCTCAGCGCTGAAAGACCTTGACAACCCACCGGATGATATTGCAGTAAATGGTCGTGACCTCGTAACGGGCATTCCCAAGCAGATCATGGTAAGCTATCAGGAAGTGGCAGAAGCGCTGGATAAATCCATTTTCAAAATAGAGGAAGCAATTCTGAAAGCCCTGGAAAGCACACCGCCTGAGCTTGCTGCCGATATCTACCGCAGAGGTCTGTACCTCACCGGAGGCGGAGCATTGTTGCGCGGACTGGATAAGCGTATCTCGCACAAGATCAAGTTGCCGGTACATGTAGCCGACGACCCGTTGCGTGCAGTAGTACGTGGCACCGGCATGGCGCTGAAGAATGTATCGAAGATGCAGCCCTTCCTGATGAAGTAGCGCTTCTGGTTTCAGCGATGCATGACATCCGGTATTTGTTCAAAAACCCGAACTCCAACAATTGAAATAGTCAGCATAGCCGTTGCGTAATTTCATTCTTTTCATACGTCGTTTTTTCAACCTGATACTGTTTCTGATTCTGGAAATAGTATGCTTTGTGCTGATAGCGCGAACCAATATGCTACAGGGCAACGATGTGCTTAGCTCGGCCAATACAGTGGCAGGTATCGTCTATCAGAAAAGAGAAGACGTGGTTTATTATTTCGGGTTGAAACGGATGAACGACAGCCTGCTCAATGAGAACATACGGTTGCGTGAAGCACTTGCCCGGATTTCCGGTGTAGATACGCTCAGGGACACTGTGGTGTCGCGTCGCATCAGGGCTGTGGATTCCGGTAGCCTTATCCGCTACGCGGATTATATTTATCGTCCTGCGCGGGTGATCAATAACTCTGTAACTTCTGAGAATAACTACATTACCATCAATCGTGGGGCACATCATGGCGTGAAGAAGAGAATGGCTGTGCTTTCAGGCACCGGTGTAGTGGGAGAAGTGATCAGCGTGTCGGATAATTTTGCCAGTATTCTCTCTGTACTGAACGTAAAAAGAAAGCTGAGCGCCAAACTCAAAGACGGTACGATGGGATCGGTGATGTGGGAGGAAGGCAAGCCTGATGTGCTGGTGCTGGAAGATATCCCGAAGGAGATCAAAGTTTTCAGAGGAGATAGTGTATTTACCACCAGTTATTCATTCTTCCCTCCCGATGTGCTGATCGGTACGATCGATCGGGTGCGGATCAACAAGAAGAACAATGTGCAGATACTGTATCTGAAGAGCGCAACCAATTTCCGCAACCTGCAGTATGTTTATGTAGTTGAGAATACTATGATGGAAGAAAGAAAGAGGCTGGAAGACTCAACAAGGAAAGCAAAATGAGTATTTACCTGAAAAATTTTCTGCGGTTTTGCATTATCATTCTCATTCAGGTCCTTATTCTGAATAAGATCACCCTGCGCTGGTGGGCCCAACCCAGCGGTTTCCCCGTGTTCATACCCTATATCTACCCCTTGTTTATTTTGTTGCTTCCTTTCGAGACTTCCGTGGTGGTTCTGATGCTCTGTGGCTTTGTGCTCGGACTTACCATGGATACATTTATGAATACTGCCGGTATTCATGCCAGCGCCACGGTGCTGATCGCTTATCTCCGTACCAATGTCCTTAACGCACTATTACCTAAAAATCTGGTGGAGTACCCGAATCAGTCACCGGGAGTGAAGAATATGGGCTGGGTGCCATTCCTTGTGTACAGCGCGTTTCTGATCGTGATCCACCACGCGGTTTTCTTTTCCATTGAGCTCTGGAGTTTTTCCAATATAGGCTATCTGCTGCTGAAGATTCTGGCATCAAGCGCTACTTCACTTTTGTTTATCATCGCCTATCTGCTGTTGTTTACAAAACAGACCTCGTTGCGTAGTTAAGCCTCCTATTTCCCAGTTATCTCTTCAGTTTGTCGTAACCAGATTTTTCTACTTATCCATACCTAAACTGCCAAAATTTCCTGCGCAACACAGCGGTGAGAAGAGTGCCGCTGAGGACCGTCCAAAAATGTCTGTAACGGCTTTAACGGCTTTGGTACGGCTTTGGTACGGCTTTGGTACGGCTTTGCTATGGCTTTGCTATGGCTTGCCCTGCACTGAAAAAACGTTGCAGAGTAGGCTTTTTTCACTAGTTGTAGGTAGATTTCTGCTTGTGAAATGAAAAATTCCGGATCGAGAGAAAGACCTGAAAGGAATGATTGTTTTCCGAAATATGTCAAAAAGTCTTACGATGCAACGGTGCTATATTTGCCGGTCTGTAGAGATCCGTGCGCCGTTATTCAGCTTACCATTGCTCAGCTGATCGGCTGAGATCCACCTTTTTCCATTGATATCCCTGCTGGAAGAAAATATTCAGTTGCTGCGGGTTTTCTTTAAAGCGAATATGATACTCATGACCCGGATCGGTCAGTTCAAATACAAAGAGATCGTTCTCATAGCTACCTGCCCCGGCATAATTCCACATCCACCAGGTTCCCCATTGGTTTAGCGTTACTTTCAGCGTCTGACTGTCTACTACGGTGACATGAGCGCCATCCCAGTCGTGCAGCATATTGTAAGACGAAACAGTATACAGCGAAGAGGGGTGTGGTTTGCCCGTAAAAAGAGTTCTCTGTCCTAGAAATGCCTGATCCTTGTCGGCAGGTAGAACCCGGACATCCTGAAAATAAGCAGGCACATTTAATAGTATGGTCGGCCTGTCCTCGTCCGGATTCAGACCTTCAAGCAAGGTATATTGTACCCGTGCAGCTGTGCTCCAGTGGCATATCTTCCGCAATAAAAACCCGACGCAAACAAAGAAGTATATCGCTATGATTCCCCGCAATACCTTACCGCGGCTGATTCCGAACAGAATTGTAGACAGCAGCATACAGAAAAACACACTGATTTGATAGCTGCGCCGACTGTTATACAGCGTAAAAATGTCGTCGTAGTAGATGGGGCTGATCAGAATCAAAGCACTGAGCAAAGCCGTCAAGAGAAATGCTGCAACCTGTCCGCGCGCAGAAAGGGCCCGAAACCGGCTCAACAGAAAAACTACAATCAGCAACAGCACTACTATGATTGTCCTGCATAAAGCCGGACTTGCCATCGATCCGTATATTTTCAGTCTGAGATCTGTGGGATATTGTGCGGTAAACAGCGTGATGTCGCAGAGATATTTTACCATGCGAACAACCATCTCGCCGGGATCAAGCTTAAAATCTGCCGTTACACCATAGTGTGCAATCCAGCTGCCATACATCAGCCGGAATATCAGCAAATGAAAACCGAACAGCATGAGCTGAGGTAACAAGACCAGCACGACTGCTTTCCTGCCTGCTTCAGGAATTGCTTTTTCGTTGAAACGATATCCCCCAATAAGGGCAAGGCTCAGAATGGGTGTGATGTAAAAAATTTCGAGGGTAAAAATGCTGAGAAAGAAGAAGAGACCTGCCAGCCAGACATAGCGTATTTTCAGCGTCAACAGGTAGGAGCGAATGAAACTGAGTATGGAAAGCTGCAGGATCATGCCGGTGAGATAGTGATAACCTCCCCGCCAGATCGTTACTTCTGTGATATTAGGGCTGAGAAGAAAAAACAACATACCCGTCAGCGCGATCTGTTCCCCTTTTTTTACACTGAAGTCGGCAAAAAGATTCCTGAAAAAGAAAAAAGACAGGGTGCCCACCACTGCATGAAGAAAGGTAAACAACAGGAACCAGGGAACGAAAGAACTACCGAACAGCCGGATCCATATCCAGAGTTGCAGCTGCGTCAGCTGATAAAAACTCTTGACTTCAGCCTGGCTTCTGTTGATAAAATCGAAGAACGAAAGCTGATCGATGCTATGGAACAACCCCAGAAATTCAGCCACGAGTCCCGACCGATACGAAGGTGCATACACCAGGGCGATAGCTGTCCACAACAGGAGTAGCAGCGGTAGCGGACGAAGTAAAGGGAAACTAGTGCGCGGTTTGGGATCAGCCATCGGTTTTTCAGATAGATTACAAAGTAAGCCGATGCCGCCGGAATATCAAGACAGCTGCAATACCATCAGACACACTCCATCATACTCTTCCAGAGTCGTTCTGCTGTCAGATCCCAGCTGAATTTCTGCACCTGTGTTTTAGCTGCCGCGATCAGTCGGTTTCTCAACAGTTCGTCTTTATAGAGCTGTTCCATTTTCGCGGCAATGTCTTCGGGGTCGAGTGGGTCTACCAAAAGAGCGGCATTACCTCCCACTTCAGGCATGGAAGACGTATTGCTTACGATAGCCGGTACTTCACATTGAAGCGATTCGAGTATGGGTATGCCGAAGCCTTCAAACAGAGAGGCATATACCAAAGCATAGGCGCCGCCGATCACTTTGGCCAGTTCCGTTACATCCAGATAACCTACCCATTTTACCTCGTCCCGGAAGGGCATGGATTCGCGCATCTCCTCAATTTCTTTGTAGTTCCAGGCCAGCCTTCCTACGATCACCAGCTTCATATTGCTGCGCTGCCTTTTCTTAAAGAGGATAAAGGATTTAAGCAGATTCAGAATATTCTTTCGCGGATGCAGCGCTCCCGCAAATACAAAATACTCGCAGCCTTCGGCATATTGCTGTTTTACGGCTTCTCTTTCCTCCCAGCCCAGCGGACGATAGGTTTCATGCGCACCGTTATAAGACACATCGATTTTACTGAGGGGTACCTGATACCGTTTGGCAATATCCTGGCGCGAAAACTCTGACACAGTCACGATCCTCTTCGCCTTTCGTGCATATAGCGGAGAGTATTTTCTGTAAAAAAACTGGTGACTGGTCTTAAGATGTTCCGGATAGTGTTCGAAGGCCAGGTCGTGCATCACAACGCAGGTGGGCACCTTTGTATTCAGCGACATCAAGCCATCGGGAGAAAGAAAAAGATCTGCTTTGTACTTACGTAAAAAATAAGGTATTCGCAGTTCGAACCAGATATAGAAAAGGATCGGATGCCTTGCCTGTGGCGAGAAGACTACAGGTGTTACATTATCTGCAAAGATGAAAGACGCATCATAAGGGCGGTCGAAAAAGAAGATGAATTCATGTTCAGGATGTTGGGTGACAATCCTTTTCAGTGTTTCATGAGTGTACCAGCCAATACCTTCCAGTTTTCCCTTCAGAAGGAGCCTTGTGTTAACCGCAATGCGCATTGGCGGCAAAAATATGGTTTTTGTGTCGAGGGGTGAAGTCGTAAGGTCTTGAAGTTGTTGAGAGGAATGAGATATGATGTATAGAAAGTGAGTTGATTTTGAAAAAACAGGCTACAAAGCAACAAACCATATAATTTTGGTTTTACATTGCTTGCCAAAAACCATCTCCGGCATGCGCCGACTGTTCGCCAGGAATCTCTTATTCGTCATTGCTGTAAATCTGCTTGTCAAGCCGGTATGGATATTTCTCATTGACAGGACGGTACAAAACCAGGTAGGTCATGCCTCATACGGAACCTATCAGGCACTGATGAATCTGGGACTGGTATTTCAGATTCTTCTGGACTTTGGTATCAACAATTATAACAGCAAGTCGCTGGCGCAAAATCCCAGGCTGGTACGTTCCTTGTTTCCGGCGATGCTTTCAGCCCGGCTGTTGCTGTGCCTTTTTTACATAATTGTGGTAGGAGGCATTGGTCTGGCACTCGGTTATAATGGCTGGCAACTGGGCATGTTGGGTGGCATACTGCTGATCCAAACCCTCAATTCCATGACCCAATTTGTCCGTAGTAGCGTTGCGGGATTGCATCGCTTTCGTGCCGATGGAGTATTGTCGGTAGCGGACCGGTTGCTTATGATTCTTCTTTGCGGACTGCTTTTGTTGCTTCCGGCGACTCGTTCTGCATTTCGGATCGAATGGTTTGTGCTGGCGCAGATATTCAGTTATGGGATTGCATTGCTTGTAGCGCTTATTGTTTTAAAGCGAATATCTAATGTCAGGATTCGGCTTACATCCAATATCGGACGCATTGTAACCATCGTAAAGGAGAGCTTTCCCTATGCTTTACTCATCTTCCTGATGTCGGTGTACACCCGTGCCGATACACTACTGATAGAACGGCTGACGCCGGAAGATGGTGCGGTACAGGCAGGTGTATATGCGGCAGCCTATCGGCTGCTGGATGTGGGTAATATGTTCGGGCTGCTTTTTGCGGGTATGTTGTTGCCGGTATTTGGCAGATTGCTGGCGCAAAATATTTCGGTACGTCCTATCGTTCAGCTTTGCGTGAATCTGCTGCTCCCGGTTTCCATACTCGTGACGGTAGTTTCTATATTTTTCCGGTTTGAGATCATGCATCTGTTATACCGTCATGCGACGGAGGAAAGCGTAGCGGTATTTGCGTTGCTAATGATCGCCTTTCCTGCCTTTAGCCTTTCGAATGTGTATTCTACCCTGCTTACAGCAAATGGCGATCTGAAGCTCCTGAATCGTGTGGCTTTGGCCGGGGTGGTGATCAACCTGACGCTCAACTTCGTATTGATACCTCAATATCAGGCTTTGGGGGCGGCTTTCGCCGCCTGTGTTACCCAATGCGGTTTATCTGTATGTTTTATCATTTTTGCCCGCCGGCAGACAGCCCTGGAAAATAATCTGCGCTGGGTTCTTTCCTTTATTTTCTTTTTGGCGCTGATTGTAGCCTTAGGTTTTGGCGTGCGCGTGCTGCCTGTCGGCTGGATGATTCAAATGCTGCTGCTTTGCGCGATGGGAGCCAGTACTATTTTCCTCTTTCGTTTTGTCTCCTTCCGTTCGGTAAGAGAGATGGCGGGGTTAAGAGATACAGGCTAAGTATGATTTGCCGACTATTTTTGGGTAACTACATACCGCTGCCTGAACTTCGGAATCTAAACACAACAAATAGGAGGAGGTGGGCATTTCTTTAAAGGAGCTTCCGGCAGGTTTGTACATTTTGCATGCTGTATTATTTCTTTCTTTGCAGCATATAACCTACACCCAATTCCGCTAACAGATTCGCA
>ENA-UOVV01001091-UOVV01001091.1-compost-metagenome-genome-assembly--contig:-NODE-1091-length-23426-cov-22.834667_pt1 | contig 23426 bp, 22 predicted proteins | sample MGYA00238155_ERZ761577 | MGnify/ENA primary metagenome ERZ761577 (study PRJEB28898, sample SAMN06268775) | compost metagenome | isolation source: Emeryville, CA | place: USA:Emeryville, CA | collected...
CGGCCCGGCTCCCACAGCGTCGGCCGGCTAGAGCCGCCCCGCCGCCTTGAGAGCGAGATACGTGTCAGCTAAGCGCGGAGGCAACATCCCCGGCGGTGCAGTCACCACCTCTGCGCCAAGTTTGCGGATCGTTGCCGTGACGGCGTCCTTCTCGAGAGAGGCACGTGCGGCGGCGGCCGCGGCATAGACCGTCTCGGCATTGCCACGGGCACGCAGCATGTCGTGCTCCTCCGGGTCATCAACCGAGGCGACAACGACTTGGTGGTTTGCCTGCAGGGTGCCGATCGCCTGGAGAGCACCTGAGTCGATGAGGGAGGCGTCCACCGTGGTGAGCAACACGACGAGAGCACGCTGCGACAACCTGCCGTTGACGAGGCGCACGAGGGCGGGCCAGTCCGGCTCCACGAGGCTCGGCTCAATGGGGGCGAGAGCGGAGGCAAGGACCGGCATGAGCGCCGCTTCTGTGGGTCCTTGAGCACGAGCGCGCTCCTTGCGGTCGAAGGCGGTGACGTTGACGCGATCGCCCGCGCGCGAGGCGAGAGCACTGAGGAGCAGGGCCGCCTCGATCGACGCATCAATGCGGGGTGCGTCGCCGACGCGCGCGGCAGAAAGCCTGCCCGTCTCGAGGACGATGAAGACCCGGCGATCCCGTTCCGGGCGGAAGGTGCGAATCATCACCTCGGCCCGACGGCCTGTCGCCCGCCAGTCGATGGTGCGGACGTCATCGCCGATCACGTACTCGCGCAGCGAGTCGAACTCGGTGCCGGCGCCGCGCATCATGATGGGGCTGAGGCCATCGAGCTCGCGCAGGCGAGCGAGCCGGGCCGGCAGGTGCTTGCGCGAGGCAAACTCGGGAAGCACGCGCAGCGTCGTCGGCGTGGGCAGTGACCGCTGGCGACCTCCGAGGCGGAGGGGACCTTCCGTCCGGATCGTCACGGCAGCCGCACGGCGTTCGCCGCGCCGCACTGGGCGCAAGGGCGTGACGAAAGCGCCTCGCTCCCCGGCGGCCAAGGAGAATCGGTGGCGGTTGCTGGCGGCGCCCGCGGATGGCGGCCATGCATCACGAATGGCGCCTCGGGTCGTCCGGGACGTCTCATTGACGAGTTCGACCGTGGAGGTCGTGCTCTCCGTCAGGCGTACTGCGCCGGGCACGAAGCGTCGGACCGATACGGAACGGGTGGGTGCCGCGAGGGCTGCGTCGAGGCAGGCGAAAGCGACAACTCCAAGCACCCACCACCATGCGACGAGGCGGTCTTGCAAGAGGAAGGCGGGCACTGCCGCGCACAGTGCGAGGAGCGCCGTCCACCCGGTGATGTACATCGTTAGCGCGGCACCGGTACGGCGGCCAGCACTGACTGCAGGACCGAGTCGCGCGTCACTCCCTCAAGCTCGGCCTCGGGCCGCAGCTGCATGCGGTGGACCATCGTCCACGAGGCAAGAGCCTTGACGTCGTCGGGGGACACGAAGGTGCGTCCGCGCATCCACGCCCACGCGCGCGCTCCGGCGAGCAGGGCGGTCGCACCACGCGGGGAGACGCCGAGCGCCACCGACGGCATCGAACGGGTAGCCCGCACGAGGTCGACGACGTAACCCACCACGTCGTCCGACACCTCGACTCGTGCCACCTCTTCGCGGCCCTTTTCGATGTCCGCGGGAGTTGCCACCTGGGTGACACCGGCGGCGGCAAGGTCGCGCGGGCTGAAGCCGTCAGCGTGCCGACGCAGCACTTTCCTTTCGTCGTCACGTTCCGGCAGACCGATGGGCAGCTTGAGCATGAAGCGGTCGAGCTGTGCCTCGGGAAGCGGGTAGGTGCCCTCGTACTCGACCGGGTTCTGGGTGGCGATGACGAGGAACGGATCGGGCAGTGCGAGCGAGTCTCCGTCGACCGTCACCTGGCGCTCTTCCATTGCCTCGAGAAGCGACGACTGCGTCTTGGGAGGAGTGCGGTTGATCTCGTCTGCCAGCAGGAGGTTCGTGAAGACCGGTCCCGGGCGGAACGAGAACGCCGCCGTGCGGGCGTCGTACACGAGCGAACCGGTCACGTCACCAGGCATGAGGTCGGGCGTGAACTGGACGCGCTTCGATTCGACACCGAGGGCGTGGGCCAGCGTGCGCACAAGAAGGGTCTTCGCGACACCCGGCACACCCTCCAGCAGGACGTGCCCCTTGCACAGCAGCGCGATGACGAGGCCCGTGACCGCACGCTCCTGGCCGACCACGGCCTTGTCGATCTCAGCGCGCAGCGCTGCAAGCGCGTCACGAGCGGGAGACGGCGGCGGAGGGGCGTCGACAGGTGCCGTGGTGGGGGGCGGCGGCGTGAATTCGTCTGCGTTGGTCACGATCCGTGTACCTCGTTCTCTAGGGTGTCGATCTTCGACAACAGCGTCATCATCTCGGCTTCGGTCCGTGGCGGCGGCCCGAACAGCGTTTCTTGGACTTGTGCGCTCGTCCAGCCTGCGGCATTCGCGACTGCTGCCACGAGGGTCTTGTCATCAGCGTTGCGGGGGACGCCAACGCGTTGACCCATGCGGAGTGCAGCGGCGGCGCGCAACGACGCTGCGGCACGTCCCGACGCTCGTGCGGCGCGGTACATGCGGGCGCGGCCGCGCGTTGTCTCGGCGGCGCGGACGACCACGGGGAGCGGTTCGTGGATGATGGCGCCAAAGCGCCGGGCACGCCACCAGGCGACGACGACGAGAGCGAGGCCGAGCGCATAAAGCGCGTTGCCCGTGCCGGGAGGCAAGAAGTCGGTGGAGGGCTGGAGCTCATCGAACTTCTCCGGCGTCATGCCGTCACCGGTCCACGTCAGCACGGTCGTGTCGTAAAGGGACCCGGTGTACCACACCACGTTGTCGAGACCGCCGATGAGGCGCAGCATCAGTGCCGCATTGCCTTCCTCGGTGATCGCGCCGTTGGTGGCGATGGTGGGATCGGCGATGAGCGTCACATCGGCTTTGCCTTCGCGCTGCACGGTCACCATGAGGGCACCGTCATCGGCGGGGAAGCAGCTCTCGTCGGAGTCCTCCGCATTGCGCCACACGCGACCGTCTGTCTTCACCCGTCCTGCCGCGAGGGCGTCGACATTCACGCATTCTGCCGTCAGCACTCCGGCGTCGGCCGTGTTCGAGTAGATGAAGCGGGACGCGGCGCGTGCAACTGCAGCACCATCACCGAGGACAACAATCGGTCCGGGGTAGGCGAGCACGGATTGTGCCTGGTAGCCCTGCATAAAGGGGGAGCTGCCGATGACGAGCGTCGTTGAGCTGGGGTCAGTGATGCGGGCCTTGACGAGCTCGTCGATCTGCCGCATGTGCACACCCTGATCGCCGGCGACTTCGGCGAGAGCCCGGGTGCCATGTGGCCCTGGGTTGTGTATTGACATCGGGATCGAGTCGGTGTCGGTGCGCGTGATGAAGCCGATGACGACGATGGCGACGAGCAGGCCCAGTGCGAGGAGCGCCCACCGGGCGCCCTTGATGCGCGCCTTCGCGCCGGGGCCCTTGTCAGCGCGATAGAAGTCCGCGCCAGCGTGCGTGACGGTGGTCATGACCGCACCCCGAGCCCAGCATGCGATAGAGCCCCTGCAAGCCGGTTCATGCGCTCGTAGGCCTCTTGGGAACCGGAGGCATGGCCATAGCGGATGCCGTCGAACAGCTCACCCGACCACAGCAGGTCCGCCGCATGGTCACTCAACGGGATCGCTGCGGCCTTGACGAACTCATACGCCGTCATGCCGGGCACTACTGCCACTGTGCCGCGTTTTTCTGCCCTGCGCACCATCGAGCGGAAGCGCTCGAGCACGGCAAGATCCCAGTCGCCGCGAGCGGCCGCTTCCTCTGCCGATGCGAGCATGGCCGACGCCGTGCGGTCGTCGTCGTCGAACACCGTGGCGGACCCAGACATTCGTCGGGAGCGGCGCAACGGCCCGAAGACGAGGTAGAGCAAGACGGCGATGAGGAGAGTGAAGATGACGCCAGCGATGATCGAGCCCGAGACATCGCCCACGGACACGCTCTCGGCTGAGCGGTCAAGCTTGCCAAGCTGTTCATTGATCCAGTCGAGGACCTGCTGAAGCCAGTCGGTGTGGTCGTCCCGGTAGATGTCCTTGGACAGCTCTTCCTCAAGCCAGCGTCGGGCGGTGTCTGCGTCCGGGTCGACCGGGACGTCGCGTATGAGCGCTGACATGTCAGCCGACAGGTGGAGTGGCGGTGGCGCGTGCTTCGGCGGCGCGCGCCATGTCAAAGGCGAGGCCCTCCTTGCGGAAGCGCATGTCGAGGTAGATGAGCGCGGTGGCCGAGCCGACGAACGAGTACTGGACGATCGCGCTCGCGAGCAGCTGAATGATGAGCGCAGCCCCGAAGGCGCCAAAGAACGCGATGTCGGACTCAGGTGAGATCGCCGAGACGACGAGCGCGACCATCTGCGTGCCGAAGGAGAACACCTGCTGGATTGCACCGTTGATCAAGCCGAGGACAAGAAGGATGAGGACGGTCCACCAGAAGCGCCCGGGAACGAGCCGGATGGCGCGGCGAATCGCGGCGAAGGGGCCGATCTTCTCAAGCATGAGCGCGGCGCGCGCGACAGGCAGGTAGACCGACATGACGATCATGCCGGGCGCAATGAGCACGAGCGCGAGGATCAGGGTGAGAGCGACGGCGCCGCCCATGCCGCTGTCGGAGGCGGCGCTGACGAAGATCGGTGCGAACACGACGCCGAACAGCAGGACGCTTGCGAGGATCGTGAGCAGGCCGAGCCCGAGCAGCGCCCAGATGCGTTCGATCGCGGTGCGCATCGCTTCGCCAAGCGACATGCGCCTGCCCAACGCAGCCTGTGCAACGGCAGGCACGACAACCGCAGCCGAGAGGGTGTCTGACAGGATCCACACGATGCCGGCGAGGGCAAAAGCGCCGATCGTCTCAGGGCGCGGCTCAAAGGCGACATTGCTCGTCGCCGTGAAGAAGTCAGTGACGCCGCTGTCGGTGGCGGCGAGCCAGAACGCGGCCACCGTGATGAGCGCGCTCGCGAGGAACATGAGCACGGGTGCGCCCACAACGGCAGCGCGACTGAAGCGCATCGCACGGAAGGGCACGGTGAGGAAGTCGCCGAAGGGAAGTGGCCGCAGCGCGACGATGCCTGGCTGCCATGACCGAAACGTGAGGCTCTCGGTCGGCGGCTCGGGCACGGATGGCTGAGCGGGTGCCGCATAGTCCGTGGGCGCAGGCGGCGGTCCCCAGCCGACGCTGCCGTGAGCGGGGCTGCCCGCATCCCAGGGGCTCGGTGACGGCGCGGAAGACGCGTCCGGTGCTGCCCAATCTCCACCAGGACCTTGGCGATCCGTCACAAACCCTCCTCGGTTAACGCGCCTATCCTGCCATGGACGAGGTGTCGCGCACAGGTCTCGCACCGCTCAGCGCAGGAGCCTTCACCATGCGGGACAAGAGCCCGAAACATCGGGCGTGGCATCATGTCGCTATGGCAGCCAAGATCCTGGTGGTCGACGACGATCCGGCCGTGGCCGAGATGACGGGCATTGTCCTGCGCGCAGACGGCTTTGAACCGGTGTTCTGTGATCACGGCGATCGAGCCCTTGACGTGTTCCGTGCTGAGCAGCCAGACGTGATCCTCTTGGACCTCATGTTGCCCGGCAAGAGCGGAATCGACATCTGCCGGGAGATCCGGGCAGAGTCCGGCGTCCCCATCATCATGCTGACCGCGAAGTCGGACACCGTGGACGTGGTGCTTGGGCTCGAATCCGGCGCAGATGACTATGTGCCGAAGCCGTTCAAGCCGCGAGAGCTGATCGCCCGGGTGCGTGCCCGGCTGCGGCGCAATGATTCCGCCGCTCCGTCGGTGGTGCGCATCGGCGACCTTGAGATCGATGTGACGGGCCACCGCGTCTCCCGCGATGGCGAGGTCATCCAGCTCACCCCGCTCGAGTTCGATGTCCTCGTCACTCTTGCGCGCCACCCCGGAAAGGTGTTCACGCGAGAAGTCCTCCTTGAGGATGTGTGGGGCTACCGCCACGCCGCCGACACCCGCCTCGTCAATGTCCACATTCAGCGCCTGCGCGCCAAGATCGAGCGGGACCCAGAGAACCCGGAGATTGTGCTCACGGTGCGCGGCGTGGGCTACAAGGCGGGCGGCCACTCACAGTGATCAGACGGGCGGGCGCCATCGGGGCGATGCTGCTCGCGCCGATGAGGAAGCTGTACCGGCGCTGGACGCATTCGATGCTCTTGCGCGTCATCACGTCCACGTTGGTCGTCGGACTTGCCGCCGTTGCGCTGCTCGGCGCGTACGTCACGACGGAGATCCGCGACGGCCTTGTCGACAAGCGCATCGAAAGAGTCTTGGCAGAGTCAGCCCGAGACGTCGACGGCACCCAACAGGCGATCGATGCGTCGACGGCCGAGACCCCTGGTGACCTCCAGGACTTGGTCTACGACCAGTTCGAGGCGCAAAGCAGGCTTGGCGGTGAGGGACGAAGCATCGTGTGGCTCCGCTCTCCGAGCAACGATGCCGACATCGTCCTCACGCCGCCTGTCACTGAGCAGCGCCTTGTCACGGCAATCTCGCCGGCCCTGCGTGAATCGATTGAGCCGGGCGGGGGACAGTTCTGGCAGTTCACCACGATGCCTGGCTCAGATGAGCCCGCGGTCGTCGTCGGCGCCCCGATCCATCTGCGCTCGGCGGGGCCGTACGAGCTGTACTTCGTCTATTCGCTCGCTGACGAGCAAGAGACGCTCGCGCTCATCCAGCGCGTTCTCGCCTTGGGTGCCGGGGTGCTCGTGGGCCTCGTCCTCTTCATGACGTGGACCGTCACACTGCAAGCGGTGCGCCCGGTGCGTGCGGCGGCGCGAGTTGCTGCCAGGCTTGCCGATGGCCATCTCACCGAACGCATGAAGGTGAAGGGCCACGACGAGATGGCGACTCTCGCGACCACCTTCAATGACATGGCCGCGTCTTTGCAGCGCCAGATCAACCGCATGGAAGACCTGTCCCGCCTCCAGCGCCGCTTTGTCTCTGACGTCTCCCACGAGTTGCGGACCCCGCTCACGACGATTCGCATGGCGGCCGACGTTCTTCACGACGCTCGCGGCGAGTTCGAGCCGGCGGTCGCGCGGTCGGCGGAGCTGCTGGCGACGCAGCTCGACCGCTTCGAGGCGCTCCTCGCGGACTTGCTTGAGATCTCCCGTATCGATGCCGGTGCCGCTCAACTTGACTTCGACGAGCACGACATCGCCGATATCGCCCGTGACCAGATCGAAGGCCTCTACCCGGCAGCCGCGGAACAGGGCGTCGAGCTGCGCCTTTGGGTCCAAGCAGGCCGCCACACCGCGTCGATGGATGCCCCGCGCGTGGGTCGCATCATCCGAAACCTTGTCTCGAACGCCATCGAGCACGCCCAAGAGAAGCCGGTCGATATCGCCGTGGCTTCCACGCAGCGAACGGTGGCGGTGCTCGTGCGCGACTACGGCGTCGGCCTCGCTCCTTCGCAGGTTCAGCGCGTCTTCGACCGCTTCTGGCGCGCCGACCCCGCCCGCGCGCGCACGATGGGCGGCACCGGTCTTGGCCTGTCGATCGCCCGAGAAGACGCGATGTTGCACGACGGCTCCCTTGAGGCATGGGGCAAGCCCGGCGACGGCGCGGCCTTCCGGCTCATGCTCCCGCGCGGTTCGCGCGGACTCGGCGTGCGCCCGCCGTTGCCGCTCGAGACAACGGCCGATGGCTTCGAGGCATTGGGTGAGCGCGTGCCGCTGGCTACGGAGGCGGTGGGGCTATGAAGCGGATCGTTGCGCTCGCGCTTGCTTGTGGCGCCCTCGTTGCGTGCGCAGGCATCCCGACGAGCGGCCCGGTGCGCGAAGGCGACTCGGAGGTTGCGCAGCAGCAGCCTTTCGCGCCGCTTTTGCAAGGTCCGACTCCCGACGCGTCACCCCGAGCCATCGTGCAGGGCTTCCTTGCCGCATCGTCGGGCGGATCGGTGTCCGGCTTCGATGTGGCGCGCGAGTTCCTCACGGACGAGGCGGCGATGACGTGGAACCCGCTCGCGCACGTGACGATCTTTGACTCACGCCAGGTGGAGCAGCTCTACGACGACGCGACAGGCACCCACACCTATCGCGTTCCGGTGGCCGCCGTGGTCGACGCCGACGGTGTGATGATCGAAGCCTCATCCGATGTCCAGGCCGACGTCTCGTTCACTGTCACTCGGGACGAGTTCGGTCAGAACCGCATCTCGACGCTTGCCGACGGCATTGTGATGTCGGCGGCGGACTTCGGACGCTTCTTCAGGCCGCTCAAGCTCTACTTCGCTTCCGCCGACGCTCAGATCGCGATCCCCGAAGTGCGCTGGTTTGCCAACAACGACCAGGTGGCAACAGCGGTTGCGCGTGAACTTGTCGCAGGTCCCTCGCCATGGCTTGCAGATGCTGTGGTCACTGGTTTCCCGCCCGGCGCCGCCCTCGACATCGACGCCGTGGTCGTCGATGAAGGAACAGCTCTTGTCTCGTTGGCGACTGGCTCGAGCGGCACGAGCGATCAACGCGCATTGGCACAGGCGCAACTCGATCTCACCCTTCGCCAACTCATTTCCGTTCAGTCGGTCACTGTCACCGTTGGCGGCGTCCCGCTCGCAGGAGACCAGACCGCGACTCTTGATCATGCGGACCTGCCGCCAGACACAGCCGCCGTCATCGCCGGAGATCGGCTTGGGCTCTTTGATGGCAGTGACGTGCTGGTGACGTCGATCGAGGCCGGTCTGTTGCCACCGCGCGCCTGGGGCCTCGCTCTCGCGTACGACTCGACGACCACCGCGTTTGTCGTGGACGGTGATGTTGCGGTCTCGACGGTGCTCGCGCAGACCCCGGCGCTCGAGCTGTATGACCCGAGTGCACCGGTGCCTGCGGACGCGCCGTTGCTCGAGTTCGAGACGGTGCTCGACGGCGACGACCTCATCGCGCCGTCCTTTGACCGTCATGGTTGGGTGTGGAGCACCGAGCGCACATCTGGGGGGAGCATCGTCGCCGCGCTGCCTGGCGGAGATCAGCTGACGTTCGACGCTCCGTGGCTTGCCGGACGCTCGGTTCAGGCGATCGCCGTGTCGCGAGACGGGACACGACTTGCGGTGCTGAGCAGAGCGACCGGCACCGTCCAGTCCCTCGACGTCGCGGCCATCACGCGCGAACCCTCGGGGGCGCCGCTCAGCATCGGCCAACCGCTTGCGATGGTGCCCTCTCTCGAACCCGCACTCGACCTCACGTGGTCGGATGCAACAGGTCTCGTCACGTTGTTTGAGGACAGCGGCAACCTCGAAGAGTCTGAGGTGGGCGGCTGGACGCGCATGGAGGCAGTGCTGCCGGAGGCGCGGCGCATCACCGCTCGAAACGGCGTGCGCACCTTGCTTGCGATCGACGCAGAGGGCTCCTTGGTGGCGCGTGCTGGCAACAGCTGGACTGTCCAGGTCATCGGCGTGAGCGACGTCGCCTACGCCGGCTAGCGCAATCGGAGGCGCGCTGAGAGTCCCCAAGCCCCTCGGGCTGGCTGTCTCCCCAAGGTGGGTCGGGGATGTTGCAGCGAGCAGCGTCGGCGCAAAGGCTGATGACCATGTCCGGTCGTGTGCGGTGGTTGACCCAAGCGGCACGAGACCTCGCCCAGGTGTGGGTGCCGGTGTGGTGCCCTGGATGCGGGGCTCGTGACACGCGCTGGTGCGACGACTGCGCGGCCCAATGGTGGGACGAGCCATTGCGCTCTGAGTCAGCGGCAGGTCGGCTCCACGTCGCTGGGCGCGCGACGTTGCCGGTGTGGGCGATTGCTGAGCTCGATGGCTCCGCACACCGCATGATCGCCGCGTGGAAGGACGGCGGACGCCGTGACCTCGACCGCTTCTTCAGCAGCGCGATGAGGCGCGCCGCTCAGAGCGTGGCATCACAGCTGGCGGGCTTGGGCGACCTTGCCGTGGTGCCGGTGCCGTCGCGTCGGAGGTCCGTGCGCGCTCGCGGCGCTGACCTGCCGGAGCTGCTCGCGCGAGCCGTTGTCACGGGTCTGAAAGAGGCAGGCGTGGCAGCCCGTTTAGCGCCCGTTCTCGTCATCGGCTCTGGTGAGCAGCGTGGTGCGAGCGTGCGAGAGCGGAGCCGCAACGCCGCTTCTCTCACGGTGCCGGAAAGCGTCCAATTAGGGCACTTACGAGGGGCGCAAGGCGTTGTATTGGTTGACGACGTGTTGACCACTGGCGCCACGATGGCGGCCGCGACGATGGCCCTTGAGGTGAGATTCATCACGGTCTATGCGGGGCTGTGTCTGGCAAGCGCACCGGCGGCTGGCACGCCGAAGAAAGTCACGGTAGCGTAAAGAAACGACCGCACGGGTCGCACCTTCTGAGCGTAGAGGGGGTGAGGCAAACAGCGCGAAGAGGCGCGGTGAACCACCACCCTGACGTGCCAGTTCACGGCACGTCCCCACTCGAAGGAGCAAGTGCCATGGACATTGTGATTGTCGGACGCCACACCCGAGTGAGCGATGAGATGCGTGAGCGGATCATCGCCAAGCTTGAGAAGCTCGCAGCCCTGGCCCCGCGCGCAACGCGGGCAGAAGTGCATGTGGTCCATGAGCGCAACCGAAAGATCGTCTCGGAAGCCGAGCGGGTGGAGATCACCATGTATGGCCGCAATGTCGTCCGCGCCGAAGCGGCTGCGGATGATCGCATGGCGGCGCTTGAGCTTGCTTCGACGCGTATCGCCGATCAACTGCGGAAGCTGCACGAGCGCAGGGCGAAGCGTCACAAGGGCAAGCCGGGTCTGCACGCCGTCGCCAAGGTCGATGTCGACATGCCCCTTCCCGAGCCCGTGGCCGAGGCGACGGCACCCGACGAGGAGGCGGCTTCGTCGGTCGTGCCGTGGGAGGGCGCGCCTGACGATGCCGTGCGGGAGATTCCGCTCGACGGCACGCCCATCATGATTCGGTCGAAGACCCACAAGGCGGCGCCGATGTCGGTAGCCGACGCGATCGATCAGATGGAACTGGTGGGGCACGACTTCTATCTGTTTGTCGATGTGGACAGCGGCATGCCGAGCGCGGTGTATCGCCGCCGGGGTTGGACGTACGGCGTCATTCACCTGGAGCAGACCGAGAGCGAACAGGAGCGCGAGACCGCATAACGCACGCTGTCGCGCACTGGCCGTCGTGGATATTCCGCGGCGGCCTTTGCGTTGCGCCGACAGCGAGACGAATTCAGGGCCCATCACGGAACGCCTAGGATGGTGGGCGGCCCCACGCAGGAAGGCGGGACAAGCATCGTGGCAGTCATCGAACGACTTATTCGCATGGGTGAGGGACGCCATATGCGGCGCCTTCAGAGGGTGGTCACCCTCACGAATGCGCTCGAAGAGGTGTACCAGGACTTCTCCGATGACGATCTGCGCGGGCTGACCGCAGACTTCCGTGAACGATACGAAAACGGCGAGAGCCTCGACGATCTCATGCCCGAAGCCTTCGCCGCGGTGCGGGAGGCCTCCAAGCGCACGCTCGGCATGCGTCACTTCGATGTTCAGATCATGGGTGGGGCGGCGCTTCACGGCGGAAACATCGCAGAGATGAAGACCGGTGAAGGCAAGACCCTTGTCGCGACCCTTCCCGCCTACCTCAATGCGATCACCGGCAAGGGCGTCCACGTCGTCACGGTGAACGACTACCTCGCGAGCTACCAGTCCGAGCTGATGGGCCGCATCTTCCGCTTCCTTGGCATGGAGACCGGCTGTGTTGTCGCCGGACAGGACCCGGCTACCCGCCGCCGCCAGTACTTGGCCGACATCACGTACGGCACGAACAATGAGTTCGGCTTCGATCACCTGCGCGACAACATGGCTCTTGACCCGTCGCAGCTGGTCCACCGTGGCTACCACTATGCGATCGTCGATGAGGTCGACTCGATCCTCATCGATGAGGCGCGCACCCCGCTCATCATCTCCGGTCCCGCCAGCGGCGACAACGGCAAGTGGTACGTCGAGTTCGCGCGGCTCGTGGCACAGATGGAGATCGACGTCGACTACGAGGTCGAAGAGAAGAAGCGCGCTGTCGGTGTGCTTGAGCCTGGCATTGACAAGGTCGAGAAGGCGCTCGGCATCGACAACCTGTACGACCCGGCGAACACGCCGCTCATCGGGTTCCTCAACAACGCCATCAAGGCCAAGGAGCTGTTCCGCCGCGACCGGGAGTATGTGGTCCAGCAAGGTGAAGTCCACATCGTCGATGAGCACACCGGGCGCCTCTTGAGCGGCCGACGCTACTCCGAGGGCCTCCACCAGGCGATCGAGGCGAAGGAAGGCGTGGCGATCAAGGCGGAGAACCAGACCTACGCCACGATCACTCTCCAGAACTACTTCCGCCAGTACGAGAAGCTCGCCGGCATGACCGGTACCGCTCAGACCGAGGCGGCCGAGCTTTACAGCACGTATGGCATGAACGTGCTGCCGATCCCCACGAACCTGCCGATGATCCGCATCGACCAGCCGGACCTGCTGTTCAAGACGGAGCGGGCGAAGTACGCGGCAATCATCGAGGACATCCTTGAACGCCATGCGAATGGCCAGCCGATCCTCATCGGAACTGTGTCGGTTGAGAAGTCCGAGGCGCTGAGCAAGGAACTGAAGAAGCACGGCATCGAGCACGCGGTGCTCAACGCGAAGCACCACGAGCAGGAAGCGTCGGTGATCGCGGAGGCCGGCCGTAAGGGCGCGGTCACCGTCGCGACGAACATGGCAGGCCGCGGTACCGACATCATGCTCGGTGGCAACCCGGAGTTCCGGGCGGTCCAGGAGATGCACCGTCGCGGCATTGATCCGCAAGAAAGCCCCGACGAGTACGAGCGCGTATGGGTGGAGGTGCTGGCGGAGGCCAAGGAGGCCGTTGCTCGCGAGCACGAGGAAGTCCTCGCCGCTGGCGGTCTTTATGTGCTTGGCACCGAGCGCCACGAGTCGCGTCGTATCGACAACCAGTTGCGCGGTCGTTCCGGACGTCAGGGAGACCCGGGCGAGTCCCGCTTCTACTTGTCGCTTGAAGACGACTTGATGCGGATGTTCCAGTCGGGCCTCGCGGCCACGATGATGAACTCGTCGGCGCTGCCCGACGATCTCCCGATCGAATCGAAGATGCTCACGCGCGGTGTCCGCAGCGCGCAGGCGCAGATCGAGGGCCGCAACGCCGAGATCCGCAAGAACATCCTCAAGTACGACGATGTCGCGTCCAAGCAGCGCACGATCATCTACGGTGAACGTCGCCGCATCCTTGACGGCGAGAACCTGCGCGACCAGGTGCGTGGCTTCATCGACGACGTCGTTGGCAACGCGGTGCGCGCCGTGACCCTTGTCGGCGCTCCCGATGAATGGGACCTCGATGCGCTGTGGCGTGACCTGCGGACCATCTATCCGGTCTCTCTCACCATCGACGAGGTGCTCGAGGAGGCTGGCGGTCTGCGCGACCTGACGCCCGCCTTCATGGAGCGTGAGCTGACCGCCGATGCTCGTGTCGCTTACGAGGCGGTCGAAGATCGTATCGGGCCGGACCTCATGCGTCAGGTGGAGCGCCAGGTGCTCCTCCAAGTGATCGACATGAAGTGGCGCGAGCACCTCTACGAGATGGACTACCTCAAGGAGGGAATCGGACTGCGGGCCATGGGCCAGCGCGATCCCCTCATCGAGTACCAGCGTGAAGCCCACCAGATGTTTGAGGCGATGGCCGACGCGGTGAAGGAGCAGGCGCTGCAGGTCCTCTACCGTGTGGAGAAGCGTGAGCAGGCCCCTCAACAGGACTCGGCACTTGACGCCGATGCGGCCGCGAAGACGGCGAAGTCAGCTCCTGGCGTGACGGCCCGCCGCGCTGCGGGCCCCACGACGGCTACCGGTGGTGGTGCGGTCCAGGCCCAGATGGGTGCCCTGACCTACTCGGGTCCGTCAAAGGACGGCAGCGGCAAGGCCGCGGTGTCGAAGGGCGGCGCGAAGGGCAAGGCGGCGAGCGGAGCGGCAACCAAGGCATCGGCCGACGGCGGCACCTTCCCCGGCACTCCCAAGAACGCGCAGTGCCCGTGTGGCTCCGGCAAGAAGTACAAGCTCTGCCACGGCAAGAACGAGGCGTAGCGGCGAGTCAGCCCACGTCCATCACGGTGATCAGCCATCGGTTGGAGACTGCTTCGAGCCGGATCGCAATCGCGTGGGCGAGGTCTCCCTCGGTGGCGACGACCGATGCCTCTACGGCGTCGGGGCTGACGCGGCACAGGCGCACACGCTGGATGTGCACGGAACCTTTTGCGGTGTAGCCGGACCTGCGGGACAGTGAGTGCTGTATCAGGAGGCGCGAGCGAACCTCGGGGGATATCCACCGCACGAGCTGGTTGATCCCGTCTGCCCCGAGCACCACCTCAAGGGCTATCCGTGCCACGGTGCACACGAGCGGCGTGGGGTCCCCGAGCTCTTTGCGAGTCCGGTTCGGAAAAGGCGTGTATGCCGGAGGTGTTGTGACCGCTCTGCGCGGCGTATCCCGGGGGACGGTGACCGGCGCGGCAAGTGCTGGAGCGGGCGCGAAGGCGTGCGCCGCCGCGCTCATCGTGCGAGCTCCGCTGGGATGTGCAGTTCAGTTCCTGTGAAGATCAGCGAGGGATTGTCGCCGATCTCGGCGCGATTCGCCTCGTACAGCAGCGGCCACGCGGCTTGGATCTGGGCAGGTGTCGCGTCGTCTCCGAGCAGTCCCGAGGCGATGCCCCACAGCGAGTCGCCGGGCTGAACCACGTAGGCGCCGTCAGCGGTGCTTTGAGGCTCCACGGGCTCAGCCTCGGGCTCCGGCAGGGGTTCCTCTTCAGATACCGCAGCAACGCCCCAATCGAGCCGGATGTCCACCGGGTTGGGCTCTTCAGCGGTGTGCTCGGCGGTGGCAGGAGCGTCGGCCCAGCCCAACCCCGGCGGAATCTGGCTTGACGCCATCGCAGGCACGGCGACGCCCGAACTGAGGCCGATGCCGAGAGCGACGGCGGTGACCTTTTGCCACGCCACAGGCGCAATGGCTCGCGCGTGAACAGGAATCGCCCGGCCTTGTCGCAGCGCGGCGGCGGCGACCATCACGAGGGCGCTCACGGTGAGATAGCTCGCCACGGCAGCTCCCAGTGCCGCGGCGGCCAGTGCGAGGGCATCGTCGACGTCCCACACCTCCGGCCAGTTCCGCCATTGCCACAGCGCCGCATTCGCCAAGGCATACGCCCCGCACGGCATCGCCACCAACAACACCCATGCACCGATCCGCTCTAGTGCGTTGCCCACCCTCATTGTCGACCTTTCGTGTGATTTCATGCCGTTTGATGATGTTTGCTAACGCTAGATGTACACGAGCGAGCATCGCCTGTCCAGCGGAGTGAGCGCATTGTGGACGTGCCGCCGCTACGGTGGGCCCATGCGTTGGGACCTACTGTTCGCCGATCTCGAGGCGCGCGCAGATGCGAATGAGTCCGCTCAGTTCGATGCCGAGGTGCGTGATCTCACGCGTGCGGAGCGTGCGTCTGTCTCGCTCGCCGCTCGGCTCGTGCAGGCGAAGGGGAGCGCCGTCACCGTGACGACGCGCGATGGCGTCTCGACAGCGGGCGTGATGGTCGACGCCGCCGCTGGTTGGCTGTTGCTCGGCGATTCCGGGCCGCAGACGCTCGTGCCGCTTCACGCGGTGACGGTGGTGGCTGGGCTTGGCACGCGGGCGGCGGAGCTCACAGAGGTGGAACGACGCCTGGGCTTGGGCCACGCGTTGCGCGCACTCGCGCGCGACCGGGCACGCGTGGTCGTCTCAACACTCTCGGGGGATGTGACGGGGATCATCGGCGCGGTGGGCGCCGACTTCATCGAGCTGTCAACCGGCGTCGGCGCCTCGGTGCTTATCGCGACCGACGCTGTGACGAGGGTGCGTTCGGCCGCGTTGTAGCGAGAGCGTCGGCCGGGCGATTGTGCGCCGCAGGGCGCACGCGCTCAGTCGGCTTCGGTGGTGGAGATCCGCTGCCGGGTGGCCTCGTACTGACGGGCGATGTAGTTCTCGAGTTCTGTTGCCTCAACACGCCATTGGCCACGCCCGCCCACCTGAATAGCAGGCAAATCACCGGATCGCACCAAGGCATACGCCTGCGGCGACGAGATGTTCAGCACCTCTTGAACGTCGGCGAGGGTGAGGAAGCGCTTGTCCATGCCTGCATTGTCGCACTGCCACGTGCTCGGAGGGCGTTGTCCACAGTCCGAGTGGCGCACTTGCGTCGTCTACGGCACGATTGGCGCGTCAGGAGGGGGCTCTAGATGAACGACGCGCCGTTGGCAGGCCGCTTGCGCAGGCCTGGTTGGAAAGATCCGCGGCTTCTCATTGGACTGTTTCTCATCGCCGCATCCGTTGCGGGGGTGAGCGCGATGGTGCGCAGTGCGGACGTGACAACGCCGTACTACGCGGCCAAGGGCACGCTCACCCCGGGCACCGTCATCACCGAGGCCGATGTGGTGGTCGTCGACGCTCGGCTCAGCGGCGGCGACTATGTGAAGCCGGGCGACGCCCCCTGGGGCCAGGTGGTGACGCGGACGGTGGGCGATGGCGAGATGCTTCCCGAGTCAGCGCTGGCTGATGCCGATGACTTCTCGTCGCGAACCGTCGCTGTCCAGACGACGCTGCCACTGGCGTCTGGGGTGAAGGAGGGATCTGTCGTCGATGTCTTCCTCACCCGAGAGGGCCCGGGCGGCGACCCACAGACGCGCAAGGTGGGTGCGGACCTCGTTGTCGAGTCAGTTGAGCGCTCTGGCAGCAGCTTCTCGTCATCGACCGTCGAGACCGTGTATGTCGTCGTGCCGCGGGGCGAGATCGAGACGCTTCTCGACGCGCTCGCAAGCCGCGGCGACGTCTCTGTTGTCGGTATCGCGGGGAGCGGCGGGTGAGCATCTCGGTGCTGATCGCCGTCCGGGGTCCCCGGGAGGCGACTGTGGCGGCTGCCGTCGGCGCCGCGCCCGATCTTCGAGTCGCACGACGCTGCGCAGACCTAGGCGAGGCACTCGCGGCGGCACACGCCGGCGTCGGCGCCGCTGTTGTCGTGTCCGAGCAGCCACAGCTTCACCGGGGTGTGGTGGCCGAGTTCATGGCAGCTGGCGTTGCCGTCATCGGTTCGCCTGGCACGCATGCCGCGACCGATCATCTGCGCTCAATCGGCATTGACGAGATTGTTGCTCCCGATGCCTCGGCAGAGGACGTCGCCGGGGCGATCGCGCGCGCTGTGCGGCAAGCACCTGATGTGGAGCACGCGGCTGAGGGTGTGGCCGAGCAGGTGCCTGTGGCGCTGCAGCGGGGCAGCATCGTCGCGGTGTGGGGCCCCACCGGTGCTCCTGGCCGCACCACAGTTGCGGTCTCTCTCGCCTACGAGTTTGCCCGCGCCGGTGGTGCGGTGCTCGTCGATGCGGACACCTACGGGGGTGCGGTAGCACAGGCGCTTGGCATGCTTGATGAGGCACCAGGGATTGCGGCGCTCGCACGCGCGTCCTTGCACGGCACGCTCGGAGACGACACTGTCCGCAGGCACGCGCTTGAAGCCGCCCCGGGGCTGCGGGTGCTGTCAGGCATTACGCGCGCCGAACGCTGGCCGGAGCTGTCGGCCGCCGCTCTCGAACCCGTATGGGAGCTGCTCCGGGCTCATTCACCGGTCACGGTGGTGGACTGCGGCTTCTCTGTCGAACGCGACGAGGAACTCCAGTACGACACTCGTGCGCCGCAAAGGAACGGGGCGACGCTGTCGGCGCTTGCCGCAGCGGACGTCGTGGTCGTTGTGGGCAGCGCGGAGCCGCTCGGCGTGCAGCGGCTCGTCCATGGGCTGTCCGAGCTCGACTCGGTCGCTCCTGAGGATGTGACGCCTCGAGTGGTGGTGGTGAACCGAGTTCGTGCGGCGGTGGCGGGCGACCAGCCACGCCAGGCGATCGCGGATGCACTCAAGCGTTTTGCCGGGGTGGACACGGTATTGACCATCGCGTGGGATCCTCGCGCGTGTGATGCCGCGACGCTCTCAGGGCAGGCGCTCGGTGAGCGCGCGCCGCGCTCGGCCGCACGCAAGTCGATGCAGGCGATCGGGCGTGAGGTGCGTCGCGTTTGTGCCGCTCGCTCGCGAGTTGACGTGCCAGCCCCGGCTGCCGGGGCCACACTGGGGGTATGAGGGTCTATATCCCAGCCATCGTTGACGACCTCGCGGTCCACGCATCGGGCAAGTGGGAGCCGCAAGGCGGGTTCTCGGTGACCGACGCCCTTCGCGACAGTGAACCCGACATGGACGACGAGGAGCTGGTCGAGTACGCGATCGATCTCGCCGCGATGTCGTCCGCGCTTGAGCACGGATCGCGCTTGCGTGCGGTGATCGCCGCCGATGTCTCGCGTGCCGATGTCACGCCAGGACCGGGGGAGCATCCAGCTGAGGTGGAGATCAGCGGGCGCTTGGACCCTGCGTCAATCGCGTGCGTGTTCCTCGACGAGGACGATGCCGAAGCCGATGTCGCCGCCGCCCGTGGAGGCAATGAGGAGGCGCAGGAGCGTCTGGCTGAAAGGTCGCTGCTGTGGTACGACCTGCGCGAGGTTGTTGAGGTCTAGCGCTCAGCGAGGATCGACAGCACCTGCTTGTGAAGATGGCCGTTGGTGGCAAGAGCCGAGCCGCCAAACGGGCCGGGGGCGCCGTCAACGGAGCTGAACACGCCGCCGGCCTCGGTCACGATCGGCACGATCGCCGCCATGTCGTGGAGAGCAAGTTCTGGCTCCGCAGCGATGTCGACGCTGCCTTCGGCGACGAGCATGTAGCTCCAGAAATCACCGTAAGCGCGCGTGCGCCACACCGCCTGCTGGAGCGCCTGGAACTGCGCGCCCTTGCCCTCAGCGTGCCATTCGCCAGGTTCCGAGTAGGAGAGCGAGGCATCGGCCAGAGTGGAGACGGCAGACACGTGAACGGGGCGCGGCTCCGTCGGGAAGCCGTGGACGCGGGTGGCAGCCCAGGCGCCTTCGCCGGTGGCCGCGTACCAGCGTCGGCCCAGCGCAGGAGCTGAGACGACGCCGACCGTCGGCTCTCCGTCCACCAGCAGCCCGATGAGGGTGGCCCACGCAGGCACGCCGCGCACAAAGTTCTTGGTGCCGTCGATCGGGTCGATCACCCAGCGTCGGCCCGCGGTCTCATCGCCCGAGGCGCCGTACTCCTCGCCCAGGATCGCGTCGGTGGGACGCTCCTGCGTGAGGATGTCGCGTACGAGGCGCTCTGCGGCGCGGTCGATCGCCGTGACGGGGGTGTCATCGGGCTTCATCTCAACAGAGAAATCCCCGAGCGAGCCCGCAATGGTGAGGGCATCCACCTCATCAGCGATGCGCAGGGCGAGGGCGAGATCGTCACGGTGATTCATGGCGCCCAGCGTAGCCGGAGCGCTCTCGGGGGCTGTGGCAGACGTGGTGCAACATCCCTGAAGCGTTTGGAGCAGTTTTTCGGCCCTCGGGTGGAGAGGCCGTCGTGGAAGCACGTCGGGCCACTCAGGGCAGCCCAGGGCATCATGATGTCGCAATCTCGACAAGCCCGAGCGTACGCGTCTATTATTCTGAGATACAGCCACAACCCAGAATAGGAAACGTGAGCGCGAGAGGTGGTGAGCCGGGTGCCTCCGCGTCTGCAACCCCACTCCCGGGAGAGGCTCCCGTGGGCGCCTGCCGATTCGGGCGTGAAGCTTGTCCACGATTACGAAGCCGCAGTGCCTGCGAGCCTTGCCTCGCAACGGCTTCACATGGAGGCAGCGACCGCGAGCATGTGCCAGGAGGCGCGGCTCGCCGTGGCCGTTCTCGACCGCTCGCCGGCAACGAACCGGCCAGGAGTGGCCGCCATACTCGCACTCGCTGAAGCATCAGCGTCATACCTGATAGACGGCCACATTGCTGCGCCCACGCAGGTGGCCGCTGCGGCCGCTGGACAGCCCACAACGAGGGCGGCGCGCACGATCCACTCGGCAAGGACTAACCTCCTCGCGCACATCAATGCGAGCCGTCGGGCCGTCACGCTCGGATCGGTCTCTCTTGCCTACAGCCCGCCTCGTCGCATGGCGTCGGGACATCGAGTTGGCGCCGCATATCGTGGCGTGCAGACGTGGCAAGGAGGCACTGATCTTTGGCCAGACGGCGCCGACTACGTGCCCCCGCATCCTGCACGCGTTCCGGCGCTCATGGACGACCTCATCGCTTTTGCGGCCAGACACGACCTTGACCCCGTCACCCAAGCAGCGATCACCCACGCTCAGTTGAGGTCGATCGAACCCTTCCCGCAGAGCAACGATCAGGTGGCTCGCAGCCTCATCAACGGCGTGTTTCGTTCCAGGAGAGCCACTGAGAGGTCAATTGTGCCGATCTCGGCCGCACTTTCTCGCAACATTCTCCGTTACAACGGCTCCTGGAGAAGCTTCCGGGACGGCGACGCCACTCCAATGGTCGAGATGGTTGCCGACGCAACGCTGAGGGCGGCCGATGCTGCCAGCCGTCTCGCAGAGACGGTCGCCTTGCTGCCAGCTCAATGGCACGAGGCCGCACGGCCGCGACGGGGCTCCGCCGCCCACGCGCTCATCGACATGCTCGTCGACAACCCCACGGTGAGCGCCCAACGTGTCCAAGACCTCACCGGCGCATCCCAGGCCAGCGCCTATGACGCCATCGCGCGTCTTGCCGAGTCAGGAGTGCTCACCCGAGTGAGCCCCACTCGCAGAGACACCGCATGGGCGGCGCTCGACATCTTCAACGCGGCCCATGGCGTCGTGAGCGAGCTTGCTGGCGCCTCGGCGGTCACGCCTCAACGCGTGCGCAGCTAATAGCTCTCGCCTGCCAACCGGGACGCAAGCAGGCGGCGAATCGAATCGAGCTTGATCTCACGCTCGGGAGAGCCGGCAGCCCAGGAGTCGAGTTCGCAGCCATCGGCGGCGCTCACGTGCTGACAGCCGCGCGGGCAGTGTTCTTCCTCGTAATCGGCCACATCGGGGAAAGCGCGGAGCATGTGTTCCGGGTCCACATGCGCCAAGCCAAAGGAGCGCACTCCAGGCGTATCGATGATCCAGCCGCCGGTAGGGACCTCGACCATGACGGAGGATGTCGACGTGTGGCGGCCGCGCCCTGTCACGTCATTGACGCGGCCCACGGCGCGGTCGGCGGCGGGCACCAAGGCGTTGACCAAGGTCGACTTGCCTACGCCGGAAGGCCCAACAAACACGGTCTTGACGCCGTGGAGCTGCTCTTGGAGTCGCGCAAAGCCTGGGTCCGCCGAAGGCCCGCCTTCGCGCAGGACGGACACCTCGATGACGGTGACCCCCAGCGGCTCATAGAGCGCCCGCATCGGCTCGGCCGACGCGAGGTCCGCTTTGGTCAGCACGAGCACGGCACTCAGCCCGGCATCGAATCCGGCGACGAGCGCCCGGTCGATCATCCGGGGATTCGGCTCGGGATCTGCCACGGCGGCGACGATCGCGAGCTGATCCGCGTTCGCCACGACCACCCGCTCGGTGGGGTCGGTATCGTCCGCGGTCCGCCTGAGCGCCGATGCGCGCTCGGCCCTGCGCACAATCCGCGCCAGTGTGTCGGGCTTGCCGCTCACATCACCCACGAGGTGCACGATGTCGCCGACCACGAGACCGCGCCGACCCACCTCTCGCGCCTTGACCGCCATCACGGTTGGACCAGCCTCGGTGAGCACGGTGTAACGGCCCCGATCGACGGCGACAACGGTGCCGTCAACCGCATCGTCATGAGCCGGCCGACGCTTGGTGCGGGGCCTCGACCCGCGACGACCAGGCCGCACCCGGGCGTCGGATTCGTCGTACTGGGCCCAGTCGCTCACGCGCGGATTGCCCCCGAGGTGCCTGCCTGCCCCAGCGTCGGGCCGGGGTTCACCATCGCCTGCCACATGGCAGGGAAGTCGGGCATCGTCTTTGACGTGGTGCCCACGTTGACCACCCCAACGCCTGCAACGCGCAAGCCGACGATCGCGCCAAACGTGGCCATGCGGTGATCGTGATACGTCTCGACCTCTGCGGCGTGAAGGCCGGCGTTGATTCCGGCAGGATCAGGCGCGCCGCCGAACACGAGCGAGGAGTCGGTGGCCTCGCACGCACCGCCCAAGCGCGTCACCTCGGTGGCGATCGCCGCCAAGCGGTCCGTCTCGTGCCCGCGCAGATGTCCGATGCCGGTGATGACGCTCGGCCCCTCAGCCACGGTGCACAGCGCCGCTATCGTCGGCGTGAGCTCACCCGCTGTGGAGAGGTCCGCGTCGATCCCGACCACTCGACCATCGCCGCGCACCGTCATCACGTCGCCGTCGAGCGTGCAGGTGCCTCCCATACGCTCGAGCAGCTCCGGATACAGCGCGCCAGGCTGAGTCGTCTCGCTCGGCCAACCAGGGATGCGGACTTCGCCACCGGCAATGAGGGCGGCCGCCATGAACGGGCCCGCGTTGCTGAGGTCGGGCTCCACCCGCACCTGCGGCATATGCAGCGCACTCGGATGAACCACCCATGTGCGCTCATCTGGCTGATCGACGCGCACACCCGCCTCGCGGAGCGTCGCGCACGTCATATCGATGTGCGGCAAGCTCGGCAGCTTCTCGCCGATGTGACGCACGGTGAGTCCCTGCGGCAAGCGCGGCGCAATGAGCAACAGCGCCGTCACGAACTGGGACGACGCCGAGGAGTCGACATCCACCTCACCCGGCACCTCGGCGGGCGGGGTGATGGTGAACGGCAGAGTGCCGCGGCCGTCGTCGTCCACGGTCGCGCCAAGGGCGCGCAACGCGTCGAGCAGCGGTCCCATCGGACGCACGCGCGCGCCTTCGTCGCCATCAAAGGTGACAGGGCGAGTGTCGCCCGCAAGGCCGGCCAGCAGCACCAGCGGCGGCACAAAACGCATGACGGTCCCCGCAAGGCCGCAGTCAATGTGGACGCCGCCCTGAATCGGCCCGGGCGTCACCGTCCACACGCCGTCTGCACCGTCGATGTCGACGCCAATGCCCAAGGAGCGCAGCGCGCCGATCATCAGGTCCGAGTCCCGCGAGATGAGCCCCCCGCGCACCGTCACCGGGCCATCGGCGAGGGCGGCGAGCACCAAATAGCGGTTTGTCAGGGACTTCGACCCGGGAACCTCAACAGTCGCATTGAGCGGCGGGGTCTCGTGCAGCGGTGCGGCAACGGGGGCAGGCCAGATCTGGCCGGGGCCGACGCCCGGCGTACGCGCCGTCGTCACGAGGCCCTACGTGCGGCCCAGCCGCGCACGCCCGGGACCTCCCGGTACGCGTCAATCACGTGCTTCTTTGCTTGAGCCTTCTTGGATGCGGCCTTCGCCTTCGCCTTCGCCTTGCGTGCCTTCTTGCGCTTCATGTGGCCAGCCGAGTGTCCCGCGGT
>ENA-UOVV01001097-UOVV01001097.1-compost-metagenome-genome-assembly--contig:-NODE-1097-length-23318-cov-6.107854_pt1 | contig 23318 bp, 17 predicted proteins | sample MGYA00238155_ERZ761577 | MGnify/ENA primary metagenome ERZ761577 (study PRJEB28898, sample SAMN06268775) | compost metagenome | isolation source: Emeryville, CA | place: USA:Emeryville, CA | collected...
GTCGGCAGCGACGACCTGATCGAGAAGATCCAGGGCGGGTTCCTCGACTTCGACGCCGCGATCGCCACGCCGGACCAGATGGCCAAGGTCGGTCGCATCGCGCGCATCCTGGGCCCGCGCGGCCTGATGCCGAACCCGAAGACCGGCACCGTCACCAACGACATCAGCAAGGCCGTGTCGGACATCAAGGGCGGCAAGATCAACTTCCGCGTCGACAAGCAGGCCAACCTGCACTTCGTGATCGGCAAGGCGTCGTTCGACGAGAAGGCGCTGGCCGAGAACTACGGCGCGGCGCTGGACGAAATCCTGCGCGCCAAGCCGTCGTCGTCGAAGGGCCGCTACCTGAAGAAGGTCGTCATGTCCACGACGACCGGCCCGGGCATCCCGGTCGACCCGTCGGTGACGCGTAACTTCGCCGAGGTCTAACCACGATCGACAGCGCGGGGCCCGGGTTCGCCTGGGCCCCGTTGCTTTGTCCGGATACTGCGTTCACGGTCGTGATTGCGGCCCTGGCCCTGGACCCGCTATGGACGCAGAAATCGCGGGGTAGGCACCGCCCCCGCTTGCGCTGCACGCTGCGCGGCGCGCATATATGTTGAAGTGGCAATGGTGTCTTCATTCGCTACATCCCTAGCTGTGGGTCTGTAGCGTCGTCGAGGCCGCACCACCCGATCCCGGTCCGGCCGACCGCCCCCCAGGCGTCCGGGTGCCAGCCGCCACACGCGCAGGACGGCGAGCCGTCGATCCGCGAAGAGATCGAGCGCCGGTGCGATTAGCAAAGAATCTGTTCAGACCGCGACCTATCGCCCGCTGAGGCGGACGGTGGCAACAAGCATTCGCTGTTACACGCCTTTCGTTACAGTATGTTTACGTTGATGTTGATTTAGCAAAACTGATCTTGGGTCGCGCAGGTGCTGGGGATGAGCGCGGATAAGTGATTTGATCTGTGAACTATGGGGAATCCGGTCGCAAGAACATAGGGAACCCCCTGATTGCTAGCGAACTACCTAGCCTTAACATATTTGATGGATGGTCTACCCGACTGTTTTTGCTTCGCTGAGGCGAAACACCGCGGGGGCTCGAGTAGTCACATCCCGGGCGGGTCGACTATCGTCTCAATAGCAAACATTGGACGCAACACGGGGGTGTGATATGCGGCCAGCAACGCGGTTGACCGTCAGCGTCGCCGTCGGCCGGTCGGGCGGACGAGAAAGGATCCCAATGGCGACATCAGCCGGGTCGGTACAGGTGGTCGACACTGGGACTTTGCCAGAGATCTCACATGCAAAGTTTCGAGGCGGCAGCGAGGTGATGTCATGACGATCGTCGATCCCTACCCTCCAGTGGCGCCCTGGGCGGAGCCGACAAGTCTGCCCATCTCGACCGAGTTCCCGGAGGGCCGCCCGTCCTCCGTCGCGATCGACAAGTCCGCACCGACGATCAGCGTCGTCGTTCCCACCCTCGGGCGACCGGCACTGATCCGGGCGCTGCAAAGCGTCCGTACCCAGCGCTCGCAGGCATCGGCCGAGGTGATCGTCGTGTTCGACGGCGGTCCCGACACGGAACTGCCGGACGGGGCGGCCGATCTGGCCGACCATGTCCTGTTCACATCCGGCCGGGTGGGTGGCTGTCGAGCCCGGAATCTGGGCATCGCCGCGGCTTCCGGCGAATTCGTCGCGCTGCTCGACGACGATGACGAATGGCTGCCTGAGAAGCTCGAGCGGCAGATCGCGCTGCTGCAGCAGTCACCGGATCCGGCGCGCACTGTGGTTGCCGGCCGTCAGGTGTACGTGACCCGTGACGGGTCGGTATCGCGGCCCGGTCCCAATCGGCTGATCGCCGAGGGGGAGCCGGTGGAGGACTATCTGTTCCGGCGTCGGATTCCAAGCGGTGGCCGACCCAGCATCTACACCTCGTCGGTGCTGTGTCCACGCCAGCTCGCGGTCCAAGTCCCGTGGGACGAATCGGTTGTCCGACATCAGGACTGGGATTGGCTGATTCGCCTCGGGCGGGTGCCGGGCACGATTTTCGCCCAGGTTCCCGATCCGGTGGTGCGCATCCACCTGGGCTCGGAGTCCTCGATTTCGGCAAGTACCGACTGGCGCGCATCGCTCGACTGGGCGAACCGCGTGCTGCGTGGCAATCCGGCCGTATACGCCGATTTTGTTGCGGCCCAACCGCTGCGCTATGCGCTGGCCGCGCGGTCGTGGACCGGGGTGAAGACCGTGCTGGCCGCGCTCCGCAATGCGGCCCGGGTGCCGGCCGCCGGTCCCGTCGTCATCGGTGTCGCCGGCATGCTGCCGCGACGCACGATCGAGCAGATGACCGTCGCGACCGGCGGGATCCCCGATCCCAGCCTGCCGCCGCTCTGAACTCAGGACTGGGCGGCGCTGGCGATCAACCGGTTCCAGTCGTCGATGATGTTCGTCGACATCGCCGCTCGGCGCTGCGCGGCCTGGGCGAACTCGTGTTCGGAAACCGGGTTCTGGTCAAGCGACAGGATCGCGGCGGCGAAGTCCTCCGGTCGGGGCTCCGCCACCGCGCCCGGTGCGAGCCGGGGAATGACCTCGGCCATCACGCCCTTGTTCGCCGCCACCACGGGCTTGTTGCACTGAGCGGCCTCGAACATCACCAGCCCGTACGTCTCGCTGTGTGAGGGGTGCACGACGATCTGTGCGCGGGCGAAATGCCTTGCGGGGTCGGCGACATAGCCGTGGAAGTGCACCCGGTCGGCGATGCCCAGTTCGGCGGCGAGCGCTTCCAGTCGGGGGCGTTCGGCGCCGTCGCCCAGGACGTCGAGGGAGAAGCGGTCGGGCAGGAGCGCGAGCGCCCGCAGGGCCAGTTCCTGATTCTTGACCTTGGACAGTGAGCCGACGGTCAGCAGCCGTCCCGGGACGACGTCGTCGGTGTCGCGGGCTTTGAACTCCCGAACGATGTTCGGGATCATCTCGATCGGGTCGCGAAAGCCCGCCGCGTGCATGTCGCTGCGGAGTGACTCGCTGACCGCGACCGTGGCGCGGGCGCGCGAATAGAGCGGCCGCGCCACGGCGCGCAGGATCTTCAGCCTCTTGTTGATATTGATCTGATGATTGTCCAGCGAATGCTCCCAGACCAGGGTGTGTCTGCACAGCCGCCGGGGGAGTGCCAACAACATCGGGATCGCGGCCCAGGCGCCGCTGAGGATGATCACGCTACCGTCGAGTTGCCGTCGGTGCCTGAAGGCCCGCGGTATTGTCCAAAGGCGTTTCCATTTGACCACTTTCGGGCCCCACGACTCGACCTCGACATCGGGATGCGCAACCACGTCGGAGGTCTCGTCGGCCAGCACGATGATCCGGACGTCGTGTGTCGGCGCGATCGCCCGAACCAGGGACAATGTGACGGATTCCAGTCCGGTCACCGGATAGAGCCGGGAAACCACGATGCTCACCCGGATCCGTGGGGAGGGCAGCCTCGCGGCCCGCACGGAGTCAGGCGTCGACATTTCCGGCGCCTTCCACGCTGGACATGCCGTGGTAGCGGTCCCGCACTATCCGCCGACCGCCCACCAGATCGATTGTCATACGCACCATCTGACCGAAGAAGCTGCCCAGGATCGCGCCGGCCGCACCGAGAATGGCCGTTCCGGCCGCGACGGCCGGCAGCATCGCGACAAAGCTCACCGCCGACGCCCTGGCGACGATGTCGAGGCGATTGAAGGCCGCGAGCACGGCGTTCTCCAGGACGCCCCAGAACAGGTCGACGGCGATCACCAACGCCGTCAGGACGATGAGCAACTCGGACACGGAGATCTGCCCGTCGCTGAGCCACCTCATCAAGGAGGGTGCGATGGGAAGGAAGAGCGCGGCGAAGACGACCGCGACAGCGCAGGTCGCCCCGAGCGCCAGCCCACTTCGCCTGACGAGCTTGTCTTCGCCGCCGCGCGGCACCCACCCCTGAAACACCAGCACCAGTGGATTGAGGCCGGCCGAAATCAACTGGCGCACCCTGTCGGCCAGTGCGTAGACCGGCTGAACGGACGGGGCGATCAGCGCCACCAGTGCCATCGGTGTGTTCAAGAACAGATACGAGCCCGCCATCGACGCCACCCCGTGGCGGTGGGAGCGCAGCACCTCACCGAGGGTGTCGCCCGGCAGCCGCTCGGCGCCGGCGCGGCCCGTCGAGCGGTAGATCCACGCCGACGCGCACAGGAACGCCAGCATCATCCCGCTCGACATGCACACCAGTCCGACGATCGCGCTGTGACCCGATCGCATCAGCACAATCCCGACCGCAGTTCCGCATACTCGTGGCAGCGTCTCGAGCACCAGCCAGACATACGGCCGTGACAGCCCTGCGAAGTACCAGCTACTGGTGAGTGCGACGAGGGTGGCCGAAATCGCGCCTGCGACCGCGAAAGACACCTGATGCGGCGTCAGGATGGCGGCCATCACCGCCGCCAGCACGCTGCCGGGAACCAACAGGGCCAGCCGCACCCGAATCGAGTCGGTGTACTCCCTGCGGCGCAGACTCGCGTCCCCCCTGGCGACGGCGGCGGGACCCGACAACGCCCAGCCCCACCCCACGACGACGTTGGCGACAGTACCGACGGCCTGACCCAGCGCGATCGACCCCCACGCGGCCGGGCCGCTGGCCGCGACCATCGACGGCGTGGCAACCAGTGACGTGAGCGCCAGCATGGCGGCCGAGAGACCGAAGCCCGCGAACCGCGCGTAGACGGCTCGGGCTTCGGAACGGTAGAGCGCGCTAACGCCCCGCACGGCCCAGCGCCTCCCGTCGCTTCGTAACAGACGTGCCCGATGCGGGCCGCACTGCGGGACGCCGACGCCTCCGACGGGTGGCGGCGCGCGGTGACGGCGATTTGGCAAGGCGCTCACGCAGATTTGGCGCGCACGTGGCCACCAGCGCGAAGAAGGTCCAGGTACCCAAGTCCACCGAAAGCGGGTTCCACACCGATTCGGTGATCGCCGCCGTCACGAAGAACAGCGGTAGCATCGCGCCGCGGGTGACGGAGTTCTGGGCCTTGATCGCCACAAACGTGATCCGGTAGATCGCCAGACTGAACAGGAAGAGGCCGACGGCCCCGCCCGAGAAGTAGATCAACAGGTACTCGCTGTGCGGATACAGCTCGAAGCCGCGACCGAAGTAGCCGGAGTGCGCCAATGCGCTCCACGAATCGAGGCCGCGACCCGCCAGGGGACTTTCTGAGGCGGCCGTGCGGCCCAGGGCCCAGATCCGTCCGCGCTGGCTGAAGGCACCACGGTCGGCGTTGTACACCAGCACCATGCCGATCACGAGCGGAATCACCGAGCAGCCGGCCGCCACCAGATGCGCCAGCAGTCGGGGTCGTCTGCGGCTGGGGGCTGGAATCAGCAGTCGGTGCACCGCTGCGAGCGCAATGACCGCACCCAGCCCCGTCAACGACGTGCGGGAGTAGCTGGCGTAGACCGTCGCGCACAGGAAGACGGGCACCAACGCGGTCCGGCGAGACCTGGGCACCGCGAGCAGGTACAGGACCGCGCAGGTGGCGGCGGCGAAACCCAGCGAGTTCTCCGACGGGAACGGGCCGTGCAGCAGCGCCCCGATGACATTGCACTTGAAGTCGCTGCAACTCGAGAAGCTGTCCGCCGACAGCGGGATGGTGGCGACGATCGCGACGACGGTCGTCAGCGCTGCTGAGTAGAAGTGCAGCAGCCGCACCGGGCGGTACCGCTGCGTGATCAAGAACAGGACAAGTGCCACGCCGGATCCCACCCGAAACAGGGGCTGATTCGAGGGCTCACCGAGCGTGCACCACAGGTTGACACCGAAGAACCAGATCCACAGCGCGAGAATCGAAGCGATCGGAGTCTCGTTGTAGGCGAACCGGACCCGCAGGGTGCGGAACGGGTGACGGCGCAACCGGGTGTCGGTCAGTTCGGCGTACAGCAGGAGCGACACGAATGCCAGAATGACAGCCATCTGGGTGGCCGTGCGATTGCTCACCCAGGTGACTTCGGTCAGCATGCTCCCGGTGACCAGCACCTGTGCGGCCGCGGCCGGTAGGCGCTGTCCGGGACGCCAGGCGTCGGCGATGCTGCGCCGCGCCCCGACGGCGGTTGCCAGCGCAAGCAGTGCTAAGCCCACTGCTGTGAAATAAACGAGGTCACCCGCCACGGAGCGGCATCGTAGCAAACTAAAATTAGTGTTCTGATCTAGGCTCATCGGCAACGACTTCGGTAGGGTTACCAGGGTGCTCACGGTGCCGCGTCTGCTGGCGTTGGCTGCTCTGACAGCCGCGCTGCTCGAGCGCTGGCGCATCGTGGCGCTTCCGCTCTGGTTCCTCGCCGTGGCGCTCATCCCCAGCCTGTGGCTCGCCGGTCGCCGACTCGGCACCGTCCGGCTTTCCCTGCCGATGGCCCTGTTCTGCGTGTTCGTGCCGTTGTCTCTGGCCTGGAACGAGGACCCGGGCTACTCGTACCGGGGAGTCCTGACGTTCTGCGCCTTCGTGCTGATCGCGCTGTGGCTAGTGGTGTCGGAAACCCCCTCCAGCGCACTGGGTCTGCTGGCCGCCGCGGCGGCGGTGACCCTCGTCGCCAGCGTCGTCGTGGTCCTCCTGATGCCCGACCTCTTCCCGCCGGAGGTCGACAACCCCGACGCGTTCCGTGGGATCTTCACCCATAAGAACTGGCTCGGACTGGCGGTCGGTTATCTGATCCTGGCGGTGATACATCTGAAGCCGCGCCACCGCGCGCTGCGCTGGCTGCCCATCGGCGCCGGCGTCCCACTGTTGATCGCCGCCAAGTCCGTGGGAGCCGGTATTGCCTTGGTCATCACGCTGGTCGCCGTCGGCGGTCTGGCTTGGTTGCGACGCTGGCTTTCGCCCAACATGCAGCGAGCCGCGCAGGTCGCGGCGATCGGCGGCGGTGTCGTATTGCTGTTCACGGGATTTCAGTGGGTGTACGGGCTCGCTGTGGACCTGGGCAAGGGGCGCAGTATCGACCGACGGTTCGAGTTGTGGACCGTGGCGTTTCAGCATGCCCTGGAGCGACCGCTGTTCGGTTGGGGATGGCGTGGGTCGCTGAGCGAGTCGAGAGGTGTCGGCGCAGCAATCACCCGCGATATGGGTGGCTTTCAGACCACCAGCACACACAATGGGTACGTCGACATCTTCCTTCAGGCGGGAATCGTCGGATCGGTCCTCCTCGCCATTCTGGTGGTGCGGTCGATATGGCCGCCGCGCAGAGACCCGTCGCTGCGTGGCTGGTCCGCGCTGGTGTTGTTCTCGGCGTTGGTCACCGTCACGGACTCGTTTCTGGCCGGGCATGTCCCGATCCTGATCGTGCTCACGGCGTATCTGTTTGCTCACAACCCGCATCTGTGGCAGGAGTCGGCGGAGTCGCCTGATGAGCCGACAGGGCATGCCGATCAGGTGCACGCTGTGACCGCCGACCGGCGAAGGCACTCCGGACGTGATGAACCACCACGGGGCGATCCCGGCGACGGAGACTGACGGTGGCGCGGCCTGGAATCTTGTGTCAGAAACGCGATTTCGCGGTTTACGCGCCCCGCGGGCTGCGTACGCATGCGTAGTAGTACCAGCCGGTCGACCGCATCGGTCGTGGCTCCGGCGCGCCGGCGCTGACGACGTCGACGATGTTCAGCCCGACGGCACGCAATTGCGGTTCCATGGTCTGCGGCGTCGATGTGTACATCAACAATCCGCCGTGAACGGGATCGACCAGATAACCCTCGCCCGCCCGGTATGCTCCGGAAAGCAGTGCCCGCGTTGCGATCTGCACAGTCCGCACGCCCGCGCGGCCCAGTCGCAGCACAGCGCGCACGGGGCCGACCCCACGCAGCGTGGGCACGACGACCAGTCGCCGGGCGTTGTGCGACGAGAAGATGAAGACCCCGCCATCGGTGAGGACCCGGGCGATCTCCGACAGGCACCGCGAACGGCCATCGGCACCGAGGGTGTCAATCCCGTTGAACGAGAAAATGACCGCGTCGAAGGAGCCGTCGGCGAACCTGGTCAGATCCGATGCGTCGCCCCACTCGAAGCGCTGGTCCGGGAATCGGGAACGACAGGCGTCGACCATCGCCTCGGAGTAATCGATGCCGACGTACCTGTCTGTCAGTCCGGCCAGATAAGGAGTCGTCCGACCGCCGCCCACGCCGATATCGAGAATCGACATGTCGCGCCGTAGATGTTTGGCGAACAGTTCCTGCTCGGCCGGCTGCAACTCGCTTTGCCGGGCGTACTCGCTCACAACGCTCGGCGATTGATATCGCAGCCAGCTATCGCGTTCGCTGGCCTTGCGTGCAGCCATTGCGCTCCCTCGGCCTACAAGCGTGCTCGTCGACTCGGCGCACCATGGCGCCGTTGCGACGACACTACTATCCGCAGGCAACTCCAGCAAATTTATTGACGCTGGAGCAGAAGCGGTCATACGACGCGTCGTCGCCGTCGGGGCGAAACCGGGGAATCTTGGGTGGAGATGTTTGCTCACACGTATGCGCCGGCGATGGCCGACCGTGCATATGGCAAACTTTGCTGGTGTTAGATAGGGCAGAGTGAACAGCCACCGAACCGAGACGATCCGTTGATGAAAATCTCCGTCATACGCCCGGCCGAACTCGGCGCTGCCGAGCTGACCCGATGGCGCGACATTCAGCGCGCGACACCACGGCTTGCCAGCCCCTTTCTGGCGCCGGAGTTCACCCTCGCCGTCGGCTCCGTTCGCCCGCAGGCCAGGGTGGCGGTCCTCGAGGAGGGTGCCGAGATCGTCGGTTTCTTCCCCTTCGAACAGCGCAGCCTGAGAACAGGTGTTCCGATCGGCGCATGGTTCTCCGACTGCCAGGGGTTGGTACTGCGCGACGGCGTCGCGGTCGACCCGCTCGAACTGCTGAAAGCGTGCGACCTGACGGTCTGGGAGTTCAACCATCTCGTCGCTGGGCAAACACATTTCGAGCCGTATGTGAGGAGTCACGCGCCATCGCCAATCATGGACCTCTCGGGCGGCTTCGAGCAGTTTCTGGCGACCCTGCGCGAGCGGAGTGGTACTACCGTTCGCAACATCTTCCGCAAACAACGCAAGCTTGAGCGCGAAGTGGGCCCGCTGCGCTTCGAGTACGAGTCGCACGACACCGTGGCGCTGCGGGCGGTGATGGCGTGGAAGTCCGCTCAGTACCGCCGCACGGGCATCGCGGACAAGTTCGCCCAGCCGTGGTTCGTCGAGATCATCGACCGCCTGTTCGCGACCACCACCGACACCTTTTCGGGTGTCCTGTCGATGGTGTACGTGGACGACGAGCCGGTGGCCGGCCACTTCGGGCTGCGATCGAGTCGCGCGATGGCCTACTGGTTTCCCGCCTTCGACACCGACTACGGCCGCTATTCGCCGGGGTTGTTCATGAACCTGCTCCTCGCGGAGGCCGCCGCCGCCGACGGGATGGAGCACGTGGATCTCGGCACCGGCCCGGAGGAGTACAAACGCTGGTTCCGCACCGGCGAACTGACCGTCGGGCAGGGCTGGGTGGCGCGTCCGTCGGCGACCGCCGCACTGTTCTCGGCGAAGCGGTCGCTGACCACGGGCATGCGGGATGCGGTGAAGCGCAACGCCTCGCTGCTTCGCGCCGCCAAGAACGCCCGCGCGGCATATTTCCGCGCGCGGGAAGCGGCCCGCCGACACGCCGGGATTCGCGAGCACGCTGATCAACCGACAGCAGCTAGGGGGAGATGAGCTATGACGCAGGCAAAACAAGCACTCCGTCGCTTCGTGCGCCGATCGGAGACGGTCCAGGACCTGTATGAGTGGTACAAGAACGCGCGGCGTAAGAACGTGCTGATCTCGCTGATCCCGCAGGGCGGCGTCGGCGCCGAACTCGGGGTGCACAAGGGACATCTCACGCCGGGGCTGCTGGAATGGCTGCAACCGAAGCTGTTGTATGTGGTTGATCCGTGGTATCTGCTCGGGCCGACGTGGGAGTGGGCGGCCGGCGACAAGTCGACCGTGAACGGGCTCGCGCGCACGCTTCGCCGCATTCGTCCGGCGCTTGAAACGGGTCAGGCGCGTGTCGTCGTCGACGACGATCTGGCCTTTCTGGCCGGACTCGAGGACGGTGCCCTCGATTGGGTGTATCTCGATTCGTCCCACATGTATGACCACACGCTCAAGGAACTCGAGTTGTTGGTGCGCAAGGTCAAACCGAACGGTGTGATCGCCGGTGACGACTGGCAGCCCGATCCGGCCAACCGCCACCACGGGGTGTGCAAGGCGGTGTGCGAGTTCGAGGCGGCGGGACGACTCAAGGTGTTCTACGCCGACGCCGCCAACCACCAATGGGGCGCGCGACTGACCTAGCTACGGTCAGACGCCGATGCCCTGGTACGTGAAGCCCTGCCGGCCAAGGTCATACGACTCCCAGATGTTGCGTCCGTCGAGCACCAGCGGAGACCGCATACCGGCCTTGATGCGTTCGAAATCCGGATTCTGGTACTCGCGCCATTCGGTGACCAGCACCAGTGCGTCCGCCCCTGCGGTCGCGTCGTAGGGGTGATCGACCAGTTCGATGCGATCGCCGAAGTGCTGGCGCGCCTGGTCGCCCGCCTCCGGATCGTGCGCGGCCACGGACGCGTGTTCGGCCAGTAGACCGTCGATCAGGGTGAGCGCGGGCGCCTCTCGAATGTCGTCGGTGCGGGGCTTGAACGCGATGCCCCAAACCGCCACCCTCTTGCCGCGCAGGTCGCCGTCGAAGTGGTGCTTGAGCTTGCGGAGAAGCACGCCCTTCTGGCGCTGGTTGACGATGTCTGTCGCGACGGCGAGTTCGAGCGGCACGTTGTGCTCCCGGGCGATGTGGATGAGCCCCTGCACATCCTTCGGGAGGCACGAACCACCGTAACCCGGACCGGCGTACAGAAACTTCGGACCGATGCGGGCGTCCAGACCGATGCCGAGCCGAACGTCGTTGACGTTGGCGCCCACCTTCTCGCAGAGACCCGCGAGCTCGTTCATGAACGAGATGCGCATCGCGAGCATGGTGTTGGCGGCGTACTTGGTGAGTTCGGCGCTGGCGGGATCCATCCACACGGTCCGCTCGATGTTGAGGGTGAGCGGGTGGTAGAGCCGACGCATCTGCTCGCGTGCGAAGTCGTCGTCGGGGTCGCAGCCCACGATGACGCGGTCCGGCCGCATGAAGTCGGCGACGGCGTCGCCTTCCTTCAGGAACTCCGGATTGCTGACCACGTGGATCGGCACGCCCGCGCCTGCGACGATCTTGCGTACCCGGGCATTGGTGCCCACCGGCACCGTGCTCTTGAGCACCAGCACGCACTCCCGCGTCGCAGCCCGCGCCACCAGTTCGGCGACCGAGTCGACCGCGAACAGGTTCGCCGCACCGTCTGAACGTTGCGGGGTGCCGACCGCGATGAAGATGATGTCGGCGTCGGCGACCGCGGCTTCCACATCGGTCGTGAACCGCAGGCGTCCCTGTGCGGTATTGCGTTCGACCAGTGCGTCGAGTCCGGGTTCGAAGATCGGGATCTCGCCCCGGTTGAGTTGCGCGATCTTGGCGGCGTCGAGATCAGCGCACGTGACGTCGGTTCCGGTCTCGGCGAAGCCCGCCCCCGTGACCAGACCCACGTAGCCGGATCCCACAACGCAGATCTTCATGACTGCTCCCCCTCAACAGCAATCCAAGTCATGGCTCATAGCAAATCCAGTATCGCGGTGGTCGACTAGGCGTACCGCGGGCGGTCCGGACGCGGGACTGGTTGCATGCCTCTTCTCCACCGGCCTGACGGCGGGGCCGGTTCTGGTCAGGCCCGATCGGGCGAGGGCGGTCCGGCCTCGGTCCGGCTGAGTGCAGTCGGCCCACTGGTCTGTCCTCTCGGTAGTGTATGTGTCGTCGGCGTACGATCTTGGCAAACTGCCATGGATACTCTACACATATGCCAGATCTGCTCAACTCGTTATGAAGTACGAGGTACTACGGTGTTTGGTAGAGGGTAGGATGTTTCCGAACTGGCTTCGACGGCTATCTCAAGGGCCGTCATGTGATACGGGTGGGTGATGGCATTGGGCGGCGGCGACCGAGATCTCCGACACCCGCAGGCGGCGGATCGGGAGCCCGCACGATCCGCAAAGGCTCGCGGATTCCCGTTGGTGCTCATGTACCACTCCATCGCACCAGGTGAAAGTGACCCTTATAAGGCGACGGTGAGTCCGCGGCGCTTCGAGCAACAGTTGATCTGGTTGCGGGCAAATAAACGACGAGGCGTGTCGATGGCGGAACTGGTCGAGGCGCGACAGCAGGGGCGGGCGCGCGGCCTGGTCGCGTTGACGTTCGACGACGGGTACGCCGACTTTCTCGAATACGCGGTGCCGGTGCTGCAGAAGTACGGCTTCAACGGCACGGTGTTCGTCCTGCCGGGGCTGCTGGGCGGTCACAACGAGTGGGATCCGGAGCGGCAACGCAAACGGCTGATGACCGCCGACGAGGTACGCCAGGTAGCCGACGCCGGAGTGGAGGTCGGTTCACACGGGCTTCGCCACGTATCGCTGCCGAAGGCCGACGAGGCGACGCTGCACGCCGAGATTGCCGAAAGCAGGTCGCGTCTGCAGGAGCTGGTCGGGAGCCGAACGCAAGTCCGCGGGTTCTGTTATCCATACGGACACACCGATTCCCAGGCCGCGGCCGCAGTCCGCGCTGCCGGCTACGACTACGCCTGCGCTATCGCGCCATCAAAGCTGCTCGGCCCGTTCGCCGTCCCGCGCACCCCCGTTCACGACGGCGACACCTCGTGGCGGCTGTACGCCAAGTGGGGGCGTTCCGCGCTGCAGGTCGGCAACCGCTTCGCGGTGCGCCACCACCTGCGTCAGTCCGAGGGCTGATCCTCGTCGTAGTACGCGTAGCTGTACGAACCCTCGCCGCGCGTTGGCGTCATCGAGAATATGGCGCCGAGTAGCGGCGCGCCGACATCCTTCAAATGTCGCACCGCGTGCACGAGTTGCTCACGGGTGGTCTCGCCGAATCGCGCCACCAGCAGCACGCCGTCGGCGTCGGCGGATAGGATCGCCGCGTCGGTGACCGCGACGAGCGGACACGAGTCGATGATCACGTAGTCGAACCGGGACCGCAATTCGGCGATGAGCTTCTGGGCCGCAACAGAACCGAGCAACTCGCTGGGATTCGGCGGCACCGCACCCGAGGTGAGCACCGACAGGTTCGGGAAGCGGGTTGTCTGCGTGGCCTGCTCAAGTGTCGCGCGTCCGGCCAACACCGTACTGAACCCGACCTTGCCCACCACGCCGAGATACTTGTCGAGGCGGGGACGGCGCAGGTCGCCATCGACCAGTGCGACGTCGTGGCCGCTCTCAGCCAACGCCAGCGCAAGGTTCAACGCGGTCGTGGACTTGCCCTCGCTGGGCATCGAGCTGGTGACGACGATGACGCGCGGTGGATCATCGACCGCGAGGAACTGCAGGTTGGTGCGCAGCTTGCGGAACGCCTCGGCGATCGGAGAGTTGTCCTCTTCGAAGGTGATCGCAGGTTCGGTGCGCCGTGCCTTGTCGAGCGGGATACTGCCGACGAGCCCGACGCCGGTGATGTTCTCCAGTGTCTGGCGACTCTTGACCGAATCGTCGAGCCGATCGCGAAGGAGCGCCAGGCCTATCCCCAGGACCACCCCGATGCCCAGACCGATGGCGAGGTTGCGCGCCTTTTTCGGCAGGACTGGCTGTTGGGGAACCTTGGCGCGCTGCTGGACGATGACCCGGGCGCTGGGTGGGCTGCCGTCCTGCGGGGTCTCCAATTGCTGAACCATGGCGACGAATTCGTCGGACAGCGCATCGGCGATATCCCGCGCACGCACCGGCGAATCGTCACGTACCGTCACGTCGATCAGGACGGTGTCGGGTTTGGCTGTGGCCTTGATGCGCTCCTGCAGATCCTCGGCCCGCATGTCGAGACCGAGCTTGTCGACCGTGCGCTGTGCGAGCTCGTCGCCCATCAGCAGTTCGGAGTAGGAGATCACCCGCTCCTGGGAAAACAGGTTGCCCTGGTAGACATCCGAGACCGAGGCGCTAGAGCTGGTGGAAACGAAAAGGCGAGTCTTGGCCTCGTAGAGGGGGGTGGTCACCATGGTGATGATGCCGGCCACGGCGACGGCCACGACGATGGTCGCGGTGAGGATGAGCCACCGAGATCGCAGCGCCTGCGCCAACTCGTGCAATGTCAATGACGGCTCCTCATCGCTCGTTTGCCCCCTCGCCTGAGCGCTTCGGGCATGGTTGCCCGGATCCGGCGGGGTACAGCGCCCGGATGATTGGTTGCACCCCCGGGACCTGAGCAGCTCAGCAAATTGTAAGGTTCAATGGCCGGACTAGCCAAATATGGACAAGCGCCTCTCATGAGGCACATTCGGGTACAGCAACCACTGGCTCGACGTCATCCAGCAAAGGCTGAATTGGAACCCGAGCCGAGCCCGGCGCGGTCGGTTCGGTGAGCATGAAGCGCACCTCGGCCGTCTGACCCGGCGCGAGCGGAAGTTGAACCTCGTAGATGGGGTGGCCGCGTTCGGACCCGGCGAAGACCACGGTCTTGTCGTTGTTGACGATCGCCCGCACCAGCTTCGCGCCCTTGGTGGCCACCAGAGAGACCGAGGAGTAGCTCGTGCCGTCCGGCACCGGCGGATATCCGGGCGGCAGGCTGGTGGTGGCCGCGACGTAGTCGGGTAGCGGCACGTCGGTCGGTGCCGTGTTGGTCAGTCGCACCGTGACCGTCGACCTGCGCGTGTCGCCGTCGCAACCGTCGGCCGTGTACTCGATCTGCCGTCGCAGGTAGTAGTCGAGTTTGTTGCCGCCCAGATTGTTGATGACGACCGCGGCGTACGGCGCGGAATCGTCGGGAACCACATGTGCCAGTGGCGTTTCCTCGAGGACGGCCTGCTCCTCCGGATTCGCGCTCCACACCGCGATGCGGCCCTCGCCGACGGCCTTGCCCAGCGCGTCCAGCAGTGCGCGCGGTGATTTGACCGGGCCGGTGATCTTCTTGACGACCTCGCCGGCGATGTCCTGCAGATACTGCTTACGGGCCACCTGGTCGGTCGGAAAGCGGCTGTAGATGGTCGATTCCGTGAGTTCCACCACATTGTCGGCCGTCACGACTTCTCCGTCGGCCATCGTGACCGGGCCGACCGCGCCCAGGATGTAACTGAGCGCGACTGGATCGATGGCGATCACTCCGTCGACGACGGTGCCCGACTGCTGCGCCCAGAGCGACTTCCAGATCTGCGCGGCGTACGGGAAGTGTGGGCTGATATTGCTGTTGCGAAAGTCGGTGGTGGCGTTGGTGAATCCCCACTGCTGCTGGAATTCCGGGCCCAGGTCGATGGGTTGGAACGGCTGGTCGAAAACATAGTTCGGCCCGAGTGTCTCCACCGCGGGGGCGCCGTTGTCGAACCGCAGGATGCCGTATCCGCCGAGCAGCCCACCGGTGCCTCTGGCCTCCGCATTCGTCTGGAATCCCATGAAATACGTTCGTGGGCCGTCGATACCCACCATCGGCGGGGCGACCCGGGCGGCCAGCGCGGTGTTTTCGAGCAGTGCGGTCAGGTCGTGGGTCTGCGTCTGCAGCCGGCTGCGGGCGTCGTCGAGCGCTGCGACGAAGCTCGGACGCGATATCGACCGGGCGTCGGCATCGAGTCGCTTGGCCGCTTCCGATATCTCATCGAGCTTCGGCGACGCGTCGCGCAGCAGGGCCGCGTTGATCCGCCCGTCCTTGAGCAGACGGTCGGGCGACAACGCCGTGGCGACGTCGGCGGACGGGGTGAGGACATCGGTGGCCAGGCCGTACACCACGTCGGCGATCTGCCTGCCGGTGTCCAGCGGGCTGCCCAGCCACGGCACCACCGACGCCAATGTCCAGGGCAGCGAGTGCGCGGATTCATGCGCGCGCCGGGCGTAGGATGTGGCGTCGGCCACCAGTCGCGCCGTGGTCTCCGAATCGCCGGTAAGCAAGGCGTCTTTGGCCTCACTCGCCGCCGCGCGCGCCTGCTCGAGGTTCGATCGCGCGCTGGCCACTTCGACGGCCAGCCAACAGCCGAGCCCAGCGAGGATCAGCAGGAGGGTGCCGGCGGCAGCGGTAACGCGTCGACGACGCGAGCGCGCGACAACGCCCTCATCGGTGTCGTCGTCGGATTCGCGCGTGAACGTCTTACGGAGAAAGGTTGCCACGCAGAATTCCGTCCCGGCCTGCGACCCGGGCTGCTCTGGTCAGCCCGGGTCGGCCAGGCGTATGCGGTCGATACTGGCTAGCAGCCGCGGCCGAGGGACTTGGTGAGCGTGCCGTAGGGCCCGATGCGGACGCCAAGGCCGCCGACGCAGGCCTCGAAGTTCAGCGATGCCCACCAGCCGGCCAGCGGCGGACCGAGGACCGGGATCAGCGACAGCGGAATCGTCGGATTGATGACGAAGAAGTCGTACCGGTCCGGCGGGTTCGGGTTGCGCTTGCCGAGGTAGAGCACCTTCCCCGTGCCGACACCGTTGGCGCCGCAGTCCTCCCCGACGGTGACGACGCAGCTGATGCCCAGCAGGCTGCCGAGAAGTTCGGGTGGAGGGGCCGTTACCGGCGAAGCTTGCGCCGCAGGCGGCGTCACGAGCGCGGTGCCGGCGGCGACTGCGCACGCGGCGGCACCCATTTTCAGCGTTCTAGCAATCTTGGACATCTAACCCCCGCTTCTCCCAGGTGACGGTTCTCGTTAGCTTCTCAGAACAGTTGACAGGCTGTCAACCTGTTGCTTCATGAAGCAGTAGTGTATTTCAGCAAAACATTGTCCGCCTGTCCAGTCTTAATTCGACAACCGCGTAAGCAAATTTTGTTTTCGGCGGCGTAGCGGCTGTTGCGGGTGGTCCGAGGTGGGCATCCACGTGGGGTTCGCCCGGCCGTTTCGACGCGAGTCGGTCCAGGCGCCCCTGCCGCGTCGTCCTGATTCTGCATGCATGGTCGTGGTTTCGGTCGCGACACAGCCATGGGCGCGGAAACGAGCGGCGGTCGGGAGGCTGTCGGGCCCGCGGTTCTGCTCCGGCGTTAATTCCCGATCGGCGCGCTTACCGCCCCCGATTGAGCTACGGTTCGCAAATATTCGCCGCGTGATCGAGGACATTGTCGGGGGCCGGACGCGGCGCTTTCGATCGTGGGACGGGATCCGAGTCCGCGGGTGCGCGCACTGGATGCTCGGGTGGTCCCTGACGCCGCAGACCTGCGACCCTATCTATGGGGCGCGGCGGCGTATGCGTGCCCGATGGATCTTGGCACGGGGATCAAGAACAAGCTCCTCGAAGCGATGGCCGCGGGTGCGCCGGCGGTGGCGACGTCGCTGGCCTGTCGCGGCCTGGAGGTGCGCGACGGCACCGAGTTGCGCATCGCCGACGATGACGAGGCCTTCGCGGCCGCGGTCGTCAACCTGTTGCGGGAGCCCGGCCACGTCGGGGCGGGCGGCCGGGAATACGCGATGCGGTGCCACGATTGGGACGCGATCGCCGCGCGGTATGCCGCGGTCTACCGGGAGATAGCTCGGGGTTAGGACGGGGTCGGGTCCACCGGGACCTGGACGGTTGTCAGCAGTGCGCGGTGATCACTGCCGGGGATCGTGACCGTCTGGATCGATGACGCCGCGGCGTTGCGGGTCAGCACGTGGTCGATCGTGATGATCGGCGGGAAGCGCTTGTTGGCGGGGAACGTGGGGGTGAAGCCCGGACTGGTCTGCTTCACGGCATCGCGGTAGCCGTTGGTGAGCAGGTCGCGGAACTGGCGCATGTCCGGCGTGCTGTTGAAGTCGCCGCCGACGATCACCGCGCCAGTTCCGGCCTGCGCGGCGAACTCCTTGAGACCCTCCTTCGCGGCGGCGATTCCGCTTCTCCACTGTGTGAAGGCGTCTGTGTCGGACGCTACCGGCGAGATGATGTGCATGCTCGCGAGAATCGTGTCGGATCGCACGCCGGGCACGTCGAGTCGGGCTGCGACGACGCTGATGTCGCGGCCTTTCGGGGCTGCGACCGGGCTGAGCGGGAAGCGGCTCCACAACCCGATGCCCTCCGCCTGGGGGCCCGGTCTGAGCAGCGAATGCGGAAAGGTCTCGTCGAGACCGGCAGCCGAAAACCGTTGCACTGCCTCAGGTGTCAACTCCGACACCGTGATGACATCGGCGCCGGAGTTGGCGAGTGCGACGAATCTCGCCGGGTCGGCCTGGCCCTTGCGCAGGTTTGAGGACAGCACGCGGACCTCAACGTGCGGGCCGGTGGCGACGGGATGTGGGATGTAGTACCAGGACACCTGCACGGCCGGCGTGGCGGTGAGCACCGCGACGCCCAGGAGCGCCAGGACGACGCGGCGGCTGAGCACCGCCAACGCCAACCCGGTGAGCGCCGCCAGCGGAATGTAGGGCGCCCCGACGGCTATGACGAGGGACGCGAGATTGGTCAGCGGCCGGGTGCGGATGATGAACGCGCCGCACGCGAAGACGAGCAGAGCGACGGCGACGGCCGTGGTGAATATGCGCGGTCTCAAGCGCACGACTCTATCCGTGGTCCGGTCAGCCGCGTCGGCAGAGTTCGATGACGGGTGGCAGCAGCTCGGCGATCTGGACGCCGACTGCCTCGAAGACCTTGTCGCTCTGCCCGATCGGGTCACGCACGTCGATCACGCCGTCGGGCGCAAGATGGGGTCGCAACGCCGGCAGCGCGGCCAGATTCTCTGCGCTGCACTCGGATACCAGTCGAGATGCCTCAGCGAGCGTGAAGGTGCGGTTGAGCCGGTGCGGGACCAGCTCGAGGACATAGTCACGGTGGGCCCGTGACATGGTGAGGATGAGGTCGGCGCCGTCGGCGATCTTGGCGGTGAGTTGGCGAGCGGCGAAGCCAGAGGGATCGCCACCGAGCCGTTCCAACACCTTCGCCGCGGAGGGATGGATCGGATGTCCGATCACGGCTCCGGTGCCGGCGCTCGACGCCGTGAAGTCCGGGATGTCAGCACCGAGCGCTACCGCGAGTCGCTCCGCCGTCGGTGAGCGGCAGATGTTCCCGGTGCACACGAAAAGTACGTGCAGGACAGGCTCCTCACTCGTCGCTGATGCTCGATGCCTCTAGGAATTGTGGCAGTGTGCAACCGCTCGGACGCTCCGCGGGTCACGTCGGTTCGCCGCATCCGTCATTATCCAGACCGAGAAGTATGTTTGCTGAAATTGGATCGTATCGCCTAAATTAACGATAGTAACAATTATGGCATAAGTCGACTCATTGCTGACAGCGACGCATATGTGCAGGCCACCATGGCGGACAAAGGGTTCGTTTTACGGACACGTTAATTTCGTTTTTGTTGATTGCTGGCGGTACCCCTGGCTGATAGCTTCAGCTAACACGGAGTGCGACATTCGGCGGGGGGAGTGAGCGTTGAGCAAAGGCAGAAAGCTTGCGATCGAAGGCGTCATTGCCTCGCTGCGGCCGTGCCGACGACATCGACACCCGAGCTCGTCCACGTCGGCTTCGATGATGCGGAGGGGGAGATGAGGCGCAGGGCAGTTCTCACCGGTGGCGCGGGCTTTATCGGCTCCCATCTGGCAGAACGCCTGTTGGTCAGGGACATCGACGTCCTCTGCATCGACAACTTCGTTACGGGCTCGGCCGACAACGTGGCTCATCTGATGGACCACAAGGGCTTCTGCCTCATCGAGGCCGACATCAGTCGCCACATCGAAATCACCGGGCCGGTGGATTACGTTCTGCACTTCGCCTCGCCGGCCTCACCCATCGACTATGCGGATTTGCCGATCCAGACGTTGAAGGTCGGGTCGCTGGGGACGCTGAACACCTTGGGTTTGGCCAAGGCCAAAGGGGCACGCTATCTCTTGGCGTCCACGTCGGAGACCTACGGCGACCCGCTCGTGCATCCGCAGCCCGAGACCTACTGGGGCAACGTCAACCCCGTTGGCCCCCGAGCCTGCTACGACGAAGCGAAGCGCTTCGCAGAGGCGCTGACCTCGTCGTACCGCACGAAGCACGGGGTCAACGCGGCCATCATGCGCATCTTCAACACGTATGGCCCGAGGATGCGCCCGAACGACGGGCGTGCGGTGCCCAACTTCGTGACCCAGGCGTTGTCGGGGGCGTCGATCACCGTCCAGGGCGACGGCAACCAGACCCGGTCGATCTGTCACGTCGATGATCTGGTCGACGGTGCGCTGAGGTTGCTCTTCTCGGACCTGCCCGGCCCGGTCAACATCGGGAACCCGGACGAGATGACGATCCTCGAACTCGCGTACCTGGTGCGCGAACTGGCCGGCTCGACGTCGGAGGTGATCTTCGTCGAGCGTGCTCAGGACGATCCGTCGCAGCGCCGCCCCGACATCACTCTGGCGCGTACCGAGTTGCAGTGGGAGCCGCGGATCGCCGCCCGCGACGGCCTGCTCGAGACCATCGCGTGGTTCCGTGAGCGCGGCAATATTGCCTCCCAGACCGAAGTTTCGACCGACCGTCGTCGTCACCGGGTCGCGGTGATCGGCACGGGATACGTCGGTGCGGTCACGTCGACCTGCCTGGCCCTTCTCGGCCACGATGTCTGCGGACTCGACACCGACCCGGTCCGGACCGGGCAGCTCAACAACGGCCAGGCACCGTTCCATGAGCCCGGGCTGCCGGAGCTGTTGAAGGCGACCCTGGAGACGGGCCGATTGCGGTTTACCGATGACGCGGAGGAAGCGCTCTCCGACGCTGATTTCGTATTTCTCTGTGTCGGGACGCCGCCGGGGCCCGACGGTTCGCCGGACCTAACGCAGTTGGAGAACGCGATCAAGTCATTGGCGCCCTATCTGCAGCCGAACGCTGTGGTGGTCAACAAGTCAACTGTGCCGGTGGGGTCCGGGAACTGGACCCGCACCATCCTGGAGGATGCGCTCGAAGGCAACCGGAATCTGACCTTCCATGTCGTGTCGAATCCTGAGTTCCTGCGCGAAGGCTCGGCCATCGAGGACTTCCTCTATCCGGACCGGATCGTGCTCGGCGGCAGCACATCTGACGTCAATCAGGTCGCAAAGCTGTACCAACCCATACTCGACCAATCCTTTGAAGGGGGCCGTCGCAGCGTTCATCCGGCGTTGATCGAAACCGAACTCGCCTCGGCCGAGATGATCAAGTACGCGGCGAACGCGTTCTTGGCGACCAAGATCAGCTTCGCCAACGAGATTGCGCAGATGTGCGAGTTGTTCGGCGCCGACGTTCGCCAGGTCCTCCCCGCTATCGGCGCGGACCATCGGGTCGGGCCTGCGTTTCTCAACGCCGGGGTCGGATGGGGTGGCTCATGTTTCGGCAAGGACGTTGCGGCCTTGATCGCGACGGGGGAGGAATACGGCTACGCGCCTTCGATCCTGCGAGCCACCGTCGAGGTCAACAAGGTGCAGCGAGCAAGCGCGGTGCGCAAGCTCCAGCGTGAGCTGCACCTCCTGAAGGGGCGTCGAATCGCATTACTTGGGTTGACCTTCAAGCCGGGCACCGATGATCTGCGCGATGCCCCCGCGCTCGACATCGCCCGCCGGCTGCTGGCCGCAGGTGTTGTGCTGTCGGCGTACGACCCGGTGGTGAAGGCACTGCCTGACGAGTTCGCGGCGATCCGGATGACCCGCGACGCGCTCGACGCGGCCGATCGAGCGGATGCGGTAGTCGTTACCACCGAGTGGCCCGAGATCTGTCAACTAGACACACAAGCCTTGCGTCGGGTCATGCGGGGTGACCTGGTATTGGACGGTCGAAACTGCTTGCCTGAGACGGACTTTGCAGACGCCGGCCTGCGTGTTGTCGGGTTCGGCTGGTAGCTGCGTTGTGTAAGGGGGAGTGGTCATGACGATCGAGGCGACACCGCCAAACAACGTTCGTAACGTATCGATCGATCCGTCGGTGTCGGGGCCGCTGCCGTTGGTGCGCGACTACACGCCGCCTGCTATCGCGCCGAGGCTCGACCGGCGTTATCGGTATCTCCTCTGGGTTTCCGATGTCGTGGCGGCGACGGTTTCCGCGGTGCTCGGCGCGGTGATGCTGAGCCATGTAAGTCCGGTACGTGCCGGCGGTGTGGGCGCGAAGGACGTCATCGTTGCGGTGCTCGCGATCTCATTCGCCCTACATCTTCATGGGCTCTACCGTCGCCCGGCATCGACACTGCGACCGAGTGGGTGGTGGGGGCCGGCTGCGGTCGCGCGGTGCCTTCCGACTGCTGCACTACTCGCCCTGGCCGTGGATGCGGTTGCGCTTCGGGGGCACCGAATGACGCTGACCGCCGCAGTCGCCATGACACTACCGGCAATCGTTCTAGTCCCCTACGGACGCCGAGCCGTCCTGCGTCTGTTCGCTCCGACCGTGACCCGAATACTCATCATCGGCACCGGTCCGATTTCGGAGCGGTTGACGTCCCGGCTGCAGCGGTGTCCCGACACGGTGGTGGTCGGCCATGTCGATGACAACGCCCCGCCGGGCGCGCGCGTACTCGGGAGTCTGGAGCATCTGCCCGACATCTGTGCCGCGTATCGGGTCGACCGCGTCATCGTCGCATTCCCGCATACCAGTGACGCGATCGTGCTTGAGGCGCTGCGGAAGCTGGAAGGTCAGGTGCCGGTCTCCGAGATACCGCGCTATTTCGAACTGCACAACTGGCGCAGCCAGGCCGAGGAGCTCCGCGGTCTCACACTGATGCACATGCCGACGGTGTCGATGTCGACGAGCGAGCGGATCACCAAGCGGCTTATGGACATCACGCTCGCCGCGTGTGCGCTACTGGCTGTCTCGCCGGTGCTCCTGCTCACCGCTCTGGCGATCAAATTGGACAGCCCCGGTCCGGTGTTCTTCCGGCAGGAGCGAATCGGCCGAGCCGGAAAGGCGTTCCGGATCTTCAAATTCCGATCGATGACTGCCGACGCGTGGGAGCAACGCCATAGCGTGGCGGCGCTGAACAACTCGGACGGGCCGATGTTCAAGATGGTCAACGACCCCCGGGTGACTCGGGTGGGTGCGTTCATCCGAAAGACAAGCATCGACGAACTGCCGCAACTCATCAACGTATTGCGCGGGGAGATGTCGCTCGTCGGCCCCAGGCCGCTTCCTTCAGAAGAGGCGAACCGGATCGACGGCGCGGCGCTCGCCAGACTCGATGTGCGGCCCGGGATTACCGGGCTCTGGCAGGTCAGCGGTCGCAGCGACCTCACATACGCCGACCTGCAGCATTTGGATTCGGTGTATGTGCGGTCATGGTCGCTGCTGTGGGATCTGCGGATCCTGGTGCAGACGCCGAGCGTGGTG
>ENA-UOVV01001100-UOVV01001100.1-compost-metagenome-genome-assembly--contig:-NODE-1100-length-23122-cov-10.960290_pt1 | contig 23122 bp, 17 predicted proteins | sample MGYA00238155_ERZ761577 | MGnify/ENA primary metagenome ERZ761577 (study PRJEB28898, sample SAMN06268775) | compost metagenome | isolation source: Emeryville, CA | place: USA:Emeryville, CA | collected...
TTCCAAAAAACGGACGGATTATATCATGTCACCCCTACGGGGTTTTGGATGCCGTATGGGGATGATGCGTCTACAATAATGGCACCCCTACGGGGTTATGGATATGGTGGGAAACATGTTTTTTTATAAAATTATATCACCCCTACGGGGTTTTCTTAAGGGGGGAAGGAAAGAGCAGCAGGGTGGCGGAACTACAGCCTGAAACCCCACCTTAGAGAGCTTGTTTTATCTGGATCTAATTGGGCGTTTGGATTCTAAGGTTTGTGATCAATTCGTCTTTAATTGATTGACCGTATAACAAATCAGATTGTTTTTTAACAGACTTCCATCCTGGCTTCTAATACCTTCCAACTTGAATTCATAGACATAGCCCTTACGAAGTTGGGGTAGTTCGACGGTTACCGTTTTCTTATCGTCCGAGAGTCGAATTTTTTGTATTGTGACCTCCTGGATATCTTCCTGATTGGAAAAATCGATGGGTTCATTAAAAGGTTTTTTCTGATATGGATAACGGTAATGACGCACATGGTAATTGGCAATTTGGGTCACCGTTTTAGCGTCCATAGGTTTTGTAAAAGTGAATTCAAAGCCGTTTGGTGTAAGTTTCATGGTTTGTATATCCAGCAAGATTGTTTTACCCTTTGAACTAATACGCTGTATACCTTTTGCACCTGCCCAACCATGTACGATTTGGCCGGTAAACAAGCTGCCATCCGGGCTAAAGGCTAGCCGGTTGTTTCCGCGACGAAGCCCACCTTTATCCTGGAAAGGAACACATGCCCCTTGATACTCACCATTGATTTTTTCCAACATGACCCGGATGATACGTTCGTGATTCATTTCTCCGATCAGCCATTGTCCCTCAAACTGCGGGAATTGGGTGTCTTTTTTAACGTATAAAGGTTCTGCCGGCGAGTTTGCCATAATCCCGTGAGGATAAAATACAGATGCCTCCGTTCGTCTTTGATTGAGCTCTTCCACGGGGATACGAAAAGGATTCCTGCCATCCCAGTCTTTCTCCCAAACCAGACTAGCCGGATGACCATAAAAATGTCCTTCCTGAATGTGAAAAAACTTGCTGGTCTCTACCCAGTCACTTTGATTGTCGTTGATAAAAATATTTCCCTCCTCGTCTATACCGATACCATTGGGTGACCGCAGTCCGGATGCAAAAGGAATTACCTGACCCTTGGGTGTAATTTTCAACACCCACCCCCGATAGGGTACCACGGAATACATCTGTTTTCGACCGGAAGTACTGTCTCTACCTGCCAGGTTTACTGGCCCCCTTGGGTTATCTCTAAAACCTGCTCCGGACGAAGCCGTGTTTAACGCTATGTAGAAATTGCCGTCTTTGTCTTTAACGGGGCCGTAATTAAATTCATGGTAATTGCCCGACAAACCAAAAGCATCGGTTATGGTTTCGTAGACATCAGCTCGCCCATCGCCGTCTACGTCTTTAATTCGGGTTAGTTCAGGACGTTGGAGAACTACGATCTCATGTTGACTTTCCACCAACAATCCTAGGGGTTCATGTAAGCCGACGGCGAAAACATCCCATTTCCCGGTTTTGAAATCATAGGTTAAGACTTCTCCTCGGGTAAAACAAGCTACCAATTTACCATCGGGTAAAAAGCCGATTCCCCCTGTCTCTGGATCTAGCCCCTCTGGCATAGGTATGTCTTCGATCAGATAGCCTTGGTCACTTTGTGCGATACTGTGACTGCAGAAAAAAAGTAATAGGCTGGCAATTAAGTATTTTAAGGTCATAGCGTTGCGCGGGTCATGATGATGGTAAACTCAGCTGCTTCCTCCGGGCTTAGTTTGATGATGCCTTTGCTTTCTAATTGTCCGGAGGAGCATTCGTAAGACATGCCGTCATTTGGACTGAAATGGAACCATATTGGTTCCAGTTGATAAGGAATCCGAAACCTTCGTTCTAGTCCGGTGCCATCTGCTTTTTCCCGTATGCATTCAAAGACTTCAACGCCATTAACCAGGTAGTTGAATTCAGGGTAGCGATCGACAAGACGATACCCTTTAAAGATCACAGTTGGCAGGAGCATCGGATTTCCGATTCGCAGGGGGTGTTGTACCTGATCCCGGTAAAATATCTCTCCTAGTACTTGTGCATAGGCATTCTTATGACCATGCCAAAAATCTTTGTTATCCAGAAAATCACCACTCCAGGCATACTGTAATTTACACGCACCAGCGTCCCAGCAATAAGCTAGGCGTTGAGGAAGACGTACGGCCACACTAGCTAGTCCCGAACCTTCCATAAAGGCTCTGTAATAATATGGGGGAACTAACTCAAAGGGATGGTCTTTAGGTTCGTGATGATGTGCATGGTCATTCATTGCTTCTTTTCGCAGATCGGGTACGTCCGGATCGTCGTCAAGCGGGGGTGTCTGAAGTTTCTTTGAAACGTGCATTACCCCATACATGATGTAACCATGTCCGGGATAAGTACATACATAGGGATAGGCACCTTCTTCAGAGGGAGCGGTGAGTTCTATGGAAGCGGATTGTCCTGGGGAAATCACCGGAATTGACCAAAGTATGTCGGGGGAATTGGGAATGTAATTGGCTTCTGGTCCTTTTTCAGCCAATTCTTCGGCTTGTTGTACGACAGCAAGTCGCCGGCCTGGCTTAACCAGGAGCAGGTTATGGCTCATATCATCCTGGTTGGTAAAGATGATTTTTAGTTTTTCGCCCGGTTTTGCTGCCCATTGTACCCGGTCAAATTGGAGCCCCGGAAGGGTTGTTATTAAAATTTCACGCGGCGTTTGTGCCTGAATTGGGAAGACCAACAGCCCTATACTCAGGCCTACGAAAACGGCCATTAATCTTTTCATACCTACGGTTATATTTTTAATTGCCACCCTTTCAAATCGAAGATGGGTTTACAAAGTTTCCGGTAATTTTCGCCGAATATTTTCATACGCTCCCGGGGTGTGAGATCGGCATCCAACACTTTAGAAAATTCGGTGGAAAAAGATCGGGACGGTCCATGCCCGCCCCAGACTATTCGGTCAATACCTACTTCTTTAACAGCCAGGTCGACCGAACCCGAGTGGGGATCCGCGCCACTAAATTCGAACATAACGTTTTCCTGTGACCGAACCGTCCGAACAGCCAGTTCCCAGTCGCCTCCTGCATGGCCACAAATTATCTGTATATCCGGGAAACGTTTGGCCAATTCAACTACGTGCCATGGAGCCGACTCTCCGGGGAGGTTTGCACCACCTGGTCTCCTCGGCTCACCTCCCACCTTAATCCAGGTATGAATGTAGATGACCGCTTTCAGTTTTTTGGCATGTTCGATGATGGCATCGTTTTGAGGCTCATTGCAGGTCACGCCCAATTTATTTCCTCCAACGTATTTTATGCCTATACAGGGGCCATTTTTAATCCACTGGTCCATTTTTTTGATACTCTCTTCTGGGAAACCGGGATCAATGGGAATAATTCCGAGGACGCGATCTTGATATTTCGTAAGTATTTCCAATTGTGCTGGATCGTGAGCCATAGGTGTCAGGGGCTGTGCCAAAGTCCCGCCTATATCCACGGAAACTATTCGTTCCAAGCCCATTCGATCGACATAATGGAGCATGGCATCGTGTTGTTTAATGGGGGTAGAGGTCGCATAAAACCCATGATAATGCCCATCCCAAATTCGGTAACTAATTAATTCGTCTTTACTGGGTAATCCGTAAAGTGTCGGATCCAATAGGAAGTCTTTCTGAGTCATTTTTGTATTTGGGAAATTCAAGTAGTGAGAAGATTTTGGGCGTTTGTTTCCATGATCGATCGGGTTTGATCTATGTCCAAATCAGATTCAAAAAGTTTTAAGAGATTGGCTTCAACCGGAAAAAACGGTGCGTGAGAACCAAAGGTAAGTCTATCCTGTGGGACAGGTTTGGCGTTACGACTCCAGGGAATGTCTGTAACGGTTCGTTCCATTCCGCCAAACATAAAAACCCGATCGCGTTGCTTGGCATTACCTTCCAGGAGGGCTTCAACGCCTCCCGCTGTTTCCACACGCGTAGTATCTAATTTCACGCGGGTATTTGCCATCAAGTCATCCAAAGTCTTTCCATTGATTCGATGATTCCAATAGACGAGATGAATTTTTGCATCAGGGAATTTCGGTGCGAAGTCGAGTAGTGGAGCGAAAGAAAAATCCCGCGGGATAACGATAGGATGGTGGTTTCGAGAATCCTCCATGTCCCCTGCGATTTGGAGTATCATTTTTCGCTTCTGGATTTCCTGAAGAAACCGAGGGAAGTCCGGATGTGTGAGGTCAAAAGTCTGGTAGGAAGGAAAAATCCGGATTCCCTTCATTTTTAAATTCTCATGGCATCTTTTCAAAGTTTCCTCCCAGTCAGGCCAGGCTAGGTTGACGGTACCAAAGGGTAAAAAGAAGCCGTTATCAAACCTATTACATTCTTCGACCAATGCCTCGTTTACGGCATCGATGTTTTTGTGGAAAAGGGCGTCATAGTGGCCTGCCCAGGCTTGTTTGATGCGGTGTTTTTTGAGTTTTGCACCTAAGCGAACAGCTCCTTCGTACTTTAAGTGACGGAAAGGCCATTGTCCGAGACTAACATTCGTATCGATAATCGAGGGGGCTTCGGGTTGTAAATTTGCCGATGCAGGGGTAGCATTTAAGGTTACCACCTGACTTACCAAAGCAGTCCCTAAGGCAGTGGTACAAAAGGCTCGTCGGTTTATTTTTTTCATTTGAGCGCTAGCTAGTTGTTATCATCATAAAAATCGCAGGGCGTTACCTGATCGCATTAATTCTTTTTCGTGTTCTGTAGCTTCGTGCGCCTGTAAGGATTCGATTCGAAGCATACCGGTGATGTAATCCAAAACAGGAGAATGCGTACCGAAAGCAAACTTGTGGGCACCGTATTGCTTTAGTAAATCGGGCATAAAATGGATGGATCGTCCGGATGTGTCAAAGAGGATATTTTCACTTTTTAATAATTCCACATCTTCAGCGTCGACACTCCAGCCGTTGGCCATGTTTAGTATAAAATAGCGGGCGTCAGGTACCGCTCGAATCAGTGGCATAAAATTTCGGAGGTTCCTTTCACCCACTTCTGTTCCAGCCACATGGGGGATATCGAGCCACGATCGCTGACGGCTGTCGACCATACGGACGGTAAGCGCAACGACGAGACCCTCTTTTTTACATTGCTCGACGAGTTTTACACAGTTTTCGTTTTCGGGTAGGTAATCATGATATTGCGGGTAAAGTCGAATCCCCCGGAAGCCTAGCTTAAGGCATTTTTCTAGATCATTTTGCCATGCGGGGTAATTGGGATTGATCACCGCAAAGGGGATGAAACGACGGTTTGCTTGTTGAAGTGATTTGAGTTCAACCTGCAGACTTTCGTTAGCGGACTGTGTATTTTTAAAATGCAGAGCACTTAAATTCGCTACACAGGCTTTATCAACCCCAAATCGATCCATTCGTTCGAGTAGCCCACTTAGCGTATTTTTGTACAATTGTTTATAAGGCCAGTGACCTGTATAGGCATTGATGTCAATCCACATGAAAACCTCCTTTATTTAAAATACGCTTATAATTTTTGTAGAATAGTTTTTCTTTTTGGCTGTCGGTCAGTTCTGAAGCGAAAATCTTTCCAATACTCTGGTACAGGCTATTGTCAGAACCAAACAACAAACGATCTTCTCCCAAGTGTTTCAGGGCGAAATCGATCATATATTCTTCATTGTTACTGCCTCCGGTATCTACGTAAATGTTAGGATATGGCTCGAAGGTTTTACACATACATTCCCAGTCGCTTCCCCCGCCTATATGGGCAAATTGGAACATCGCTTCGGGGTATCGCTGTGCCACATCTACAAAATCGTTGGGGGTTGAAATGGTCGGAACTTTTTTAACATCGTATTTCATCTTATAGCCTCCCACACCCATCTGGCATTCCCCGTGCATGAAAATAAGGATATTGAGCGATGCGAGTTTTTCCAGGATAGGCGCATAAACAGGATCATTGATTTTTACCTGTTGATACAAACGTGTACCCATCATGCCGGCATCCAGGCAACGGTCGATTTCATCCAGTGATTCCCTACGGTACATCGGGTTCACGGTAAATTGTCCGACAAATCGATCGGGGTGTTGCTTTACTGCGGCAATTACTTTATTGTTATGTTCCCTGAATTCATCCGGAGTTAACTTAATTTGTGTCATCGGATTGGCGACAAACATTTTCGATACGCCAAAACGATCAGCATAGTCCAGGTGAAGGGCAATGCTGGCGGGGGTAAACACCGAAGTAGTATAGGCATCCAGCTTTTTAAAACGGAACACTTCTTTCATTAGATCAAAGCGCTCGTTCTTTTCTTGGGATTTAAAGGAAGTATGAAGTAGGGCGGTCGATGCTAGAATGCCCTTTGCAAACGCTCGCCTCGTCCATCGATTCTCACCATTCATGTTTATAGGGTTTTATTTCAACATCCATTTGGTGTCCCCAGTCTACTCTGTGAAATGCTTAAATTCACATAAACTAATAGGACATGGATTTTATTTGATTGGCACGTACTGCCCGAGAGCGATTGTAATAGTCGTGCATATTTTCAATATCGAATTCTTTTAATATTGTGTCAATAGGGCGATTTGGATCGAGGCTGGTAACCAACACGGCACCTAAATTTCCGGGATCTTTAATTTGAATCTGGTGGCCGTACTTGGCTTTTAAAGCTTTAAGTTTGCCTTCATTGTAACCGAGGTGAACCAATTTGGAATTCAAGTTAATTTCCGTTATTGCATAATTGTTATAGTTTGAACTGCTGGCGACCACTTCGCCTAGGGGGTCTCTTATTTCGGAGCGTGTCCCAGCTCCACTAATAGCACCTATGAAAAAGGATCGACACGCGTAAGCCCAATTACGTTGCATATGTCCACCGTGATACATAGAAGGGAATAGCAAAATGTCAGGATGCTGCTCGGCCATTCGATCGCGTAATTCTTCGAAATTCAGATCAAAACAGATGACCATCCCTACAGTCCCGAAATCACATTGAAAGACCGGGGCTTCGTTCCCGGCCACAATACCCCCTTCCATTTCGCCAATGGTCGGAAAGTTTTTGTAGTAGACTCCTGCCAGTTTCCCGTAACGATCAATGAGGATCGCAGCGTTTCTGAGCAAACCTTTTTCATCCAACAACAACGTGCCGAAGGCAATATAACAGCTGTGCTGTTTGGCTTTTTCACTAACAAAGCGAACGATTCGGTCTTCTCTAGCTTGAATGTATTCTTTCTGCGTTTTGGGAGAAAAACTACTGGGAATATCGAAAAATTCAGGTAGCAAGATCAAATCGGGTCGGTCGGGAAGAACTTGTTGTAATTGTCGATCCCAATATCGTTCGATTTCATCCACTACCGTCAACCAATCCGTACGATGGGAAAAGCTAGGTACTACCGCTCCTATGGTGGCAACTTTAATTTGCCCCATCAGGGGTATAGACCACCAAAGTAAGAAAGACAGCAGCGGAAATTTCATGGGGCTACAAGTGGTTTAGGTATTACACCTGGATTGACTTCAACTTATCCCTATGCTCATAAACTTTGAATATGGCGTCAACAATTTTATCCAATTCGCTCCGATCAGCCAATAGGGTACCCGATCCCCACATTGAAACCATTGTTTCATCGGTAATTCGGTCACAATTTTTTAACTGTAGTCGCTCGCGGTAATCTTTAAGTCGTTGTGTGCTGTAGAAAGTTTTGTATTCTTTCAACTGAAGAATGGTATCCACCCAAGGTTCTCGGTGTAACCCATTCCGAATATAGGAGCCGAATGGGACTCCTTCTGCCTGAATCGCTTTGAGAAATTGAGCTCTGCTGGCTCCATTGAAGGCTTCTTTTACATAGCTTAAGCCATAATGATAATAGGCACCACTTTCCGTACCCGGATATTTTTTTTGTGGGCGTAGTCCAGGGAAATCTTTTAATTTTTCAGAGAGGTAATTGGCGTTCGCATTCCGGATCTCGAACCTTTCGCGGGCGTTATCCAATTGTCCCATCAGGATTGCGCCTTCAAATTCATTCATCCGATATTTAGGCCCTATGCGAATATTCTTGCCTTGTTTGTTTGCTCCACGATTTTGGACGGTAAAGCATTCATCCAATAATTTTTCGTCATTACCCACGACTGCACCTCCTTCTCCACACGCAATGGCTTTACTAGCTTGAAAACTAAAACATCCTAAGTCGCCAATTAAACCGATCGCTTTACCTTGATATCGTACAAAGGGCGCTTGGCAAGAGTCTTCAATAACCTTTAGGTTGTGTTTTTGGGCAATAGCCATGATGCGCTCCATATTCGCAGGGAGGCCCATGATATGGACGGGCATGATGGCTTTGGTATTCGGGTTTATATTTTTTTCAACCTCATCCGGATCAAGTTGGAAGGAGTCCGGGTCAAGATCGACCAATACAGGCAAGGCTCTACTAGTAAGAATAGCCGAAATCGTGCCAAAATCGGTATAGGGCGAGGTTATGACCTCATCACCGGGTCCGATATTGAGAGCTTCCACACAGGTACTTAAAGCCTGTGTACCCGATCCTGTGCCGACGCAATATTGAGCTCCGATCAGTTCTGCGAATTTTTTTTCAAAGGTAGGAACGGTACCATTGGCAGACTGGATTCGACTCCATACTCCACTTTTGGTGGTATTGACAATGGATTCTATAACTTTTTCATCGATATGAGGCCATGGGGGGCCAATTCGGCCTTTTCGAACCGGCGTACCTCCCAACGCAGCCAGGGTGTCTTTGGAATAAGATTGGGCAATAACGGTAGAGAATCCACTCGAAGCTGTCACGGTTGTAAGAGCGGCGGTTTTAATGAATTTTCTGCGACTAAACTCAAAATTTTGCATGGGGAAGAGATCAAATAGTGATTGAGAATACGATTACCAGATTCATTGTCCCGGGGTGATATCCCCATTAGCAATCGTTGGGGTTAGGTTATTGAGTTTATATATGATTAATATTCTTAAATATAATCCACATTAGGTGGTTTAATACTCTTTATTCTGCTTTTTATCTAGCATTTTAGGGTAATCGGCAAAATGGGAAACCACTTAAATGTAGATGCCCCAGAGAAATGGGTTGGGTACCTTTCCTCTGGGGTATTTGATCGGTATTTACTTAATAACCTTCGTTTTGTTGCATTACTCCATCACCGGCTAGTTGGATTTGCTCCCAGGGGATGGGGAAGTATTTCATAAAAGGCTTAGCTTCCCGGACCACCCGTACCGCTTGTCCGGTGGAAGGGTTATATTCGCCCTCCACGACTTGCAAGACCTCCACAAATTTGCCGGTTCGCACAAGGTCGAACCAGCGATTGTTTTCCACCGCTAGCTCTAAGCGACGTTCCAACAAGATCTTATCCATAAAGGCTTCGGCTGTGGGTACATCGGCCATGGTATAATTGTGACTTTCCGATTGGAAAGCCCGAGCTCTGACCTTATTCAATTCTGTGAGGGCTTTTTCATTTTCCCCGAGTTTATGAAGAACTTCGGCATACAAGAGTACCATATCGGCATAACGAATGACTGGGATATCCAATCCTGAACTGGTAGCGATTTCGGTGGGTATCATCCACTTGCTAAAATACGGATACCAAAATGCGTCATTCTCTGAGGTTGCGTTCCAGGGTAGATGGTATTCGGTGATCGTTTGGGTAAACCGGGTATCCCCTTCTTCAAAGGTTTTATGTAAATCCCAGGTAGGGCGGCCAACCCGGCTTCCGTTGGTAGAATAGCCTTTCACGCCTCCGTTAGGAAGTAAGGCGTAACTCAAGCCATGTCCATTGGTACCCCCTACATAAGCTATCGAAAAAATGGCTTCCTTATTTACCTCGGTAGCAATCTGGAAAAGGTCGCTATAATTGGGGAGCAGTTGGTAATCAAACTCCGTATTAAGACGTTCCAGAAGTGTACGAGCTGCGCCCCAGTTCTCGCGATATACTTGAACCTTGGCTAAAAGTGCGATGGCAGCACCTTGTGAAGCCCGCCCTTGTTCTACCGTTTTAGGTAACTTACTGCTCGCTTCGGTCAAGTCTTCTATAATCAAATCATAAATTTCTTGTTCAGTTGCCCGACCAATGCTAGCGGCTGTGGTAATACCTATCACTTCCGTTACCTTGGGGACACCTCCAAAGATCCGTACGAGGTCGAAATAGAAGTAAGCGCGTAGGAATTTGGCTTCGCCTGTCAACTGTTCTTTTTTTCCAGCTGGATATTCCGACGGAACATCGATTTGGGAAAGGATCAGATTGGCACGAAATATTCCGTTATAGCAGGCTTGCCAGAAACTATTGATTTTGGCGTTGGTGGACGTAACGTCCAACGTATTGATGGCATCCATTCCCGGAGCTGTCGCGAAATACTCCCCAAACATGTTGTCGGAAGGGATTTCCATTAATTCGAAATCGGTAGGTACTCTCGATTGCAAACGGTTATATATGCCAAACACCCCCAATTCGATATCACGCGCATTTGAAAATGCGTTAGTAGTGGTTAGTACTGACTCTGGAACGGGGTGGAGCAACCTGTCTTCGCAAGCCCCTAGCCCTATCACGACGGCACCGGCTACGATTATATGTTTTACTAATTTCATCTTTTTCATTTTAAGATCTGTTATCAAAATCCGAAATTGACACCAATGACATAGGTACGATTCAGCGGTTCCGAACCTAGGTTAATACCGGGAGTACTGCTGATTCCACTTATTTCGCCTTGGGTGGTTCCCTCTGGATTATAGGCAGCATTTAATTTTGATTTCACTAACAATAGATTGTTGATCGAAGCATAAAATTTGAGGTTGCTCATCTTGAGTTTCTGTGCGACCTGTGGGAGATTATACCCGATATTTACACTTCTAACATTAAGGTAAGACGCACTTTCCAAGTAATAGTCGGTGTTGGTGTTGAATTGGAACAACTGGCTTAATGCGAGTGCTGGTGTTTTACCGTCGCCGGGTTCGTCGACCGACCACCATTGATTCTCTACACGTGATCTACGCATGGCGCCGAGTGTGTTTCCTTCATAATATTGACTTTCGGCATTGAACATTTTCGACCCGAGGGAAGCTTGAACAAAGATGCTTAGGTCCCAGTTTCGGTATGAAAAGTCGTTGGTCATACCCCAAAGAGACTTAGGCATGAAACTGCCAAGTACAACCCGGTCGTTAGGATCAATTTTTCCGTCCCCATTCGTATCCTGGATAATTGGGTTTCCAGGTTTTGTTCCTGGTAGGTGAGGAAGGCTTTCAATTTGGGCTTCATCGTTAAATACCCCAATCATTTTGTAACCATAGTAGGAGAACATGGGTACTCCTTTTCGAAGTAAAAAGCCCATAGACCAGTACTCATTTACCCTTTCATCCACTCCCCCTAGATCAATGACCTGGTTTTTATTGAAGGACACGTTAAAGGCGGTATTCCAACGAAAATCTCCACGGGCGATATTTCGGGTATTCAATTCTATGTCTATACCCTTGTTTTCCACTTCACCGGTATTGCTAATCGTATTGGTGAAACCTGTAATAGCGGGGATATTCACGCTATACAACATATCGGTGGTACGGTTGCGGTAGAAATCCAACGATAAACCGATCCGGTTTTGAAGAAGGCTTAACTCAAAACCTAGGTTGATACCCTTGGTTTTTTCCCACGACAACTCATTATTTGCCATGCTGGTTTGGGTAATGCCATTGACGGTGACATTCCCAGGCGAGTAGACTGCATTAGCCACCGTTCCCAGGTATTGGAAGTTTCCAATATTGAAATTACCCGTCACCCCGTAGCTAGCTTTCAGTTTCAGTTCAGAAATCGTTGGAATCGATTTCATGAAATCTTCCTCCGAAACCCGCCATGCGGCAGATACCGACGGGAAGTTCCCCCATTTATTGTCGGGACCGAAACGTGAGCTACCATCACGACGGAAGGAAGCCTCGATCAAGTATTTGTCTTTATACCCGTAATTAACCCGAGCAAAATAGGAAATCAAACCCCATTCACTGTTGGAAGAGGTAGTTGCAGAGGGGTTGATAATGGCATTGTTGAGGGTCTTGACTTTATCGTTGTTAAACGAATTCGCTACTGCAGCCATGGATACCGAACGCGATATTGTCTGCTGATAAGAGGCTCCTAGCAACGCACCGAAGTCATGAACATTGTTAAAAGTTCGATTGTAGTTTAATATGTTTTCATTGACCGTATTGATGCTACGGGAATCGGCCAGACTACCGGTGGTGTTGACCCCTGAATCGCCGATACCACCACTCCAGTTGTTACCTTCACTGAACCCGATGGTATTACCGATGGACGTTTTGAATTTTAAATCATTGGTGATTTGGATATCGAGAAACGCCCGGCCAATGTTGGAGAAGTAATTGACATAGTTTTCAGTTCCGTATAAGTAGACATAGGGGCTGGCTTGACCTGAGTGTCCTGAAGGGATGTAGTCGGCTGTTCTGGGATATTTTCCGTTAATTTTTTCTTTACCGACAAAGGGAGGATATTTCACCAAGTTTACCATGTTGGATCCGGCTATTCTTCGGCGTGAATAGGTAGGGCTTAGTTCTAAACCGAGGTTAATGAAATTATTGATTTTCATATCCACATTAGCCCGTACCCCGAACTTGCGATAGTGTGCCGTTTTCATGGTGCCCTTTTCGTCCATGTAAAGTCCTGAGACATAATATTTTGAACGGTCGTTGCCACCGGAAGCCGAAATGTTATAGCTCTGAATGGGAGCGGTTTGCATTACTTCATCCTGCCAAATAGTTTGGGGAAGTTCGTAAGTGAGCGGATTGACTCGGTAGGATGCCGGGCGTCGCTCGTCTCCGAACATCGGTAATGTGGGGTCGCCGCCAGCCCATACAAATTCCCGATTTTGGTAACGAACCAGGTAATCATACCATTCGGTGCCGGTCAACCAGTCGTCGAAAAGTATGGCTTTTGATATACCGTAATAAGAGTTAACCTGGAGAGATGTTTTTCCACTCGTTCCTCTTTTGGTGGTAACGAGGATAACCCCACTAGCACCTCGAGAGCCATAAATCGCTGTCGAAGAAGCATCTTTCAATACCTCGATTGATTCGACGTCGTTCATGTTTAGGGTTGCCAAATCACCACCGGGGAAGCCGTCAATAACGATTAATGGATTGTTTCCTGCGCTGATGGATCCCCAACCCCGAACCCTAATAGCGGGGGCTTCACCCGGACGATTCCGTCCTGTTGAGATATTGACACCGGCTAGTCGACCCGCCAGTACATTCTCGACACGACCCGAGGGAATCTGTTCCAAGTTTTTGTTCTCCAGACGGGTTACCGACGAAGTAACAGAAGATTTTTTCCGCGTTCCGTATCCGATTACTACAATTTCACTCAGTGCTTCCTGAGTCGGTTCCATAGCAATCGAAAGCGTGCTATTAGCACCGATAGGCACTTCTTGCGTGACATAACCGACGAAACTAAATACCAAGGTGGCATCGTCGGGTACGATCATCTCAAAATTTCCATTCGAATCGGTGATTATACCCCTTTGAGTTCCTTTCACCAGAATATTGACACCGGGTAAACCGTCTCCTTTTTCATCGGTGACCGTTCCCCGGACGGTTCGGTCCGGAATGGCAACGTGTCCGGTCAGGTTAGCCGCCTTCCCGGAATGGATTGAATCTGCAGGTGCGAGTCCCGGAATCATCAACGTCAAAACCACAGCGAGTGATTTGACCTTGTCGGGTACACGCGACCCCATGGGGAATAGAGATCGTTTGTTCATTGGTTTAATTGAAATGGGATTGACAATTGAGTAATAAGGTCTGTTTGTATATACTTGCGGCAAATTGGTAATCGATTGAAAGTCGTGATGATGAAGTTGATTTAATTTAAAGCTTCGAAAAAATAGATTATTTCAGACAAGTGAGTTGATTCAACCCAAACTCGCCTCTGTTAGTCAACATGGACTATGTTCATTATATCCTACACTTTTAAACCAAATACTCAGTGTTCGTCAACTCAAATCACACGAAAAGGCGTGTGTTTGCCTAAGTCGCTGTGAAAGAGCTCATGATAAAATAATTGGCTAATATTGGACGAAAAATTAGACTCTTGCAGGCGACAGGTTAAGGAGGATGCGTTTAATTAGCTGTAAATTGATGGGTGCGACGTCTTCATGAGAAAAAAGCTTACCAAGTTTATCATTAGGGGGATCCTGCTATTCGTCGTAGCATCGGTGGCCGGTACGCTGCTCTATCGGTTTACTCCGGTATGGGTGACGCCTTATATGATTGCCGAAAAAATCAGAGCTATCGGAAGAGGAGAGGATTCAAAAATCCACAAGAAGTGGGTGTCTTATGAGCAAATTTCGGAGCCCATGAAAGGAGCGGTGGTAGCTGCCGAAGATCAGAAGTTTTTTGAACACACCGGTTTCGACTTTGAGGCGATTCGCAAGGTCTTACAATCGAAAAAAAAACGAGGTGCCAGTACCATCACCCAACAGGTAGCTAAGAATGTCTTCTTATGGCATGGCAGGAGCTACCTTCGTAAAGGCCTTGAGGCCTGGTTTACGGTATTGATTGAGTTAATTTGGCCTAAGGAGCGTATTTTGGAAGTGTATTTAAACGTTGCCGAAACAGGTCCATTGACCTTTGGGGTGGAAGCGGCAGCCCAACGATATTACAAGGTGTCGGCTTCTCAACTTACACGGACCCAGGCATCGACTATAGCGGCGATCCTTCCAAACCCCAAGGTTTATCGCGTCGTAAAACCGGGGCCATATGTACAAAAACGCTCGGCATGGATTAGGCGACAAATGCGAAATTTGGGTTATTAAATTCGGGCACCCCCTTCGTTGCGATTTTGAATGGAAGTGCCCCTAGATAAAACAGTGTTTTCCCAATTGAAGTTGGGACGATTAATTCAATGAAATCTTTACCCCATAATCTTTTTCGAGGGTTTTAAGTAAGCCGTTTTCCGGACTGACATGCATAGCTCGCGATACCATCTGAACTTCTACGCGACTCTCAGGATCGGATACATAGACCATTAACTTACATTTTCCAGGATAATTCTGGAGCATGTTGTGCAAATCTTCGACAAACGAAGTACTGATTTGATCCAGCGTCAATCTCAGCGTAATTTGTTTGCACAATTTCTCCCGAAGCTCAGTCAATAGCGAAATGTTCATCGGTTTAAATTCAAACTGATCTTCATTACGCCAACGGTTCTGGACCTTACCTTTTACATGTAAAAAACGGCCTACTTCTATATAGTTACTATATCGGACCAAGTCCTCACCTATGAGCAGCATTTCAATACCTCCTGTATAATCCTCGATTTTGAAAATTCGCATGGGGTTACCGTTTTTCATAGTTCGATCTGTAACCGAACTGACAATACCTGCGATGCTGATTTCCTTACCAAAATAGAGGGGGCGATTGCCATCTTCGGGAATCGTGAGAACCTTGTCGATGGTGCAGGTACAAAAGTTTTCTAGCTCGAGTTTAAATTCGTCGAGGGGATGCCCCGAGATGTAAAACCCGACCACTTCTTGTTCGTATCGGAGTTTGTTAATATCGTTCCAGGGTTCGATCATAGGAGGCTTAGGGCGGGGTAGCATATCTTCGTCGTTCCCATCCGGCCCCCCAAATAGACTCACTTGGGCGGAGGCTTTGGCCGCGTGGTAATTGTTAGCGTAACGGATTAATTTTTCAATAAAAGTTGCGTTATCGTCATCCGGAATTTCAAAGAATTGAGCGCGGTGAAATTCTTCAAAACAGTCGAATGCACCTGCATATGCCAAGCTTTCGAGGGTTTTTTTGTTGACTGTACGTAGGTTTACACGGGTAATAAAATCATAAATATCTTTAAACTCCCCTCCTTTGTTGCGTTCTTCAATGATACTTTCGACCGCCGCTTCACCCGCACCTTTAATTCCCCCCAGACCAAACCGAATTTCACCCTTCTTATTGGCATTGAACTGCCGGTCGGATTCATTAATATCTGGCCCTAAAACGGGGATCGACAAATTCTTACATTCCTCCATAAAGAAGGTGATCTTCTCAATATTCCCCAGGGAACTGGTCAATACAGCAGACATGTATTCTGCGGTGTAATGAGCTTTGAGATAAGCCGTTTGATAGGCTACAAATGCATAACAGGTTGAGTGGGATTTATTAAATGCATAGGAGGCAAATGCTTCCCAGTCGGTCCAGACTTTTTCCAATTTTTTGGGGTCGTGACCTCTTTCAATACCCCCTTTCATAAAATCGCTCTTGAGCTTATTGAGGATATTGATTTGTTTCTTTCCCATTGCCTTCCGCAAGGTGTCGGCCATACCCTTAGTAAAACCGGCCAGTTTTTGCGACAGCAGCATCACCTGCTCTTGGTACACCGTAATGCCATAGGTTTCGGCTAGGAATTCCTCCATATCCGGAAGGTCGTAGGTGATTTCTTCCAGCCCATGTTTCCGTTTAATAAAGTTGGGAATATAGGCAAGTGGGCCAGGGCGATACAAGGCATTCATCGCAATCAAGTCCTCAAACCGGTCCGGTTTCAAATCCCGCATATGTTTTTTCATGCCGTCGGATTCAAACTGGAAGATAGCGTTGGTTTCACCACGCTGGAAGAGTTCGAAAACCTTGGGGTCATCCAGGGGGATATTGTCTATATCGATCTCAATTCCGTGATTATGCTTGATGAGTTTCAGGGCTTCTTTGATGATGGTGAGGTTACGTAAGCCCAGGAAGTCCATTTTAATTACGCCGGCATCTTCGATCACTTTGCCCTGGAACTGGGTGATGAGGAAGTCGGAATCCTTGGAGGTACTCACCGGAATAATCTCGGTCAGATCGGAGGGCGCAATGATCACGCCGGCTGCGTGAATTCCCGTATTTCGAACGGTTCCTTCCAAACGTTGAGCTTCTTGTAATACCTGTGCAGCCAGGTCGTTACCGGCTGCGATTGCCCGCATTTTCCTTACATTTTCTAGCTCGTCGGGCGAAATTCCTTCTTTTTTTACCAAACTACCTTCTCCTTCTAGGGGGGCGGTGAAAATCCGCTGAAGGGTCATGTTATAGGTTGGTTTGTCGGGCACCAACTTAGCCAGAGCATTCGCTTCTGGTAAGGGTAGATCCATGACACGCGCCACGTCCTTGATAGACGATTTAGCTGCCATGGTGCCGTATGTAATGATTTGGGCTACCTGATTATAGCCGTATTTTTTCACAACATAATCAATAACTTTTTGGCGGCCTTCGTCGTCGAAATCGGTATCAATATCGGGCATTGAAATCCTTTCAGGGTTGAGGAAACGCTCGAAAAGTAAGTTGTACTTCACCGGATCTATGTTCGTGATTCCGGTACAATAAGCCACCACCGAACCTGCTGCAGAGCCCCGTCCAGGGCCAATGAACACACCCATTTCCCTACCTGCGCGGATAAAATCCGCCACAATTAAAAAGTACCCAGGGAAGCCCATATTCCGAATGGTTTGCAACTCGAAGTTGATCCGTTCTTCCACATGGGGCTCAATGGTTCCGTATTTGGCACGGGCGCCTTCAAAGGTAAGATGCCTCAGATACTCCCACTGGTTAAGTACATCGGCCGTAAGTACCTTGTTTCCTACGACCTCTGAAAGGGTGTGTATTTTAAACTCGTCGGGAATGGGGAAATTGGGAAGTAAGATATCTTTCTTTAACTCCAGGAGTTCGACCTTGTCGACGATTTCATTGGTATTATCCAAAGCTTCCGGAATATCGTGGAAGAGTTGGAGCATTTCCTGGGTTGTTTTGAAGTAAAACTGATCGTTATAAAAAGCAAATCGGGTCCCCTTGGGGATTCCGTTCTCATCGTCAAAATCCTTAGCAGAAGGGGTGCTTTTTTTATCACCTGTATTGATGCACAAGAGAATGTCGTGGGCATTCCAGTCCTCTTGATCTACGTAATGTGAGTCGTTGGAACAAATGACTTTGACGCCATATTTTTTAGCGAAGCGCAGTAATACTTCATTGACCAATAATTGTTCCCGAATATCATGCCGTTGTAACTCTACATAATAATCATCGCCGAACAAATCCAACCACCATTTAAATTCTTTTTCAGCTTCCGCTTCCCCCTTCTTTAGGATGGTTTTGGGGACCAGCGCACCGATGCAACAGGTCGTAGCGATGAGTCCTTTATGGTATTTGAGAATGAGACTTTTATCGATTCTTGGGTATTTTCCGTAAAGTCCCTCGATGAATCCGAGGGAGCATAATTTTACCAGGTTTTTGTAACCTTCGGCATTTTTGGCCAACAACAGTTGATGATACCTTATGTCTTTTTGCTCCTTGGTGAATTGTCTGCGGGTCCTATCTTCCACCACATAAAACTCACATCCTACGATTGGTTTAATGCCTTGTTGATGACCTTCGGCGACAAATTCAAATACCCCAAACATGTTGCCGTGATCGGTAATGGCTACCGCCGGCATATTATCTTGTTTTGCCTTGGTAAATAGTTTTTTGATATCGGCAGCTCCGTCCAGGAGAGAGAATTGTGTGTGACAGTGTAAATGGGAAAATTGCATAATTAAAAAAACGGACTCCCGTGTTTATTGATCTTCGCTCGGTTCGTCAAAGAAAATGTAATTCAGAAAATCGATGTAGGGTTTAAGTATTCGAATCCCAGCCACTAACTCTTGTGGAAAGGTAGCTGAAGTCACCTCTTGATCGGAATACTTATGCATAAAAAACATTTGTTTCCGTTTTAAAAGTTCTATTTCCGGATGGTCTTTTGGGTAGCCCTTTGGGGTTGTTTTGAGGGTTTCACCCCATATTTCGGGGAAATAAGCCTTAAACTCAGGCAGTTCTATAATGTTGTTAAGTTCTTGGACATTATAATCGACCTCCTGGCGAAATTTAGCCAGTTGTTCGGGGGTAGGCGCCCACATTCCCCCGCCTAAAAATGATTCTCCATCAGGCTCGATGTGAATGTAGTAGTCGATTCGACCGGAATTCCTGCCTCCGGGACCTATGGCGGCGGCCAAATGGCCTTTGTAGGGATCTTTGTTTTTTGAAAATCGAATATCCCGATGAATTCGGAAGATACAGTCTTTGACTTTTGTATTCGCTAAATCTTCAATTTGTCCAACTTCCTTTAGCAAAAACTCTACGAGTTCTTCCACCTGTGATCGCGCTTGGTCGTATCGACTACGATTTTCGGCAAACCATTCTCGGGAATTATTTTTTTTGAGATCCCTTAGAAATTGCAAAGTGGAGTTATCCAACATATATTTCCGGTTGATTTGAGTTTATTTCGCTGGTTTGACTGAAAAATCTCTCAATTTATCGATTTTTGCACTTCCTACCCGAAAGGTAGGGAATAATCAGAAGTATTTAGAAAAAGGAAGCTTTCCTTCTGAAAGCGATCAGGTATTTTATTCACATAGATTATGGCAAGAGTTTTGACCGGTATTCAAAGTAGTGGTCGCCCCCATTTGGGAAATATTTTAGGGGCTATCTTACCGGCGATTGAGTATTCGAAAGACAAAGAAAATGAATCATTTTATTTTATTGCTGATCTGCACTCGTTAACGACGATCAAAGACGGTGCCGTCCGCGAAGAATATGTCAGAGCCATTGCAGCTACCTGGCTCGCTTTCGGTTTTGATGCCGATGCAAATGTTTTTTGGCGGCAGTCGCGCGTGCCTGCTCATACGGAAATGGCTTGGTATCTTAATTGTTTTACCCCGTATCCTATGCTGGCCAATGCCCATTCCTTTAAGGATAAATCTTCTCAGTTGGAGGACGTCAATGCGGGCTTGTTTACCTATCCGGTTTTAATGAGTGCTGATATCCTTTTATATAGTGCCAATTGGGTACCCGTGGGTAAGGATCAAAAACAACATTTAGAGATCACCCGTGACATCGCCACGTCTTTTAACCATCAAATGGGAGAGGAAGTTTTGGTCCTACCGGAGGCGAAAATCGACGAGCGGCTGATGACCATACCAGGAACGGACGGTAGAAAGATGAGTAAATCTTACAATAATTATATCGATATCTTTTTGCCTGAAAATGAATTAAAAAAGACGATCCGTCGAATTATATCCGATTCCACCCCCTTGGAAGAACCGAAGAACCCGGATACAGATATCACTTTCCAAATCTATTCCCTGATAGCCGATGACGAACAGGTTCGCACGATGCGGGAAAAATATTTAGGCGGTGGGTATGGATACGGTCATGCAAAGCAAGAATTGCTGGGACTGATTCTTGAAAAATATCGAGAACCTCGGGAGAAGTTCGACTACTACATGAGGGAAACCGGCGAACTAGAACAAATCTTACAGAAAGGGGAGGCAAAAGCCCGGGATATCGCCGAGGAGGTTTTGTCGAAAGTAAGGAAAAAGTTAGGTTATAGCTGATGGACATTTCGTGGGCTGCCCTTTCGTCGGCGGATCAACAGCTTTTTCTGGTTCTCAACGGTATTCACCATCCAGTGACCGATTTCCTGTTTAAGTGGATCACTTACAAGTACACTTGGGTACCGTTGTATTTGTTTTTAATCGTTGCCATTAGCAGAGCGTACAAACGCGAGGCATTCGCCATTATTATCCTTTCGATATTGGCACTGATCCTGGCCGATTATATCACCTCGGGTATCATGAAGCCCTATTTTGCCCGCTTCCGACCTTGTCATGATCCTTTCATTGGGGATATCGTTCATAACATCACCGGTTGTGGGGGACAATTCGGGTTTGCATCCTCCCATGCTTCGACGTCCTTTGCATTGACGTCAGCCTTTTATTTTTTTACCAGGGATCGAATTCCGTGGATCAAATGGCTGTTTGTTTGGGCGGCAATCTATGCGTACAGTCGCGTGGCAGTAGGGGTTCATTACCCTGGAGACATTTTGGTGGGGGCTTTGGTGGGTTATATAACCGGGACTGTTTTTGTATTCGTTTACAGGTATTTCCGGAAGTCGTTGTTATAAATACATATTCGCATTAACTTTGCGCAAATTTTCCATTGGGATGGGGTCTATCAACACAGTTAAGATTTTTTCAGGGACGCAATCGGAATACTTATCCAAAAAGATTGCACGCTTCTTCGGGAAAGATCTCGGGGGGTATACGCTTAGAAGGTTTAGTGACGGTGAATTATCGCCCAGTTTTGAGGAGTCCATCCGAGGATGCGACGTTTTTCTCATTCAGTCGACGTTTCCACCGGCCGACGGGCTGATGGAGTTGTTATTGATGGTAGACGCCGCCAAACGGGCATCCGCCCATTATGTAACTGCAGTCATTCCTTATTTCGGTTATGCTCGTCAGGACCGTAAAGACAAGCCACGGGTAGCAATAGCGGCCAAGGTTGTGGCTAATCTGTTATCGGCTTCGGGTGTTGACCGTTTGATCACGATTGATTTACATGCCGGGCAAATTCAAGGTTTTTTTGATTTTCCAGTAGATCATTTGGAAGGGACGACCGTTTTTGTGCCGTATATCAAATCGTTAGGATTAAAGAATCTTTTAATCGCTTCTCCGGATGTGGGGGGAGCAGCACGGGCAAGAAATTTTGCCAAGCATCTTAACGTAGACATAGTTCTCTGTGACAAGCACCGGAAGCGCGCCAACGAGATAGCTTCTATGCAAGTTATAGGAGATGTGGAAGGGGCTGATGTGGTTTTAGTGGACGATTTGATCGATACGGGTGGTACGATCTGTCGTGCGGCTGAAATTATTTTAGAGAAAGGAGCCAACAGTGTACGAGCTGTCTGTACGCATCCCATCATGTCGGGCAAAGCTTATGAAAATATAGAAAAGTCGGCCTTGACCGAACTTTTCGTTACCGATACCATCCCTGTTAAGTCGGATTTGGGTGGTAAAATTAAGGTTCTGTCGGTTGCTGAATTGTTTGCTAAAGCGATTGGCCGGATCCGTGATCATGAATCTATTAGTTCATTATTTATAACTCATGAGTAGTTTTCTACCACTGAGTAGTTTTATTTTATATTTATTAATTTTATTGTACAGATGAAAAAAACAGAGATTGTAGGGTATAAAAGAGCGGATCTCGGAAAAGCAGCAGCGCAAAAATTGCGCAATGAAGGCTACGTGCCATCAGTATTGTATGGAGGTAAAGAGCAGATTCATTTTTACGCACCTGCTATTTTATTCCGTCCATTATTGTTTACTCCCGATGTATACGAGGTAACTTTAAATATTGAAGGGGATATTCATAAAGCCGTTTTACAGGATACACAGTTTCATCCGGTTAACGACTTATTAATTCATGCTGATTTTCTTGAAATCGTTGAGGGTAAGCCTGTCACGGTAGAAGTGCCTATCAAATTAGTCGGGACTTCAGATGGTGTCATTAAAGGTGGAAAACTTAATCAGAAATTACGTAAATTGCGAGTCAGAGGATTTGCAGATAATATTCCTGACTATATTGAGCTGGATATTACCGGGCTTGGCTTAGGTAAATCGCTCAAAGTTGAGGCGGTAAAAGCTCAGGATTATGTAGTACTAAGCAATCGTAGCATCCCTGTCGTTACCATCGATATTCCAAGGGCTCTACGGGGTACACTTCGAGCAGAGTAATTATTTTTCATGGCTAATAGATTCAAACGTGCCGACCCTTGGTCGGCATTTTTGTTGGTCTATGGTTGGGGAAATAGGGTTAAAAGGCATACAATAATATCACCCCTACGGGGTTCTAGGCTACCGTTGGGGAACAATCTTTTTTCTATAGAAATATCACCCCTACGGGGTTTTCTTTGCGGGTTGGCGATTAGGCAGGTTGCATTGATTGGGGAAGAGGATGTTGTACGGATATGCGCTACTGTCTACCTATTATCCCTGGTGCGTGATTCAATTTTATTACGGTTGCCATATTATCACACCCGAACATATCTTCCTTGGGAGTAGCCCCCCCTCGCCTGAAGGAGAGGGGGCCGGGGGGTGAGGTGTTCTACCGGCACTATGTCCACACAAATACAGATTTCGCATATTTACGGATTTACAATAATATCACCCCTACGGGGTTTTCTTTGCGGGTTGGTGATTAGGCAGGTTGCATTGATTG
>ENA-UOVV01001102-UOVV01001102.1-compost-metagenome-genome-assembly--contig:-NODE-1102-length-23068-cov-6.210837_pt1 | contig 23068 bp, 24 predicted proteins | sample MGYA00238155_ERZ761577 | MGnify/ENA primary metagenome ERZ761577 (study PRJEB28898, sample SAMN06268775) | compost metagenome | isolation source: Emeryville, CA | place: USA:Emeryville, CA | collected...
GCGCTCTGCTGGTCTTTTGAACCATTGTTTCTGTTCTTTTTACGGGGGGAAAGCACCTTAGCCCGGCAAACGCGGTGGTTCAAACACTCATCTCTTGTTCTTACGCTCGCCCGCTCCGTAATCCCTGTGCAATCTGTGTCAATGAAGTTAATCCGCCGTACCAAAGCCATGGCAAAGCCGTACCAGAGCCGTACCAAAGCCGTACCAAAGCCGTTGAAGCCGTTAGAAGTCATTGGAAGCCGTTATCCTCTACCACAGAACTTAGGTAGTCAATCCACGAACCACCTTCCCTTCACCTATCGAAGACGTGCCCGGTCGTTGGCGATCATCCATTCTGAGGTCTGCAACCATGAAAAAGCCAGGTGCTGCATGGTCTTTACTTTCCCGGGGTATTGAGCGGAAAGATCATGCGTATCTCCATTTCTATGTTGATACAAACCACCATCCGCACCGGTACGATAGATGTACAACAGACTATCGTCCATGCAGGCAATCTTGTCGTCGGCGGTGAAAACAATATAAGGGTGTGATTCGCGCAGCAGGTTTACCCCAAAAGTATTGTTTACAAACTCAGGTACCAGCAGGCTCGACACTGTAGGGAAAACATCGGACTGTAGTCCCAGCTTAGCTACACTCTTTCCCTGAGTAAAACCCGGGGCGTAGATGAGAAAGGGTATATGATGGTTGCTGAAGACAATATCATAAGCATTGTGACCCATGCGTTCACCGTGGTCGGCAACAAAAACAAAAACGGTGTTTTCAAACCATGACTGTGCCGATGCGTAATTCAGAAACTTCCGTAGCGACCAGTCGGCATACTCCACAATGGCTTTTTCATCTTCCGCATTTCTGCGTACAAAACCGGTTTCTGTAGGAATGACAACAGGATCGTGATCAGAGCCGGTCATAAACGTTGCAAAGAATGGATTGCCTCTTGCCGCCAGAGCATTGAGTTCGTTCATGGAGTATCGGAACATAAATTCATCCGGTACACCCAGCGTACTTTTTACCTCCGAGACGGGATAATCTTTCTGACCTACAATCTTTTGAAAATCGTTGTACGAAAGAAAACCAGACATGTTATCGAACAACTCATCGTGCGTAGTGAAAAAGATCGTCTGATATCCTTGTTTTGAAAGCAGATTGGAAAAGCCTGCCATCTTCGGAACTGCAATCATGTCCATGGTATGCCGGTGCATGATGGCGGGGTGTGCAAACAATGAAGTGTAAATACCATTATAGGTATGAATACCTGCGCTGTAAATATTGTCAAACGACCAGCATTCATTGGCAAGACTATCCAGAAAAGGCGTTAACCGGTCGGGATTGCCAAAGCGTGTCATCTTTGCCGTACTCATGCTTTCCATGATTACAAGTACCAGATTTCGACCTTTCAATGGCGCGTCTGAACGCTCATAACGGGCTATGGGTGATACATGCAGTAAAGAAGTGTCGGCATTGAGCGTAGTGGCCATCGTACGGATCGCATCCCCGTCATCCATCTTATGAAAATGCTGATTCTCCGGCTGCAGAGCATCCAGCACACTACGCATCAGGCTGAACACAGGATTCAGACCCAATTGGTTGACAAATGCATTGTTGCTGAAGAAAGCCACGCCGGGTATGATGGGTGTCTTCTCTGCAGTTCTTCCGCGGATACCCAAAAAGGTCAGCCCCCATAACACCAGCACAAAGGGCAACAGGCGGCCGAGATGTTTGCCTGAAATACGTTCAAACTTCTCGCTGGCGAACTGTTTGTGCCATTTCAGGATTTTCCGTAATGATGCAACATATAAAACGGAAACCATCAGAAACACAAAGAAGAACACCAGAAATCTTGGTTCTTCCAGCACCATGCGTACGCCAAATCCTGCGCTGTTCATCCAGTTGAAAACTGTATTGTTCAGGCGGTTGAAAAAATAATTGAAGAACGGAACATCAACAGAGCAAAGAAAAAAGCTCATGACAAACAACACGCCGATGTAACTGTACAGAACGTTCAACATCCATCGGCGCACCGTGCCGGCAAGAAATACCAGGCTTAGCAATACCACAGGCAGCCCGAGGATATAACAGGAAATCACAGTATCAAACCGGAATCCGATCAGCATTGCCTTGCCGAGCAGTTGCCAGGCACCCTGCTCTATCTCCTGCACCTGCGTCCAGTTGGTAAGGATCAGTACCAGACGAAAAAAAGTAAAAAACAGCAGTCCCAGAAGGTAAACGCTAAACAGTGCCCGCAGATGCCCCAAAGACCGGGAAGTTATTGACATGAACTACACCAGGTTGAACTCACAAAAAAATATAAATGTAAAATTCCGTAAAATTTTGATGAAAAAGCATCCTCCTTGAAAACAAACCCTCTCGCCCTCACTCCAGCGTTGCGTCGCCAAAGACGGGGTACGCTACGCAGGTGAGCATTTTACCCGCTGCAATCTCTCCTTCCGTAAGCACTTCATTATAGCTCATCCATATCTTCCCTTCCGTGCAACGCATCAGGCAACTGCCGCAACGTCCCACCTCGCAACTAAAGGGCAATTGAATATGCTGCTCACGGGCCGCCTGCAGGATTGTCTGTGGATATTTGACCTTAACAGCCTCCGTTCTGTCTTTCAGTCTGAGGTACACGGTATGTTCGGCGGTATCCGGCGGCATCAGACGCAGCACGGGACGGCTGGTATCAAAATTTTCCTTTCTGAATTGGTCGGGATGATAATTAAGTTCCTCCAGACTAAGCTTTACCATCCGCATATAGGCAAAAGGTCCACAGGCGAAAAAAAGCTGTTTACCTTTTTCTGACCCGGAATACTCCTGAAGCAATTGCGGCAGCAACCACTTACTCAGTCTCGCCCTTGAAAGATCAGGGGAAGAACTGAAGAGAAACAGCAAACGAAAATTCTCCTGAAAACGCTCCCGAAGTGCAACAAGTTCATTGTAAAACACCGTCTCATCTACGTCAGGACTGCTGTACATCAACACCACCTGCTTTTCCGGATACCGAAACAGAATTGTTTTGATCAGGGAAAAAACCGGTGTGATACCAATGCCCGCCGCGAAAAAGAAAATCTCCTGATAGTGATCGAAATTTTCGGGTAATGTAAAGTTGCCTGCTGCGCCTGTGGTGAAAAGTGTATCGCCGGGACGCGCCTTGTCAATCAGGGGACGGGAATATCTGCCGTTGGGAATCCGCTTCAGTGTGATAGCCATAGGCTCCCGCGCTTCGGGCGAGGAACTGAAAGAATAAGATCTCCGCTCCTCTGTTCCCCCCTCCTGAAATACCAGCGTCAGAAATTGTCCGGCTTTATACACCAGGGGCTGTTCGCTCGACAGCACAAAGGTCTTTACATCGGGAGCTTCCTCAATCACTTTTTCTATAACCAGCTTATGATATTGTGTTTCGCTCGTGAGGTGGGATTGCTTCATCTTCAATAAAATGCGTCTTCAAAATGTACAATGTCTCCGGCTGTTTCATTTTTCAGGTGTACGCTTACGACGTCGAACTGCACCTTGAAGAACTGCGGATGCTCGTCCATAAAAGCGCCTGCTGCCTCGCGGAGATAACCCTGTTTCCGTGCATCTACAGCTTCTTCCGGAAATGAAAACTTCAGACTTGATCTTGTTTTCACCTCCACAAATACCAGCACGTCGTCCTTCTGCATTACCAGATCTATCTCCTTTTTCCCGTGACACCAGTTGCGATGCAGTAGCCGGTAGCCTTTGGAAAGTAAAAAGTTTTCCGCCAGTTGCTCGCCTTTTAACCCTGTTTCGTTATGTTTGGACATTCAAAAAAAATTCAGCGTCAGACCAAAATAGAGATCAAATGAAACAACTGGTACAAGCCTTTCCTACCCAATTGAAGGAAGCCCTGATCATCGGGCAAAGTTATCGCTTCCGTACACCAAAGAAAGATTTTAAAAATGTTGTACTGACCGGTTTGGGTGGCAGCGGTATTGGCGGCTCTATCGTACAGAATTATGTGGCAGACAAGATGAAGGTACCTTTTCTGGTGAATAAGGACTATACCCTGCCCGCTTTTGTAAATGAAGATACACTGGTGATTGTCTCTTCCTATTCCGGCAATACGGAGGAAACCCTTGCCGCTACCAGCCAGGCGCTGAAAAACAAAGCCACCGTGATCTGCATCACCTCCGGCGGAAAACTTTCTGAGATATCGAAGAAGAAAAACCTTGACTGCATTTTACTGCCTGCGGGAATGCCTCCGCGTTCCTGTCTCGGATATTCCATGACTCAGGTGTTGTACATTCTGAATCACTTTGGCTTTATTAAAAACGATTTTGAGAAAGGCATCAAAGCGTCTATAAAACTGCTGGAAACAGAGCAAAAAAATATTCTGAAACAATCAAAGGCGCTGGCAAAGAAGCTCATCGGAAAAACACCAATCATCTATACTGCTACCAACTTCGAAGGTGTAGGTGTGCGTTTCCGTCAGCAGATCAACGAAAACGGAAAGATGCTTTGCTGGCATCACGTGATTCCGGAAATGAACCACAACGAACTGGTAGGCTGGCGCGATAAAGACAGTTCGCGTGTAGTGGTGTTTCTCCGCAATGAAGACGACTATGCGCGTACGCAAATGCGCATGGAGATCAACAAACCTGTGATCAAAAAATATACCCCGAATATCATTGAGCTCTGGTCGAAGGGCAAAACTTATTTTGAGAAGGTATTTTACATCGTGCATCTAACCGACTGGGTATCGGTACACCTTGCCGACCTTCATGGCGTAGATGCGATGGACATAAAGGTGATAGACCACCTGAAAGATGAGCTGGCAAAGGCTTAGTCATAAACCTATAGCCACCACCCATAACAGCAATACAACAAAACGCTCCGATTCCGGGGCGTTTTTGACTTTATGTGGTTTCTGTGTGAAAGAAAAAGCAAAAGACACAAATGAGGTCGCTAAGCTTCTTCACAAAACAGCTTGGTATATTCCCATCCTTAGGAGGGCGCGGCAAACGGGTTGGTGATGAACGGACTTACTCTTAACGACTTTACAACTTTACCACATTGATTTATTTTTGCAGCACTTTCGGGATGTAGCGCAGCCCGGTAGCGCACTTCGTTCGGGACGAAGGGGTCGCTGGTTCGAATCCAGTCATCCCGACTTTATTAAGAAAATGCTCAGGCAGATGCCTGAGTTTTTTGTTTGTAGTGGGTTTGCTTCTTTGGCATTTTTTGACCTAAATGAACACCAGGCCTCACCACTATTTATGCTTAAGACAGATTGGCTTTCAGTTAAAATGCATTTGTAAGTCCTTTCAAATGATTAACGGAAATCAGGCTATTCCGAGACTATTCCATAAGCTCCTGAACAGTTTTCATTGGCAGAAACATCTTACCACTATCCAGTGTCAAAAATCCATATTTCTTATAAAAATTTGCAGCCTGATCGTCGATGGAATCTACAATAATGGCGTGGGATGCAATGGTCTCGGTCAAATCAAAACTTCTTTTAAGAGCGTCAATAAAAAGTTTTTCTCCCCAGCCCTCCCCTTTGCTTTTTTCATCAACAGCGAGACGACCTAATAAGGTGAACAGAATAACTTAATTGGCGGAAGAACTACCGGTGTTCAAACAAACTTGACGGAACTTAAAGAAGCGTGTGAAATGAGTGAAAAAAGAAATAGCTGTCACAACAACAGTTTTGCTTGAGGGAACTATTGTTGTGACAGCTGCCCTTTATATCCTACGCTACAATCTACCTTTACTTCATCGAATACAGTCCGAAAGTATTTCCTTCCGTATCCATACAAATGGCGCAGAAGCCAAATTCTCCTATTGAAAACTTAGACTTAAAGACGGTTCCGCCTGCGGCTGCCACGCGGCTTTCTTCTACGCTGCAATCTTCGCAGGGAAAGTAAACGATGGTAGTGGTTGTCTGCGAGGGACCGCCTGCTCTTGCGCCATCCATTTGTACTAGAGCACCGCCTACACCCATGTTTTCGGGATTGGGGTCGGAAGGGAAAAAAGACATTTTTAAATCGCCACCCTGGGGTGGTACATCTTGAAATTCAACGCCCAGTACAGCATTGTAAAACTTCTTGGCTCTATCCATGTCATCTACATAGATCTCGAACCAACAGATCGCATTTCTTGGTGTCATGTTTTTTTGATTGGCTTTTATGGTTATACTAGACCGACTTTCTGGCCAGAATAGTTGAGTACGCAAGTGTTTATGACGAATATATTACAGTGCACGCAGAACTAAGTAGCACCCATCACAACTTCACCCTCTTCCTCCCCTCCCGAGAAAAAAGCCGAAGCATCTCCGCTCCGGCTTTGAAATATGATTCAGCATAAATCCTAGTCTCTTCTTCCGCCAAACAAGCGAAGCAGGAACAGGAAGATGTTGATGAAATCGAGATAAAGTGTAAGCGCACCCATCACCGCCAGTTTCTTCACATTGGCAGCAGGAACACCTTCATATTCTACACCGGCACCCACACGTTTAAGCTTCTGCACATCGTAGGCAGTCAGTCCGGTAAAGACCATCACGCCGATGATGCTGATGATATAATCCATGGTACCGCTCTTCAGAAAGAAGTTGATGAGCATGGCTATAATGATCCCGATCAGTCCCATGGTAAGGATACGCCCGAAACTGGTGAGATCTTTATCGGTAGTATATCCCATCACTGCCATCACACCAAACATGGCGGCAGCAGAAAGGAAGCAACCCAAGACAGAACTGGCAGTATAAGCAAGCAGGATAAAGCTAAAACTAACACCATTGATAGCAGCATATAACAGGAAAAGCGCAGTGATCGCAGGAGCACTAAGACGTGCAAAGCCCAGAGACATTGCCATAACGAAACCAAACGGAGCAAGCATCACAGCCCAACCCAGGAGATTAAGTCCACCCTCGGGTTTCAAAAGGTATTGCACAAGAAGATCGGCATTTGAAGCAAAGTAGAATGCCAGCGCTGCCGAGATGCCGAGGGCAACGAACATCCACATAAATACATTTGCCATAAATTTCTTCGAAACGGTCTGTACGCCTGTTTGCTGCACCACTTCCGCAGCAAACACCTGATGTTGATCCTGATAATTATTCATAAGCATAACTGAATTGAATGCTAAAGTTAAGCCGAATGTCGATATGGTAAGAAGAAAGACCTGTTAAGATGCTAAGTCGTCTGATAGAATGCAGATGTTGCGGGTGTTCACGAACCATCTGCACACAAAAAGCTGCCCCTTTCGAGACAGCTTTTGAGTGAGTTGGATATTTTCTACCCCTATTCTACGATATCGATTTCACGAATGATATTCCTGGCTCCTCCGAGCTTTTCTACGAGGAAAAGTATAAAGCGAGCATCCACAGCTATCGTTCTCTTGTACTTTTTATCGAAAGCAATATCGCCACTCATGGCTTCCCAGTTGCCATCGAAAGCAAGACCAACGAGCTCTCCTTTTGCATTGATCACAGGGCTACCCGAGTTACCACCGGTAATGTCATTGTTGGTAATAAAGCAAGTGCGCAGTTTACCGTCCTTATCGGCATAACGTCCGTAATCTTTTTTGTTGTAAAGACTGATCAGTTCTTCCGGTGCATCAAATTCAGGATCTCCCGGCTTATACTTTGCCATAAAACCATCCAGCGTAGTGAAGTAGTCGTAATACACACCATCCTGTGGTGCATATCCGAGCACTCTTCCGTAGGTGATACGCATGGTAGAGTTGGCGTCAGGATAGAACAGACGATCTTTCTTCATCTCCATCTGCCCTTTGATGTACTTACGTGCTAGGTCTTTTTTCTGCAGACTGAATGCTTCGATTTTAGGCGCATAATTCAGTTCCCAGTTGCGCACAAAGCTATAAGCGTATTGCACGGCGGGATCGGAGTTCAGTTGCTTCAATGTTGGCTTTTCAATAAAAGCGTTGAATTTATTGCTATCCAGCAGGAAGGTATTTTTATACACATAAGCTGCGTAATCTGCGAATGCTTTATCTGCATTCTTACCGTATTTTTTGAAGATCACCTCCTGATAAATAGCAGGCTGTTGCTCTTTCGGAACATCGTTGTAATACATACGGGTCATTTCAGCGAAGATCTCCTGATCCATAGCGCGGTCATAGCCCTTCATCACCGACTTGTAAGCTGACTTCAGTTGTCTGGTATATTTCTCAAGCGAGTCTTTATCAGTTACACCTCTTTCCAGCGCTTTTGCCAATGGTTCGGTAAACGCAGCCAGACGGCTCAGTGCCGCGGCACGGAAAGCTTCGGAATAATAAACTCCGTGTTTGGCATAAGGAGCATAATCTGCATATGCAGCGTCGTAATCGGAAATGAGGCTGGCATAAGAACGGTTGTTCGCTTTAGCCCAGGCGGTGAAAGCTGCTTCCTGCTTTTGCTTTTTATCAACCACCTTCAGACGTTTCAGCTGCTCTGTTTGTCCAATATAGTATTTCCAGTAGTTGGCAATGCTTGCATAAGAAGATGTGTAATTGAGATACACAGCCTTATTCGCATCCATGTGCTTGCGCATAATGGAAAGGCGCTTCTCGCGGATATTTACGATCGAAGGGTTCACATCAGAAAGTGCAAGATTCAATCCTGATGCCACTTCGTAACGGTTGGTACGACCGGGGTACCCGAAGATCATAGCATAATCGCCTTCTTTCACGCCCTTAACAGAAACAGGCAGATGTTTCTTAGGTTTGAAAGGTCTGTTTGCCGGAGAATAGGGCGCAGGTTGGTTGTTGCTGTCGGCATACACGCGGAACATTGAGAAGTCGGCTGTGTGGCGTGGCCACATCCAGTTGTCGGTATCGCCGCCAAACTTACCCAACGACTTAGGAGGTGTACCTACCAGACGAACATCGGTGTAGCGTTTATAAGTGAGCAGCAGCACCTGATTGCCGTTAAAATATTCACGCACGGTAGCTACCAGCTTACCATTTTTCGATGCACGCTCTTCTATTTTTTTACGGATCTCGTCAAACTTGCGAGTGTACTCCTCGCCGGTTGCCTTACCGATATAATCCCGCACCTCTTTAGTAACATCCTCAATACGTTGAAGGAAGATCACAGAAAGCCCGGGTGCCGGAATTTCTTCTGCCATATTTTTTGCCCAGAATCCATTGTCCAGGTAGTTGTGTTCTACCGAACTGAGCCCTGCGATATAGCTGTAACCGCAATGGTGGTTGGTAAGCAGCAGTCCTTTGTCAGAGATGATCTCGCCGGTACAACCACCGCCGAATTGTACGATCGCGTCCTTAAGACTTGCCTGGTTGATGCTGTACAGATCTTCCTTAGAAAGTTTCAGACCCATACGAACCATTTCGTCGTAATTTTTGCCAATAAGGCTGGGTACCCACATACCCTCATCTGCACGGGCAACCAGAAAAGCTGCCAGCGCCCAGATGGATAAGATGATTTTTTTCATTTTGGTTATCAGTTCAGAGTTGATTATGATATAGAACCGCCGCAAAGGTAAAAAAATAAGGGGGTGGGCAAAGACCCAAAAGACGGGAAATGCTACCCTAACCTATTAGAACTGAAAATGTGATTCTGAGAAAGGCTAAGCTAAAAACTATTTAATCCTTGCGAAACAGATAATTTATTCCTACGCCAAGCCCCGAATTGCGTACCGGACGACCATTGAAATATAAATATGTTGAAAGTCCATAACGATACTGCAGATCTATAGTGAGTCTGCGGCTCGCACGACAGCTGGCGCCTCCGGTCAGTCCGGCATCCCATTTGCCCACAGACTTTTGCTCGTCGATTATCTGATTACTAAGCATTTCGGGGGCAAGTGCTTCATCGTTTTTGCGAGTAAGCGACTGTTCCAGATTGTGATGAATTGCCAGCCCGCAGGAGACCGCCAGCCAGGAAGTGACCTGAAATCCTACATTGGGAGCCAGACCTATGGAAAGAATGTTTCCTCCATATTCCACGTCCACATTTTTCTTGTCTACACTTGCGTTCAAAGCCGAAAAAACAGAAACCCGTTCAAAACTGTTTTGCTGCGTATATTTCACATCAGTGGTAGCCATTGCGAGTGTAGCACGCGCGAAGAACTTACCTGTAATATTCTTCTGGGCAACAATGCCTACCTGATACTGCAATCCGCCAACGCTGGTAGTACCAAAGCGGGCAGCAACTCCAAGATTAAGCCTATTGTCTATAGATTTTCCTGCCGAAGACGATTCCTGAAAGGCAAGCTCAGGCGTTCGTTCTGAGGTCTCCGTGATGGACATCGGTTGCGACGGATCTTCAAAACGGGGAATGGTTGTTTCGCCGGTTTGTTCTACCCTATCGGTCGGTGCAGATTCATAACGATCAGAAATTGTCGACCTTTGCTGAGTTGTGGCGGCTATCTGCTTATTGGTCTTCAAAGCTGTGGTTTGCGACCGAAGTAGCGGAACAGCAGGTTCTGCCTTGTCTGCGACCGCCGACGGTTGGTTGGATGGTTCTTCACGGTGCATAGCACCTCGTTCATGGGAAACATAAGATGGGGTCGGACCGACAGGTGTTTCCTTCAAAAAATACAGCAGCATTCCGGTGGTAAGTACCAAAGCAACAGAAGCGGCCACCTTTAGGTTAAACCACACCGGCAAGGCGAAAATTTTCTTTTCCGGGCGTTCAATGGTCGCACGCAAACGCTCCCAACCGTGCTCCGGTGGTGTAAAATCCAGCTTATCCAGCGATTCCTTCAACCATTGTTCCGCCTCATTTCTTTTCATACTTCCATTGTTTGGAAAAGGTTTTCTGAAAGATGTTTCTGAGTTGCTTGCGCGCCTGGTGCAACAAAAAATGAGAATAGTTTTCTGTAATCTGCAACATCTCCGCCACTTCTTTATGACTAAATTCTTCTATGATAATCAGATTGAAAACCATTCTGGGTTTTTCCGGCAATGATTGCATCAGCTTAAGCAGTTCTTCACCTTCTGCCTTCTTCAAAAAATCATTGCTTACAAAAGGTGTTTTCAGATGAAGATCATCGTCAATATACACGGTACTGTTTTCTGTTTCAAATTTCCGGGTTTGACGAGCCCGCCATTGATCGATGCAATGTCGAACCACAAGCTTTTTTATCCAGCCTTCAAAAGAACCCGTACGCTTATAAGTTTTTAACGCAGAAAAAATCTTGACGAAGCCGTCATGTACCCACTGTTCAGCGTCTTCCCGACAGGGCGCATAGCGGATGCATATACGCATCAGCACAGGATAGAAACGGTAATAAAAAGAGCGTTGCATCAGGAGATCTCCCCTGATGCAGCCCTCTATAAGTATGTCCAGTTCCTGCTCTATAAACGTTTCGGTTGTTATAGGTCAATTCTTTTTTCGCGTCATTTCCGCCACTGAATCAGTCTTAGTTGACAAAAATCTTATGTTCCAGACTGTCTGCCGAAGTAATGGGTACTCCTGCGGGCTTTCTTGTCCCGAAAACATATCTGCCTGCCACCTCCGGTGTGAAGTAGATGACCGTATGGGCATGGGGCGTTTCAAGACAATCGCATCCGTTAGCGTTTTTACCGGTGTAAATGATGCGAGCGCCGATTTGTAAATAGTTATGCCCTGTTCCCATAATAAATCCCTCAGCTCGTTTTACACACAGACTATCAGGCGCTATCACTTCGATCAGGATCGGAACTGTTTTGCCCACTTCCAGACTGTCCGGTCCGGAAATACGCACAATATGTCCGTCCATCACTTCCTCCGTACCGGTACAAAATTCTTTCCTGTTGCATGAAAGCATAAACAAACAGGCGGCAATCAACACGATTTTTTGTCTCATAATCCGTTGCAATATCCTAAAAGGACTTAGCTTAATCAGTCATAGCCGATTCCAGTGGCGAATAAACTATAGACCGGATACAAACCACTTCAACCAGTCCGTGGTGAATATGAAGCATAGAACATGCCCCCTGCGCTGGTTGGCTGCAAAACTGTATCTTATTAAAGCCTCCCCGAAGCCAGCTCCCTGTAGCATATTGTGAAAGTTGCTGGAAATTACACACCAGATAATCCTTTTGCAGGTAACGAACATAAGTACCGGTACAATCTCTAATCACCTGAAATGACCCTGAATACGTGGCATCCTCGCAGGGATTGTTTCTGTCGTTCTTTTTGCAGCCGGTTGCATACACCACCGAAAGCAAAACAAACATTCCAAAGAAAAGACGTTTCATCATAAATTTTGGTTTTATTGGAGTAACCTGCCCGAAAGACACAGATGCAGCAGTCAGATACAGTACGCAGAACGGTAGTAGTCTTTCATGTGCATTATTTTGTTTGAAATAATTTATAGTCCCTCCAGAAGTCAGACGGCTATTTCTGATGGTTTCTTATAAAAAGAAGAGAAGAATAGACAAATATTTCAACACATAATACATACAATATTGTCGATCTGCTAAAAAAATAGATTCCTTCCGCACACGGGGAATAGTGGATTATTCTATTTGTTATCTGCTGGTTAACGATTTGTAAACCGGTTGTTAACGTAGTGAATATCGCACTCGAAAAAAAACTTTAATTCAAACTTTGGTATGCAATCATTCTGTATAGGGGAAGAATACGGTTAAGTTGAATTACACATGGAGATCAAGGCGCTAATCATAGCGCCTTCTTTATTGGTACAGACACAATAATTCTCCTGCAAGAAATCACTTGGATTGCAGTTCAGCCTGGGAAAGGAAAAGCAGCTTAGGACTATACAGCAGCTTCGTAAACGTCGCCGTATTTGAAATCTTTCAGAAAGCGGATAATGTCGGTAGCTTCATTAACATAAAGCTCCTTTACATTGGTGGTGCGTCCTTTGGTAAAATCAAGGATAATATTCTCTTTCGACAGGGACAGGCGCTTTTCTGTGATCATCTTGTTGATGCAAATCAACTGACCGGTAGTAAGCTTTGTTTCAAAAAGTTTACACTTAGTTTCAGACATCACTTAAAATTTTTGCGAAGGTACGAAATAAAAGGCTCTAAAAGCCACGTCCGGTCTGCATTCGAGAGGAAAGCAGCATAATTTGGCTTTAATGATAGCAAAAGATCAATCCAGAGCTTCCGATTTGCCCGATAAAAGATAGATCACAGCCATCCTTACAGCTACACCATTTTCCACCTGATCGAGGATAATGGAACGGTCAGAATCTGCAACATCCGAGTTCAGCTCCACGCCACGATTGATGGGACCGGGGTGCATGATAACGATCTCTTTTTCAAGACTATCGAGCATTGATTTATTGATACCGTAATAAAGCGCATACTCTCTGAGACTGGAAAACAGAGGCTTATGCTGGCGTTCAAGCTGTATGCGCAATACGTTGGCTACATCGCACCATTGCAATGCTTTTTTTACATCGTACTGCACTTTAACACCTAAGGATTCGATGTGTTTGGGTATTAATGTGGGCGGTCCGGAAACGGTAACTTCAGCTCCAAGTTTGGTAAGACAGAAAATATTGCTCAACGCCACCCGCGAATGCATGATATCGCCGATGATGGCAATCCGCTTGCCTTTCAGGTCTCCCAGACGCTCCCGCATGGAATAAGCATCGAGCAGAGCTTGTGTGGGGTGTTCGTTGGTACCGTCACCGGCATTGATGATACTGGCGTTGATATGTCGCGAGAGAAACCAGGGAGCACCGCTGGCAGAATGCCTCATTACCACCATGTCCACCTTCATCGCAAGGATATTGTTCACCGTATCAATCAGTGTTTCCCCCTTGGATACAGAGGAACCGGAAGCTGAAAAATTGATCGTATCGGCGCTTAATCTTTTCTCTGCCAGTTCGAAAGAGATGCGGGTACGTGTGGAATTTTCAAAAAAAATGTTGGCTATGGTAGTGTCGCGCAAGGTAGGCACCTTTTTGATCGGTCGTTGCAGCACCTGTTTGAAATTGTCGGCTGTGCGGAATATGGTTTCGATATCCTGCGTATTCAGTTCCTTGATTCCCAACAGATGTTTTACCGAAAGCGACATTTGTTTTTCTGTTTGTAAAGTCCGGCAGGTCGGGTGCAAAATTTCGCCTGCGTTTGCGCATGTCTGTCAACCAGACAACCGCGATGGTATTTAGTCTATGAGCACCACTTCATCGACTCCTTCATTTTCTTCCCAGTTCACCTTTACCTTTTGGGTAATGATAGTATCCACGGTCTGCCCTACATAGTCAGGTTGTATAGGTAATTCACGGCTGTAATGCCGGTCGATCAACACCATCAGTTCCACGCTCTGCGGGCGACCAAAATCAATCAGCGCATCCATGGCAGCGCGTATGGTACGTCCGGTATGGAGTACATCATCAATCAAAATAACACGTCTGTTTTCAATGCTGAAAGATATCTCCGTCTGTGACGGAAGATGTATATCTCCCGAATGTACATCGTCACGATAGAAAGTGATATCGAGCTTGCCATACGGGATCTCACTGCCGGTGATCTCCTTTACGATCTGTGCGATCCGTCTGGAAAACCAAACCCCACGCGGTTGCAATCCTATGATTGCGGAACCCGAAAAGTCCGGATGATTTTCAACTACCTGATGAGCCAGTCGCTGGAGCGTGATGTTGAGTTGGTGTTTATCGAGCAGCGTCTTCAACCTGGGAAGATTTGACTCAAAAATAGTATCCTCAATCTATTTACGGAAATCGTGCAGGAAGAAGGCACAGAATTAATAATCAATGGTAGCCTGAATGCCTCTGTCGATAAGTGCTTCTGCCTTGGGTCTCAGAAAGTCAAAACTTCCTTTTTTGACCCCATACTTTCCTTTATGATGAATAAACAAGGCGCATTGCTCAGCCTGTTCGGGCGAATGGTCGCACACCTCCATCAACGATTCGATCACCCAGTCGAATGTATTCACATCGTCGTTCCATACAATGAGATTGTGATGGTCGTCGGTCAACACATCCAGGGCGCTTTCTTCCTCAGTTTGCCATTTGGTATGGTTCATATACTCGTGGCTATTCATCGCTTCGCAAAATTTGAGCAAATTTATAGACAGATTTTTATAAACGACATTACTTTGCTGCAATGTTCGTTAAAAAATCTATGGAAGAACTGGAGCGCCAGTCGGCAGAGGAAGCCCAACGTTCCGGCAAACACACAGTAGTGCTCATTCTCGACAATATTCGCAGCATGCACAATGTAGGCTCTGCCTTTCGCACGGCAGATGCTTTCGCCGCCGAAGCGCTCTACCTGTGTGGATATACACCCCAGCCTCCGCATCGCGACATTCATAAAACCGCGCTGGGAGCCACCGAGACCGTCCACTGGAAACATTTTGCCAATACCGTTGACGCTGTTCAAAACGCGAAAGAACAGGGATACAAAATATTTGCAGTAGAGCAGGCGCACGACAGTGCTATGCTGCACGACTTTCGCTGGAATGGCGATCCGGTTGCGCTGGTATTGGGAAATGAAGTAACTGGTGTCAGTGAGGAAGTACTGAGTCTGGCGGACGGCGTTATCGAAATACCACAATTTGGCTCCAAACACTCGCTCAACATTTCGGTGAGCCTTGGTATTGTACTTTGGGAACTGGTAAGATCAAAACTAAACAATGAGTGAAGAAACGAACATACACTTGCCGGTAAGGCTGGAACTGCGCATAGACTGGGCAGAGCTCGATCTTTTCGGGCATGTCAACAATCTCGCCTTCCTGAAATACATACAGGCAGCCAGGGTGCATTATTGGGAACAAATCGGACTGTATCAATCATTTCTAAAAACCGGTGTCGGTCCCATGCTGGCTTCTGTGCAATGCGATTTTCGCAAAGAGCTGCAATATCCCGGCAAAGCAATCGTGTTCACCGGAATGAAATTCATTAAAAATACCAGCTTCTCTTTCAGGCATCGCATTTTCGATGAAAGTAATTTACTTGCTGCAGAAGCGGAAGATGTGATCGTGATGTACGACTTCAATAAAAAAGAGAAAATTCCTTTTCCTGATGAGCTGAGAAAAAAGGCTGAGCAACTGGAAGGAAGAAGTTTCGACCATATCTAAGCTGTATCTTTGCAACGGTGCCAAACCTCGAGGATACAGTGTCCTGTGCAAACAGGATTTACCGTATCAACACGTAAAGTCCCTGCTCAAACAGGGACTTTTACTTTGCTATTTATTGTAAAGCTGAAAAGTTGGAAAACTGTAAAGCAGACCAAACTCGAACATGCGTCTATTTTGGCGTCTCGCTTTGCAAAAAGCAAAAATGATTTCACGGAGAGCGCAGAGAAACAGCGTCACTAAGTTTATCCACTGGTTGAAAAACACCTTCAACACTACACTTCTTAATCGCTCGTTAACCGGTTGCAAAGCTCGCGTTAACCCCTTGATTTTTGTTGCCGGCAGTAAAACGCCGCCGCATCTTTGCATCATCAAACAAAACAAAACGAAACAAAAAACACCTGATAAAACCTAAGCACCAAAAACAATAAGGAAAGAAGATCAAATCCAATTCAGTCTCCATTCTCTCCTTATATACAGAAGAAGGACCCTTTCTAGGGTCTTTTTTGTTTTCTGCCGTGGAACGCTCTTTGTGACTTGCACAGGAGTATTTTTGACTGAATGGAATTCGACAATCATGAACGCAAGGCAATTGAGAAGGCATTAAACCACTGGCAACAGCAGGGTCGGATTTCTGCTGAGCAGGCTGAAGACCTGCGACAACATATCGAAACCCGTAAGCCCGAACAGCAAATCGCACGCTATTTCTTTATCATCGCTCTGTCCTGTACGCTCATGGCTTTCGCAGCCATCTTCATAGGTGAAAAATTGCTCGAACGGCTGCGTGTCTATTTCGACCTGGGCTATCTTACAATCTCGGTACTGATGGCTGCCATAGCCAGTGCATGGCTTTACTACCTGCGAAAAAAACATGACACGCTTCGTACCATTTCCTACGAAATATATCTGGTATTGGGAGCGTTAGCGGCACTTACCTCACTGGTGTATCTCTGCAAGGTTACCGGCTTTGGGGATTCCTATTCTCTATTCTTATGGTGGGCAACAATTTTACTAATCTTCCTCAGTATTTTCTTTCGTTCAAAAGCTTTGTGGATCGGTGCGCTGGCGGCTTTCATGGGGTGGTATGGGGCCTTCAGTTATACCTTCAGCACAGATCATTTGTTCCTGGGTATGAACTATCCCTTACGATTTGCGGTTTTTGGTTTGCTGCTGACTGCTTTTTCATGGTTTCAAAGCAAGATTCCACGCCTTATTGAAATGCAGCGGCTTACTTACATGGCAGGACTGATAATCTTCTTTACCGGACTCTGGGGCGTTTCCATATTTGGCAATTATCATGGTTGGGAAGAATGGATGAAAGTGCGCCAGACACAGGTGATGGTGTATGGCTTCGTGTTCGGCGTTGCGGCACTGTTGGCGCTTTATCTCGGCATTCGCTGCAGGGACGACACCGCACGCGATCTGGGTATTCTTTTTCTCCTCATCAATTTTTATAGTCGCTATTTCGAGTTCTTCTGGAACAGTATGCACAAAGGGCTGTTTTTTCTATTTCTGGCAGTATCGTTCTGGTTTATCGGCAGATACATTGAACGCAGAAGAAAGAAGGGAAAAGATGCCTAAAGCACGAGAACATTCTATTCTTTTCGCGCACTCACCTAGCTTTGCAGGGCAAATGGCAACACGATACTTTCTGGAGGTAATCTATAATGGCACAAAATTTCACGGCTCGCAGATTCAGGGACAGCTACCTACTGTGCAACTGGCATTGAATCAGGCATTAAGCACCTTGCTGCGGAAACCTGTGGAAACATTTGGCGCCAGCAGAACAGATGAAGGGGTACACGCGCTTTCAAATTTCTATCACTTCGATACGGAACAGGAATTGCACCCGCATTTTCACTACAAGATGAATGCGATCTTACCGGAAGCGATAGGACTGAAGAATGTATATCGGTGTATCGGGGACCCCATCAATGCGCGGTTTGACGCCATTTCCAGAAGTTATCGTTACCGTGTCTATACCCGAAAAAATCCTTTTTACACACAAACCGCCTTATTCTTTCCTTTTAAGATCCGACATGAGGTGCTGGTGGAAACTGCTGCTGTGCTTAAAGACTACACCAATTTCGAAAGCTTCTCCAAACGCAATACGCAGTCGAAGACTTTTACCTGCGAGATCATGGAAAGCCGCTGGGAACATCATGAAGACCAGTTTCACTACATCGTAAAAGCCAATCGCTTTCTAAGGGGCATGGTGCGCGGACTGGTCAGTACGCAATTGCAGGTAGCACGGGGACGCTTTTCGTTGAATGATTTTCGGGGAATCATCGAAGCAAGAGATTGCACCAAAGCTGATTTCAGCGTTCCTGGTCATGGTTTGTATCTGGAGGAAGTCGTTTATCCCGAAGGAAAACTTGAATTGCTGAACCTAATGTAGTTAAACAAAAAGACTGGCTACGCCGAAGGCACACAACGCAACGAGTGCCCCTTTTATCAGTGTCGTAACCCCTGCGGAAAATGCCGACTGACCCGTGAATTTTCCTTTTAGAAAACCCGATAAGAACAAAGCAAGTGCAGCCATCAGAAACACGCCATAAACAGCTGTTTTAGCATCGTCGATCAAGACCAGTGGCAATAAGGCAAAAGCCCCCGAAAGCACATAGAACAGGGCAATATTTAATGCACTACGAGCAGCATTGTCTGTTTCGTGTACCTCGGTCATCACAGCATCCCATTCGCTGCTGATTTTTCTTGCCTCAGAGAGCATATCTTCTGAAGTATCTTTCTCAACTCCCAAAGAAGAAACAATTTGCTCCAGTTTCTCTTCGGAATGCAATGATCTTTCACCAAAATATCGGGCGATTGCCATAGCAACAGCTGCCAATAAAAGGATAATCAGCGTAGAATAGACAACGGTTAAAGGAGGAAATAACACCGACAAGCCCGCCACAGCAGCTAAAGCAACTATTAGTCCGTCCGAAGAACCGACGAAAAGATCGATAAGTATATCTGCTTTCTTAGACGGCCGGGTCATGAAAGATGTTGCAGACTCTGCCGAATGATGCTGATGCAATCGTCGATCTGCTCACGGGTGATGACCAGCGGCGGAGCAAAGCGGATCTTATCGCCATGAGTCGGTTTGGCAAGCAGTCCGTTTTCCTTTAATTGCAGACAGAGTTCCCAGGCAGCATCTTTATTGGAATGTTCGATGACAATGGCATTCAGCAAGCCCTTACCGCGTACAAGCGCAATGTTGGGATGATTGAGTGCTGTGAGTTGCTCACGTAGATAGGCTCCCTGAACGGCTGCATTTTCTGCCATGCGTTCTTTCTTCAATACTTCCAATGCTGCGATTGCTACGCGACAGGCAAGCGGATTTCCTCCATAAGTAGAGCCATGTTCTCCCGGTTTGATGGTAAGCATGACCTCATTGTCTGCCAACACAGCCGAAACGGGTAAAACGCCGCCCGACAATGCTTTACCCAAAATGAGAATATCCGGGCGGACATCTTCGTGATCACATGCCAGCAATTTTCCGGTACGTGCCAAACCTGTCTGAATTTCATCGCCGATGAACAGAACATTGGCTGCGCGGCAAAGAGCTGCTGCACGCGCCAGATAGCCATCATCGGGAACGACCACTCCTGCCTCTCCCTGTATCGGTTCAACAAGAAAACCCGCAACATTGGGATCCTGCAGGGCAACTTCCAAAGCCGAAAGGTTGTTGTACTCGATCACTTCATAGCCGGGCATAAACGGACCGAAGTTGGTACGTGAAGAAGGGTCGGTGCTGAAGGAGATTACATTGAGTGTACGTCCATGGAAATTTTCAGAACAAACAAGAATCTTCGCCTGGTTTTCTTTGATACCCTTTACCTCATAACCCCATCTGCGGGCAAGCTTCAATGCAGTTTCCACAGCTTCTACGCCGGTATTCATGGGAAGAACCTTATCGTATCCGAAATAGCTTGTGATATATTCTGTGTATTCAGCCAGCAGTTCGCTGTGAAAAGCACGCGAGGTAAGTGTAAGTTTCTGCGCCTGATCAATCAGTTCCTGAACGATCACGGGATGGCAGTGTCCCTGATTGACTGCCGAATAAGCCGACAAGAAATCGTAATAACGCTTGCCATCTACATCCCAAACAAATACACCTTCCCCTCTGGACAATACTACCGGCAATGGATGGTAGTTATGCGCTCCGTAACGTTCCTCTTTGTCTAAAAACTTTTGTGTAAGGGCTGAGATTGATCTTGTGGTAAGCATAGTCAAAAATAGAAAAATAGAACGAGATAGCGGCTGAGACGATCAGAAGCATCACCATAACACAGATTGCTTACAAAGCAATTCGCAAAGCTATCTTTGCGCAATATGTCTATCTCTGCCGACTTTCTGGAACTGCTGGTACACCCTGTTCATAAAACGCCGCTCAAAACGAGCACTGACACTACGCTGCTTGAAGACGGCATTCATCCCGAACGTTTTCCGATAAAGGAATGTGTTCCTATCTTGCTTACAACAGAGTTGAATGAAACACTTACCGACACGGAACATCATCGGCAGGCAGGTACATCTTTTCAGTACAAGGAGCATTATCAAAACGACGCGGTAGCTTACGACTATACCGAGGAAGCAAAGCATCCGGTGGAACGGGAAGAGATTAACAGGTTGCGGCAAAACATTCTCTCAGAAATTCCTGCGGAAGGGAAATGGATTCTGGATGTGGGTTGCGGCGGTGCCTGGCTGGCAAAGTCACTAGTACCGCGCGGACGCCGGGTGATCAGTATGGATATTTCCGATATCAATCCCATCAAAGCATTACGGGAAGTGTCAAAGGAAAATCACCATGCTGTGGTGGCAGATGTATTTGAATTGCCGTTCAGAAAAGATTCGCTCGACTGTATCATAGCGTCGGAAATCATTGAGCATGTTCCCGATCCAGGGCGGTTTCTTTCAGAACTATATCAGGTACTGAAACCCGGAGGAAAACTCATCGTCACCACCCCGTATAATGAATTGATCAGAACGTCGCTTTGTATTCACTGCAACCGCCTGACGCCACATAATGCGCATCTTCACAGCTTTACAGAGGATTCTATCCGACAATATTTACCTGCAGGTGCAGGCAAAATATCAATGCGGATTTTCAACAGCAAATTGCTGGTAAAAGCTCATTTACAGAAAATGCTAAGCTTTCTGCCCTTGAGCGTTTACGGGATTTTGGACCAACTAGCAGTTGCACTCACGGGCAAAAAAGCTTACCGTTTGATGGTGGTGATAGAAAAGTAACTATGCGTGTCGTGATGAAATGCAGATAGCGCTAAGTTGATATAATAGAGATGGAACACATCTTGACTATCATGATTTCATCTGCGTTTCTATGCAAAACTTCTTGCAAACAAAAAGCTGCCTCTCATGAGACAGCTTCTTTATGTGTACTTACTAATTTCTGTTTTAAGCGGGTTGCTGCAATGCCTCCCGGATACGTCCTTCGATCTCATCGGTTAGTTCCGGATTATCCATCAAAAACTGTTTTACTGCATCACGCCCCTGCCCTATCTTATTGTCGCCGTAGCTAAACCAGGAACCACTTTTGTTGATAATACCCAGATCCACACCCATATCAATGATCTCACCAACCTTGCTGATACCTTCTCCAAAGATAATATCAAATTCTACCTGACGGAAAGGAGGAGCTACTTTATTCTTCACCACCTTTACACGGGTGCGGTTACCACTGGCAGTATCTCCGTCCTTAATCTGACTTACCCTGCGGATATCCAAACGCACTGAAGCGTAGAATTTAAGGGCATTACCGCCGGTAGTCGTTTCGGGATTACCGAACATAACACCAATCTTTTCACGAAGCTGGTTGATGAATATACAAATCGTATTGGTACGGTTAATGGTGGCAGTCAGTTTACGCAAAGCCTGAGACATCAGACGGGCCTGCAAGCCCATTTTACTGTCTCCCATCTCCCCTTCGAGTTCGCCTTTCGGCACCAGTGCTGCCACTGAATCCACCACCACAACATCTACTGCTCCGGAAGAAATCAGACGGTCGGCAATTTCCAACGCCTGTTCACCATAGTCAGGCTGAGAGATGATCAAATTATCAACATCCACACCCAGTTTTCTGGCATAGCCAGCATCAAATGCATGTTCCGCATCAATAATGGCGCAGATACCGCCCTTCTTTTGCGCTTCTGCAATGGTATGAATAGCGATCGTTGTTTTACCTGAAGATTCCGGACCGTAGATCTCGATTACTCTGCCGCGTGGGAAGCCGCCAACGCCGAGCGCTACATCCAATCCAAGAGAGCCTGTGCTCACTACCTCTATCTTATCCTGTTGCTTATCGCCCAGCATCATTACCGAGCCCTTGCCATAATCCTTCTCGATCTTATCCAGAGCGAGCTTCAACACCTTGAGTTTATCCTCTACTGCTGCCATTGTATATTATTTATTTCAAGTGATTTATTCAAAAATAAAGTTCAATCCGTAAATACTGCAGATATAGTTTTGCACATCTTCACAGCCAAACCATCATTATAAGTGACAAATATACCGCACTATTAGTGATAATAAAAAATGTTTCTTCGAAAATTTTCGCAGAAATTAGCGCACATTCCCCCAAACATCGTTTCACCCACAAAAGAACTGTATGAGAAAATTAAACCTCTTTATTGCCACAAGTCTGGACGGCTATATTGCCAAGCCAAACGATGATCTCAGCTTTCTGAAACTGATAGAAAAAGAAGGTCAGGACTATGGTTATGCCGCTTTTGTAGCAAACATTGACACCATCCTTATTGGCAGAAAAACCTACGACTGGGTAGCCCGGGAAATCGGCACATCCCATTATGACAACGGAGAACGGGATGTATATGTGATGACCAGAACACCCAAATCTGATAGCGGCAGAATAAAATTTTGCACCGGCAACCTCGCGGAACTAGTGCGGGATCTGAAAAAGAAAGAGGGAAAAAACATTTATTGTGACGGAGGCGCTGAAGTAATCAACGAACTGCTGAAACACGATCTGGTGGATGAAATGATCATCTCGATCGTCCCAATCTTGTTGGGAAACGGAGTTCGCCTGTTTCAGGATGGGCGGCCGGAGCATAATCTGAA
>ENA-UOVV01001104-UOVV01001104.1-compost-metagenome-genome-assembly--contig:-NODE-1104-length-22969-cov-8.452344_pt1 | contig 22969 bp, 19 predicted proteins | sample MGYA00238155_ERZ761577 | MGnify/ENA primary metagenome ERZ761577 (study PRJEB28898, sample SAMN06268775) | compost metagenome | isolation source: Emeryville, CA | place: USA:Emeryville, CA | collected...
GCACCGCCGAGGCGGCCGGCGCGCAGCGCCTCGACCAGGGCGTCCTGATCAATCGTGGTGCCGCGGCCAGCGTTCAGCACGAGCGCGTGCGGTTGCAGTAGGGCGAGGCGCTCAGCGTTGAGGACGTGCCGCGTCTCCGGACCGCCGGGCATCAGCAGGATTACAATGTCCGCGGCGGCGAGTTCCGCGGCAAGTCCGGACTCGTCCACCACCGGAACCCCGTGCCGCTCGCCTGCGGTTCGGGCCGCGCCGCGCACCTGGGCACCGAAGGCCTGCAGCATGGGGGTGAGGCTGGCCGCGATGCTGCCGAAGCCCCAGATCAGCACCCGCGCACCGTGCAACGAGTGCAGCTTGGTATCGGCGGACGCCTGCCAGTTGATGCGTTCCTGGTGCTGCCAGTCGTGCGAGGCCTGCTGGCGCACCGAGTCGGGGATGCGGCGGACCAGGGCGAGCAGCAGACTCATCAGGTGTTCGGCAACGGTGCGGTCGTGCAGTCCGGCGCCGGAGCAGATCTGCACCGCAGGCCCGAAGCCCGCGGCCAGCAGGTTCTCGACGCCCGCGGCGAAGCTCTGCACCAGGCGGACTCGGTGCAGGTTGGCCGCGGCATCGGCGACCACGCCTGCCGGGTTCATCCAGGCAGCCCAGACGTCCGCGTCCAGGTGCTCGGCCGGGATCGGCGCATGCGGGTCAGCCCAGGCCCATTCCACCCCCGGCACCTCCGGCACGGAGGTCGGCGTCACGGTGGCGATGTTCGTCGGCAGCAGCACCTTCATGGGCTCATTGTCCCATCCCTACCGTGGCCGCGACGCAGTGCCGCAGGTTAGCCCTCGTCCGGCGCGGTCACGAAGTCGATGAGCTGCTCAACCCGGCCCAGCAGGCTCGGCTCGAGGTCGGTGTAGCCCCGTACCCGGCCCAGCAGCCGCTGCCAGGCTGCGGCGATGTCGGCCTGGTCCTCGTGCGGCCAGCCGAACGCCTCGCAAATGCCGTGCTTCCAGTCGATGCCCCGCGGAATGTTCGGCCAGGCCTCGATGCCGAGCACGCTGGGGCGGATCGACTGCCACACGTCAATGAAGGGGTGCCCGACCACGATCGCGTGCGCCGCGTGCGGGCCGCGAGCGACCGCCTCGGCGATGCGCGACTCCTTCGACCCCGGAACCAGGTGGTCCACCAGCACGCCGACGCGGCTGTCTGGGCCGGGCCGGAACTCGTCCAGCCAGTCCGCCAGGTGGTCGATGCCGCCGAGGTACTCGACCACGACGCCCTCGATGCGCAGGTCATCACCCCAGACCTTCTCGACGAGTTCCGCGTCGTGGCGGCCCTCGACCAGGATCCGACCCTGCCGGGCGACGCGGGCCGTCGCGCCAGCGACAGCGAACGAGCCCGACGCGGTGCGCTTGGGGCCGGTGGGGGCGGGGGCAGCGGTGGGCACGGCGAGGCGGACCGGCTCGCCGTCGATCAGGAACGACGCGTCGAGCGGAAAGCTGCGCACCCGCCCCTTCCAGTCCTCCAACTGCACGGTGAGCTTGTCCACCGCTACGATCGCGCCGGTGTACCCGTCGTCGGCGTGCTCGACCACGAGGTCACGCTCAGCCGGCACGGTGGGGATCTGGCGGCCATTGCCGCGCCAGTCGCCAGCGAGCACGTCCCGGCCGTAACGGTCCTCGAAGTCCATGGTGTCGAGGCTAACCGCAGCCGGGCTCAAGGTGCGCTTTCGGCACGCCTCCGGTACGATTACCAGGTACTTCGGCGAGGGAGCATGCCTGCGAAGGGATGACTCCGTTATCGACGCGGTGGACGCGCCTGCATTTCTAGCGTCGGTCCTTCCCGTGAGCACGATCGTGCTCGGAGTGATGTACACACGGAAACGACGAGCGGGCCGCGCGCCTGCAAGGGTAAGGAGCTCACAATGAGCGAAGCATTCAAGGTTGAGGCCGAAGTCCGTAGCGACTTCGGTAAGGGTTTTGCACGCCGTCTGCGTGCCGCTGGCCGCATCCCGGCCGTCATCTACGGCGGCGGCTCGGAGCCGCTGCACGTGAGCCTGCCGGCCCACGAGATGAGCCTGATCCTGCGTACCAAGAGCGCCCACATCGACCTCACTGTCGACGGCAAGGTGCTGAACGTCATCGTCAAGGACGTACAGAAGGACCCGGTGCGCCAGGTCATCGAGCACATTGACCTGATCAAGGCCTAGGCTTCCGAGCCTTCGCATCCCTGACGCATCCATGGCTGACGAGTCCGGCTGGCTGATCGTCGGACTGGGGAACCCCGGTCCCGAGTACGCCAGTCAGCGACACAACGTTGGCTTCATGGTCGTTGATGCTCTGGCGGGCCGGCTGGGCCTCAAGCTCAGCCGGCACCGTCGGGCACACGCCCTCGTTGCCGAGGGCCGGATTCGCCCGGGCGGTGCCCGGATCCAACTGGTCGAGCCGTTGAGCTTCATGAATCGCTCCGGTGGACCTACCTCCACCCTGCTGCAGGCAGCCAAGCTGCCGACCTCGCAGGTGATCGTCATTCACGACGAGCTGGACCTCGGCTTCGGCACGCTCCGTCTCAAGCAGGGCGGTGGCCATGGCGGGCACAACGGCCTGCGCGACATCATCGCTGCGGTGGGTGCCGACTTCATTCGGCTGCGCTTCGGTATCGGCCGCCCGCCGGGCCAGCAGGACGCGGCCGACTTCGTGCTGCGGCCCTTTGCGGCCAGTGAACGCGCCGAACTCGGCGTGCTCATCGAAGAAGCGGCCGACGCGGTCACCGACGTGATCGAGCACGGACTCATTCCGACGCAACAGCGTCTGCATAGCAAGGCCTAGTCGGACCTGGCGCAGCCACGCCTCGGCGAGGCGGCAGCGCGTTACCGGCCGAGTGCGGCCAGCAGATCGTCCAGTTCGTCACGCACCTGATCCACGACGGTGCGCACCAGGTCGCTCGGGGCCACGTCGGGCTCGGGCTTGGTCGGTTCGGGCTCGGCAGTCGGCTCGGCGGTGGGCTCCGGCGTCGGGGTCGGGGTCGGCGTCGGAGTCGGATTCTTGGGCGCTCCGGTGCCCGTCGACGATCGCGGGCTCGGCGCGGGCTTCGGCGCGTTGGCGCTGGTGCCGCTGCCGGCACCGGTGCTCGCCGGTTCCTCGTCGGAAGACGAATCCTCGCCGTCGCGGGGGATCGCGACCTGCGGCTCCTCAGGTCGGATCAAATCCTCGGCCGGGACCGAGGCGTCGCTCGGCTTGGACTGTGCGGTGTTGTACTTGGCAAACACCTGCACCGCCCACGGCATCCCAGTGTCATCGACGTAGTAGCCGACGCCGATGTGGTTGTAATCCTTGTCCAGGATGTTGCGGCGGTGGCCGTCACTGTTCATCCAGGCGTTGACCATACCGGCGGGGCCGCTGGCCTTGTAGCCACAGCCGACGTTCTCACCAATCTTGCGCCAGCCCGAGGGGACCTGGTTCTTGAGGTTGCTGTTGTGGCGCAGCGACGTGCTGCTGATCGCGCACTTTCCGCCGGCGGTGCTGGCCATCTTCTTGGCCCAATTCAGGGCAACCTTGTCGAGGGCTTCCGACCGGCGAAGCTGCTTGATATCGCGGCTCGCCCGCTCCGAATTGGCACGATCGGCCAACACGATGCTGTCCACGCTCGCTGCTCGAGCGGGCGGAGCCACGAATGCCGCGAGAAGGATGGCAGCAATGGCCACAACAATGAACCGCGCGGCGTAGCCGACGGTAACGGTGCGCAAAACGGCCATTGCACCTCCTCCCGATGGATGTGCGTTCTGCCTTGTCTCCAACAGTAGTAGGCGAACCGAGCCCCCTTCATTCCCCTCTATGGGGGACGGCACCCCCAGTCAAGGGGGTACACATGCGCCGCCGCGTAGACTTTTCCAGTGTCTTTGTATGGTGTTGCGCGCGTCCTGACCGACCGCGGGGTTCTCTCGGCCGCCCTCGAGGCGAGTGCCGCGAACCCCGGCTACACCACCCTTCCCGGGCTCCGGGCCCCGCTGCTGGCCGCGCTGCTCAGCGCACCGGATGCGCCCTCGACGGCCCTGGTGGTCACCTCCACCCGCCGCGAAGGCGAGCAGATTGCCGCGGCACTCGGCTGTCTGCTCCCTGCGGCGCAGGTTCACTCGCTGCCCGCTTGGGAAACGCTGCCGCATGAACGACTGAGCCCCTCGGCCGAAACTGCCGGTCGTCGCCTGCGGGTGCTGCGGGCGCTGCAACAGCACCGCGCGAATCCCGACCCAGCCCGTCCGCTGGTGATCGTGGCCTCGGTTCGGGCGGCGCTGCAGCCGCTGCTGCCGGGCCTCGGTGACGTCGAGCCGGTGCTGCTGCGTGCAGGCAGCCGAGGGAATTCGCTGACCGATATCAGCCATCGCCTCGCCGAACTGGGGTACCAGCGCGCCGACCTGGTCACCCGTCGCGGCGAGTATTCGGTCCGCGGTGGCATCCTCGATGTGTTCGGCGCGGACGCCGAGCACCCGGTGCGCGCCGAGTTCTTCGGCGACGAACTGGAGCAGATTCGCCCCTTCGCGGTCTCGGACCAGCGCTCGCGGCCGGAACAGATCGCCGAGGTCGAGCTGCTGCCCGGCCGCGAACTGTTGCTGACCGAGTCGGTCCGCGGTCGCGCACGCCAGCTCATGCACGAGTTCCCGGGCGTTGCGGGCATGCTCGCCAAGATCGCCGAGGGCATCCCGGTCGAGGGTATGGAATCGCTGGCCCCAGCCCTGGTGGATCGTCTCGAGCCGCTGCCGGAGCTGCTGCCCGAGAATGCGGCGATCGCGCTGATCGAGCCGGAGCGCCTGCGCACCCGCGCGCAGAGCCTCGAGGAGACCGACCGCGAGTTCCTGCAGGCCGCGTGGGAAGCCGCCGGCGCCGGCGGCAACGCCCCGATCGCGCTGGACCGCGGGGGCTTCCTATCCCTCGGTGACCTGCGCGCCTCGGCGGGTTCCCGACGCTGGTGGCAGTTCTCGCCGTATCAGCACGCGCCCACCGAGGCAGACGCTGCCAGCAGCGACGTCCTGACCTTGCCCGGCCAGGCGCTGCCCAGCTTCGCTGGCCAGGCGGACGGTGCCATCGAGCACGTCGCGGAACTGCTGTCGGCGGGCACCACCGTCGTGATCGCGACCGCAGCCCACGGTATGAGCGACCGAGCGCAGCAGGTGCTGGCCGAGCGTGGCCTCGCCGCGCGCATCGCCGAGGACCTGCCCGTCGACGCCGAGGGCGGCGTTGCCTGGTTGCTCATCGGCGAGCCCGAGGCAGGCTTCGCCATCCCCGAAGCGAACTTCGCGCTGCTCACCGAGGCCGAGTTCTTCGGCCGGGCCGGTGGCATCGACTCCCGGCAGCCCAAGCGCCTGGCCAGTCGCCGCAAGACCATCGTCGACCCGCTGCAACTGCGACCCGGCGACTATGTGGTGCACGAGACGCACGGTATCGGTCGCTTCGTGGAACTGACCAAGCGCGAAATCTCCACTGGCGGTCGCAACCCGGTCAAACACGTCCGGGAATACCTGGTGCTGGAGTATGCCTCCAGCAAGCGCGGCCACCCGGGCGACCGCTTGTCCGTGCCGACCGACCAGTTGGAACTGCTCAGCCGCTATGTCGGCGGCGAAGAACCGCAGCTCTCGAAGCTGGGCGGCTCGGACTGGGCAGCCACCAAGAGCAAGGCCCGCAAGGCGGTCCGCGAGATCGCGGTCGAACTGGTGAAGTTGTACGCCGCCCGCACGCAGGCGCGCGGTCACGCCTTCAGCCAGGACACCCCCTGGCAGCGGGAGTTGGAAGAGGCTTTCCCCTTCGCGGAGACCCCGGACCAGCTCACCGTCATTGACGAGGTGAAAGCCGACATGGAGCGGCCAGTGCCGATGGACCGGCTCATCTCGGGCGATGTGGGCTACGGCAAGACCGAGATCGCGGTGCGCGCTGCATTCAAGGCGGTGCAGGACGGCAAGCAGGTGGCGGTCCTCGTGCCGACCACGCTGCTAGTGCGCCAACACTTCGAGACCTTCGCGGAACGCTTCGCTGGTTTCCCAGTGCACCTGCGGTCGCTGAGCCGCTTCCAGGCCGACAAGGAGGCCCGCGAGGTGCTCGCCGGGCTCGCCGACGGCAGCGTGGACGTGGTGATCGGTACCCACCGTCTGCTCTCGGACAACATCGTGTTCAAGGACCTCGGTCTGGTGATCATCGACGAGGAGCAGCGCTTCGGTGTCGAACACAAGGACAAGCTGAAGCAGCTGAAGACCAACGTTGACGTGCTCGCCATGAGCGCCACGCCGATCCCGCGCACCCTGGAACTCGCTGTCACCGGCATCCGGGAACTGTCCACCCTGACCACCCCGCCCGAGGCGCGCCTGCCGATCCTCAGCTACGTCGGCCCCCGTGGCGACCAGCAAATTACCGCCGCGATCCGTCGCGAACTGCTGCGCGAGGGCCAGGTGTTCTACGTGCACAACCGGGTGCAGGACATTAGCCGCGTGGCCGCGCACATCGCTGAGCTCGTTCCCGAGGCGCGCATCGCGGTGGCGCACGGCAAGCTCGCCGAGGCGAGCCTGGAGCGGGTGATGGTCGACTTCTGGGAGCGCAGGATCGACGTGCTGGTGGCGACCACCATCATCGAGACCGGCCTCGACATCGCGAACGCGAATACGCTCATCATCGACAACGCCGACAAGCTCGGCCTCAGCCAGTTGCATCAGTTGCGCGGCCGCGTCGGCCGCGGCCGGGAGCGCGGCTACGCCTACTTCCTCTACGACCCGGACAAGCCGCTGTCCGAGACCGCGCACGACCGGCTCGCGACCATCGCCTCGCATAACGAACTGGGTGCGGGCATGCAGATCGCGATGAAGGACCTGGAGCTGCGCGGCGCTGGCAACCTGCTCGGCGGTGAACAGTCCGGCCACATCGCGGGCGTCGGCTTCGACCTCTACCTACGCATGGTCGGCGAGGCGGTGGGTGCCTTCCGTGGTGAGGACGTCGAACGCCCGGGTGAACTGCGCCTGGAACTGCCGGTCGCCGCACACCTGCCCGAGGACTGGCTCGACAGCGAGCGGCTGCGCCTCGAGGCCTACCAGAAGCTTTCGGTGGCTGCCTCGCCGCAGGCCGCTGCGGACGCGGTGGACACGGTGCTCGAGGAACTGGTGGACCGCTACGGTGCGCTGCCGGAACCGGTGATCGCGCTCGGGGCGATGGCGCGGCTGCGGCGCCGAGCCCAGATCCTCGGCCTGACCGAGGTGGTCGCACTCGGTGGCCGGCTGCGCATTGCGCCGGTGGAGTTGCCGGACTCGCGCAAGACGCGCCTCGCCCGGCTGTATCCCGGGTCGAAGGTCGTAGCCGGCGAGGTGGGCGCCATCCTGGTGCCGATGCCCGGTTCCGGCCTCGGACACGGACTCAACGAGCCGGTGTCGGACGCGGAACTGATCGAGTGGACCGGCAAGGTGTTCGGCAGCATCCTTGAACCGGATCCGGCACCGCCAGCTACCTAGGACGCCGCCGACTCCTGGGCAGCGATCGAATCGCCCTGCACGCTGCCGCTGGTCGCCTTCCCGCGTGCTGCGCGCAGCCGGGCGAGCGCTCCGGCGACCAGTCCGTTTCGAGGCGCGAACAGCCAGACCGCTAGGAAGCACGCGCCCTGCACCACCACGATGCTCGCGCCGGTGGCGGTGTCCAGCCAGTAGCTGGCGTAGATCCCGACCAGGGTGGCGCCGATGCTCACCAGCGGTGCGATCAGTAGCATCCGCGACATCCGCATGGTGAGCAGGCGCGCCGTCGCGCCCGGGATGATGAGCATGGCGACCACCAGCACCACGCCCGCGACCTGCAGCGCGGCCACGGCGGTGACGGCGAGCAGGCCGAGCAGCAAGGCGCCGATGAGGCGGGGCCGCAGCCCGAGCGCGGCCGCATGGTTGGCATCGAAGGCGTACAGCGTGAAATCTCGGTGCTTCAGCCAGACCACCAGCGCCACCACGGCGCTGATCGCGAGCACCTGGATGAGGTCGCCGGCCGAGACGCCGAGCACGTTTCCGAACACGATGTGCTGCAGGTCCGTCTGGGACGGCGTGACCGAGATCAGCACCAGGCCGCCGGCGAACAGCGTGGTGAACACGATGCCGATTGCCGCGTCCTCCTTGATGCGGCTGGTCTGGTGGATCGCGCCGATCAGGCCCACCGCCGCAAATCCCGCGATCGCAGCGCCAATCGCGAAGGGTGCACCGACCAGGTAGGCGAGCACGACGCCGGGGAGGACCGCATGGGACACCGCGTCGCCCATGAGCGACCAGCCGATCAACACCAGCCAGCAGGACAGCAGGGCGCAGACGATGCCGGCGGCCAGTGCGGTCAGCAGCGCTCGCTGCATGAAGGCATAACTGAGCGGCTCGATCAGCAGTTCGTACAGGCTCATGCCGCCGCTCCGTCCATACCGAAGGCGAGCGCGAGGCGTTCCGGTCGCAGCGTCTCGGCGGGGAAGCCATGGGCGAGCACACGGCGGCGCAGCAGCGCGACCTCGTCGGCCAGGGCGGGCACGGCCTGCAGGTCGTGGGTCGCGATGAGCGTGGCCACGCCCTGCGCTGCCAGCGAGCGCAGTAGGTCGCTGATCAGCGCCTCGCTGGGTCGGTCCACCCCGGCGAAGGGTTCATCCAGCAGCAGCACCTGCGCCTGCTGCGCGATGCAGCGGGCAATGAAGGCGCGCTTGCGTTGGCCGCCCGACAGGGCGCCGATCGGGCGGTCGGCGAGCTCAGTGAGGCGCACCTGCTCGAGGGCGGCGGCCACGGCGTCGCGGTCGGCGGCCCGCAGCGTCCGCCGAATGCCGAGCCGACCGTAGCGACCCATCGCCACCACGGTGCGCACGCTGACCGGGAAGTCCCAGTCCACCGCCTCGTGCTGCGGTACATATCCAAGCAGCCCGGTCCGGCGCGCCTCGGCGGGGTCGAGGCCGAGAATCTGCACGGTGCCAGCGTCCAGCCGCACCTGCCCCATCAGGGCCCGGAACAGGGTGGACTTGCCAGCGCCGTTCATGCCGATCAGGGCGCAGATGCGCCCGGCGCCGACCTCGAGGCTGGCGCCGTCCAGTGCGGTCACCTCGCCATAGCGCACCAGCAGGTTGCGAGCGGCGATCGCGGGCTGGGGTTCGGTCATGGCGTCCCTCCGGTCAGTCCGGCAATGATCAGGGCGATGTCGTAGCGCAGCAGGTCCAGATAGGTCGGCACCGGGCCGCCCGCCTCGGACAGCGAATCCACGTACAGCACCCCGCCGAAGCGGGCGCCGGTGGCCTGCACCACCTGCTGCATCGCGGCATCCGACACCGTGGACTCGCAGAACACCGCCGGGATCTGGTCGCGCTCCACGCGGTCAATCACCGCGCGAATCTGTTGGGCCGTCACGCCACTGTCGGAGTTCACCGGCCACAGATAGACCTCGGCGAGGCCCGCATCGCGCGCCAGGTACGAGAACGCGCCCTCGCAGGTGACCAGTGTGCGCTGCTGCGGGGGCAGCGTGCCCACCGCCTCGGTCAGTTCGGCGTGGATCGCGCGCAACTGTGCCACGTAGTCGTCGGCCCGTGCGCGGAAATCAGCCGCGTGCTCGGGTGCGAGCTCGCTGAAGGCCGCCACCATCGCCTCGACGTAGCGTTCGGCGGTGACCGGGCTCATCCAGGCGTGCGGGTTGGCGTGGTCGCTGCCGGCGATCATCACCGGGTCGACGTCGGCGGTCACGAGGACGCTGGGCGACTCGACGGTGGCCTGGAACTTCGCAAACCAGCCTTCGAGGCCGAGGCCGTGCTCGAGGATGAGGTTGGCACCGGCGCCGCGGCGCAGGTCGCTGGGGGTGGGCTCGTAGCCGTGGATTTCGGCTCCGAGCTTGGTGACCGATTCTACGCGCAGGTGCCCTCCAGCCACCTCGCTGGCCATATCGGCGAGCACGGTGAAGGTGGTGAGGACGAGCGGGCGCTCATCCTGGACCCGATCGGTCGGCGCGCAGCCTGTCGCGGCGGCGCTGACCAACAGTGTCACCGCCGCAGCCCAACACCGAGTGGGAAGCCGCATCGCTCACCTATCTTTGAGTAATCAAACTCTGCAGTGTGACCACTCTAACACTGTCTGCGTGTGGGGGAGCCAAGTAGACTTCGGACGTGCCTATCGCTGACCTCTCCCGCATGATGCAGGACTACCTGCAGGCGATCTGGAAGGCCTCGGAATGGAATCCGGGTCCGGTCAGTATGAATGAGTTGGCCACTCGTCTCGATGTCACGGTGTCCACCGTCTCCAGTGGGATCAAGCGCCTGCGGGCCGAAGGACTGGTCCAGCACGAGCGCTACGGCGGCGTGGAGTTGACCGACACCGGCAGGGCGGCCGCGCTGGAGATGGTGCGGCGGCACCGGCTGATCGAGACCTACCTGGTCGAGCGCCTCGGTTACTCCTGGGATGAGGTGCATGACGAGGCCGAACACCTTGAACATGCCGTCTCGGATACCTTCGTCGAGCGCATCGCCGCTGAACTTGGCCACCCGACTCGCGATCCGCACGGCGACGTCATCCCCACCGCAGACGGCACGGTGCCCACACAGCAGGCGCTGCTGCTCACCACGCTGCCGGTCGGCGGCGCAGGCGTCGTCTGCCGCATCTCGGACGAACACCCGGACGTGCTGCGCTACCTCGCCGATCGCGGTATCGGCTTGGACGTGCGCCTGCAGGTGTTGGGCCGCAACGATGTTGTGGGTCTGATCGAGTTGCAACGCACGGTCGACGGCGATACCGCTGCGGTGGAACTCGTGCAGAGTGCCGCGAGTGCGATCTGGGTGGTCGGCGCCTAGTTCGCCTTGCGGTGGGCGCCAAAGGCCACCACCGGCAACAGCACTAGCGACCGCACATCAAACAAGATGTGCAGCACAATCACTAGCAGTAGTGAACCGCTGACCAGGAAGATGAGGCCGAACAGTGCCCCCAGGATCGTGGTCGTGATCACGCCAGTCACACCCTGATAGGCGTGCATCGCGCCGAACAGCAACGTTGGCACGAGCCAGGCGGCCCAGGCATGGCCACTGGCGGCGTAGGCGAGCATCGGCAGGCCGAAGCGGAACAGCAGTTCCTCAACGATGCCCGCATTCACTGACAGCGCCGCGCCAAGGGCCAGTTCGTTCCGGTTCCGTGGCAGCAGGGCATGGACGCGGCCGAGCGCCGTCAGGTCTTCCGGTGCGCTGCCGCGCAGCAGCAGCACCGGCAGCACCAGAACCACGGTCAACACGATGACCATGATCCACATCGCGGTGCCCGCACTGGTGCTGAAGCCGGAGGCGAAGGCGTCCTTGAGCCACGGCACTGGGGGCAGGGATTGGCTGTCCTCCAGCAGCGGTGCCAGGTACGGCCAGCTCAGCAACACCACGCTGAGCGCCGTACCGCCGTGGACCAAGAACGATTCGAGCAGCCACTTGCGCATGCGACGCTGGCGCGGACCGGTGGAGCGGTAGCGCTGGAAACGGCGGTACTCGTTGCGTTCCCGCAGCCAGGCGCGCGACAGCAGGAAGATCACCACGACCAGCAGAATGAGCGCATAGAGCAGCTGCCGACCGACGGTATCGTGCGCCACGGTTGCTCCCTGCGTGAGGACGGCAGATCGACGAATCCACCGCAGTCAATGATTCAATGGTGCCGAGAATACCCGGGAGGTCGGATGAACCAGCGTCACGACAAGGAATCCGTGCAGGACGCGGCAGTCGACGCCATGGGTAGGGATCGGGCGGCTCGCGGGCATGCCTCGGGCGAGGCGCTGTTGCGCTTCGTCGCCGTGATGGATCAGATCCGCCGCGACTGCGCCTGGAATCGCCTGCAAACCCACGAATCCTTGGCGCGGTACATCGTCGAGGAATCGTACGAACTCGTGGAGGCGATCGAGGCCGGCGATGACACCGACATCGCCGAAGAGCTCGGCGACGTGTTCTACTCGGTGCTCTTCCACGCCTCCATTGCGGAAGGTCGCGGCGCGTTCACCATCGACGACGTGGCCGAGCGGGCCGCCGAGAAAATGATCCGCCGCCACCCGCACGTGTTCGCGGGCATCGACGCCCCCACCCCGGACGATGTCGAACGCGTCTGGGAAGCGGTGAAGGCCGAGGAGAAGGCACACCGGCGCAGCGCGCTCGACGGGCTGCCGATGACCCTGCCCGCGCTGCTGCTGGCCGAGAAGATGGTCGGCCGCGCTCGCAACGTCGGCGTCTCGGCAGGTGAGGGTGCTGCGGTGCACAGCGAGGCGGACCTCGGCGACGCGCTGCTGGCGCTGGTGGTCGGGGCGCGGGAGGCCGGGCTCGACCCAGAGCGCGCGCTGCGGACTCGGCTGCGGGCGCTCGCCGACGAGGTGCGCGGGGCCGAGGGTGCTGGTTCCGCGGCTGGTACGGACTGATTTGCGGCCTCGTCAGCCGCGCCTCGGTGATGTCTGAAAGAATTGTCCTGTGGCAGCACCAGTGAATCCGCCGCGCGGCATGCGCGATTTCCTCCCCGCCGACAAGGCCCGTCGTGAGCGCGTCCTCCGCCGCATCATCGACGGCTACACCAAGCGTGGCTTCCGCCAGGTCGAGACGCCCGTGATGGAGGAGGCTTCGCGGCTGCATGCCGGCCTTGGCGGCGACAACGAGAAGCTCGCCTTCGGCGTGCTGCGGCGCGGCCTCACTGGTGAGGACCTGAGCAAGGCGGCCGAGTCCGGTGACGTGATGTCGCTGATGGACCTGGGGCTTCGTTACGACCTCACCGTGCCGCTGGCCCGGTTCTATGCCAGCCACCGTGCCGAACTGCCCGGTGTGTTCCGTGCCATTCAGGCTGCGCCGGTCTGGCGCGCCGAGCGCCCGCAGGCTGGTCGCTACCGCCAGTTCATGCAGTGCGACATTGATATCATCGGTGAGCCCGGCATCCTTGCTGAGGCAGAACTGGTCACTGCGACCCTGGGGGCGCTGGCAGACCTGGGGCTCACCGGTGTGACCGTGCGGATCAACGACCGCCGCCTGCTCACCGCGATGCTGAACCACTTCGGCTTCGCCGAGGACGTGCACGCGGCGGTGCTGATCACGGTCGACAAGCTCGACAAGATCGGCCCGGACGGGGTGCTCGCGGAATTGCGCGAACGTGGCCACGACGAGGCGGCCGTCGCCGCCCTCGGTGCCTTCCTGATCCGTCCGCAGACGCTCGAGTTCCGCCCCTTCGGTGAGGGCCAAATCCGCAAGGGCCTGCCCGATGGCGTCGAGCACGAGGCGATCGCGGACCTGGTCCAGATCGGTGAGGCAGTCGCGGCGGGCCTTGGCACCGACTCGGCCGACATTTCGGGTGTGCCGCTGGTCTTCGACCCCTTCCTGGTGCGCGGCATGGGCTACTACACCGGTGCGATCTTCGAGTTGGCGCACCCCACCGCGGGCTTCTCGCTCGGCGGCGGCGGTCGCTATGACGGCATGATTGGCCGCTTCCTCGGCACCGATGTGCCGGCGGTGGGCTTCTCGATCGGGTTCGAGCGCATCATCGACCTGGTCGAGCTGGGCGCGGACGCCGAACCCGCCGTGGCGCTGCTGTACGACAAGGCGGTTTCGCCGGTGACCCTGCTGCGCCTACAGCGTGAATTCGTCGAGGCGGGTCGCCCGGTCGTGCTGATGGCCGCGCCCAAGAAGGTCGCTTCGGCCCTCGATCGCCTCGCCGCGGATGGCGTGGGCGAATTCTCCTTCGTGCGTGACGACGCCGCCACGGCTGCAACGCTGGATCTGCGTCCCCTGGCTGCCCGCGATTCGTAACCGGGTGCCGCTGGGCGTGGCCTAGCACCGGTAGAAACGTCGGAGCCCCGCACCACTGGTGCGGGGCTCCGTTCGTTGATCGTGCTTAGTCTTGGCGCAAAATGGCCAGGATGCGCAGGATTTCGATGTAGAGCCAGACCAGGGTCATGGTCAGGCCGAAGGCTGCGGTCCAGCCGTACTTGCGCGGCACGCCCTGTTCGGCGCCACGCTGGATGAAGTCGAAGTCCTGCACCAGCGCGTACGAGGCCATCAGGATGGCCAGGCCACCGATGATCAGGCCGAGCGGGATGCCAGCGATTTCGACCGAGCGGATACCGAATCCGGGCATGGTTCCGGTCCAGACCAGGACCAGGTTCACCAGGGCAAAGAGGCCATAGGAGATCATCGCGATCATGAAGATCTTGTTGGCCTTCGCCGAGACCCGCACCTTGCCGCTGCGGAACAGGGCGAGCACGACGCCGAACACCAGCAGCGTGCCGATCACGGCCTGGAAGACGATGCCCGGGTACACGAACTCGAAGAACATCGAAACGCCACCGACGAACAGGCCCTCAGCTGCGGCATAGGCAACGATCAGGCCGACGTTCGGTTCCTTACGGAAGGCGTTCACCAGCCCCAGCACGAATCCGGCGACCAGGCCGATCCACGGCAGTGCCGGAATCGACGGGGTCAGAATCCAGCCGGCGGCCGCACCAAGCAGCAAGATGACGAACAAGCTGGCGGTCTTGGTGATGGCGTCGTCCACGGTCATGCGGTCAATGACCGGACGTGCGCCGTCGCCGGCGGCGGGCCGGTTGTAGAGCGCGTCAAGTTCTTCGGCGGTTGCGAACGGTGCGTCTGCGGGGCGAGTGCCGAGGCCGCGGAACGTCTTGTCGTTCAGCACTGGGTTTGCCATGTGATCCTCCCGAATCAGGCGGCGGCGCTGGGCTGCGCTGCCGTCGCGTTCCAGGTTACTGGAAGCATCTTTGAATCGGCAGGATGTGGCCACAATATCGGCGCAGCTGTGGGAATCGACGGCGTACGCTGGGGCTGTGCAAAGCCGTCCAATGATTATTGGCCACCGAGGCGCGCCCGGCTACCGGCCAGAACATTCGCCCGCCAGCTATCACCTCGCCCTCGAATTGGGTGCGGAAGCGATCGAGCCGGACGTGGTGCCGAGCAGGGACGGTGTCCTCGTGCTGCGGCACGACTCGGAGCTGTCCGAGACGACCGACGTGGCCGACCGCCCGGAGTTCGCGGATCGTCGTACGGTGAAGGTGGTGGACGGGCATCGCCTCGAGGGCTGGTTCACCGAGGACTTCGACTGGTCGGAACTGGCCACGCTGCGCTGCCGGGAACGCATCCCGCAGCTGCGCCCCGATTCGGCGGCGCACAACGACGAGGAGACGCTCTGGCGTCTGCAGGACCTGTTGGCCCTGCTGACGCCGGCTCGCACGCCTGCCGGGGACCCTGTTCGACTCGTCCTCGAGGTCAAGCATGCCGCCTACTGCGAGGCGATCGGGATGCCCTTGGCGCCGCTGGTGCAGGCGGAACTGGCCGCCGCCGGTTGGGATCGCCCGGACGCCCCGTTGACGATTGAGTGCTTCGAGCTGCGGATTCTGCGCCAGTTGCAGGCGCTCGGGGTGTCCGCCGAGTACATCTTCTTGATGGAGGAGCGCGGCACGCCCGCCGATGAGCTGCTGTTCGAAGCCCGGCCGACCACCTTCGAGGCATATCGCAGCGACGAATCGTTTGCGCGCCTCGCCGCCGAGGTGGATGGCGTCAGCTTCGATAAGCGCATCATCGTCCCCCTCGATCGCAAGGGTCGTGGCCTGCCCGCCACGGATGCGGTCGCGCGAGCCCACGCTGCGGGCCTACGCGTGTACACCTGGACGCTGCGGCCGGAGGGCCCGTTCTTGCCGACGGAACTGCGTGGGGAGGCGACAGCCAGCTTCGGCGACTACCTGCCAGAGTGGTTTGCTATTTTCGACTCCGGTGTCGACGGCGTGTTCGCCGACCACGCCGACCTGGCGCTCACCGCCCGTGACGCGTGGTGGGCGGCGCGCGCCGACGCTGCTTACTAACGGCGAGGCCGCCCAAGGAGAGGAAGCTCCGGCTCAGGACTTCCGCAATGCCGAGTCGCTATCAGAATGTCGACAGAGCGCCTGGCGCAGGGTCGGGCGAGGGAGATGCCTGCGAAGGTGCGTGCAGTAACGAGACCAGGGCTGCAGCGGGGCATGCTGGTGGTTGGCGCGATCGAGCCGAATGCGTTCATTGGTGCCTAGAGCAGCGAGATGAGGATCCCGGGGCTGGTTGCGATCGGGTATCGTCCCTTCGCACTGAACTCGTACAACGCCGCCAACCCCGTCATCGATCGCAGCGTGGTTCCGGACAGCTTGCAACGGATCGGGGCAAACGCATTCCAGAACCGCCGCATCCGGCATCTGTCGTATGGCTCCGAGATGGATCGGATTGGTCAGTACGCTTTCGCGAATACTGGGGCCACCAAGTCCACGGATACGGTGCCGTCGAGATCGGAAGGCACTCGCTACCGGGTCGAGGTGATGCTGGCGAACACCGGCTACGAGACGACCTGGCTGTACAGCGACGGCCATGCCGACGAAGCGATCGTCGCAGGTGCAGTAGGGAGCACGTGCCCAGGGCGCGGACTGCGTTTTCCGTGACGCTGATAGAAATTCCTCTTTTCAGATCCGCGCTTCGGCGCTACTCTGCAATGAGAGCGTTCTCACGGCTGGATTTGCTCGCTGAAACTTGGGGTTTGGCGTGCAGATCGTCGCCGTGGGAGAGCACTGCAACGCATGGTTTCGGGGGGCCGCTCGGTCCGTCGGTCGCGGCTGATTCGTGGGGGACAGCAACGGCCGACGGTCCGAGCAGACCCGAGGCTCACCAGAACCCTGCACCCTCTTTCGTTGGTGAACTGAGGGGCCCGCAGCGGCCCAGGACAGTGTCGCGGACCCGACCGCGGCACTGTCTGGGCGGCCGCGTAGGATGGTCCGCGTTATGGAGATCCTTACCGGTGCCGCATCCGAGTCTGTCGACCCGCTCCTCGCTGGGCTGAACCCGCAGCAGCGCACTGCCGTCGAGCACCGCGGCCCGGCCCTGCTCATCGTCGCCGGTGCAGGATCGGGCAAGACCCGCGTGCTCACGCACCGCATTGCGCACCTGATTCGCCAACGCGACGCCTGGCCCAGTCAGATCCTCGCCATCACCTTCACCAACAAAGCGGCGGGTGAAATGCGCGAGCGAATTCACCAGCTGCTCGGCGAGGATGCGAGCGGCATGTGGATCTCGACCTTCCACTCCGCCTGCGTGCGCATTCTGCGTCGCGAGGCGCAGCGCTTCGGCTACCCCGAGTCCTTCACCATCTACGACAGCCAGGACTCACGCGCGGTGCTCAAGCGCATCCTGAAGGAACTGGACGCAGACGTACTCGGCTTCACCCCAGCGAATGCCGGTGCCAAGATTTCGAGGCTCAAGAATGAGCTGGCCGATGCCGAATCGGTGGCTCGCAACGTGAATCAGAACGATCCGCGCGACGTGCTGTTCGCGGAAATTTTCGCCCGGTACGAGGCGGCCCTGCGTCGCGCTAAGGCCTTCGACTTCGATGACCTTATCGGGCAGACCGTGTTCCTGTTCCGTGCCTTCCCGGACGTGGCCGCCCAGTATCGCCGCCGCTTCCGGCACATCCTGGTGGACGAGTACCAGGACACGAACCACGCCCAATACGCGCTCATCCACGAGCTCACCCGTCCGGTCGAGCCCGAGGACCTGCCCGCGGGCCCGCCGCTGCATGTGGACGAGACCGGGCGGATCCCTGGCGCCTCGCTGACCGTGGTGGGTGACTCGGACCAGTCCATCTATGCCTTCCGCGGTGCGGACGAGCGCAACATCGCCGAGTTCGAGCGCGACTTCCCGGGGGCCGAGGTGGTGCTGCTGGAACAGAACTATCGCTCCACCCAGACCATCCTTGACGCCGCCAATGCGGTGATCGGGCACAACTTCGACCGCAAGGACAAGCGGCTCTGGACCGATCAGGGCGCTGGAGAACTGATCACCGGCTTCACCGGCTACTCGCAACACGACGAGGCCCAGTTCGTTGCCGACGAGATTGAGGCCTTGCGGCGAAACGGTTACAACTACGGCGATATCGCGGTCTTCTATCGCACCAACGGCCAGACCCGCGCGCTGGAAGAAATGCTCATCCGCTCGGGCGTGCCATACCGGGTGATCGGCGGCACGCGATTCTTCGAGCGCGCCGAGGTGAAAGATGTGTTGGCTTACCTCGTCTCCGTGGCGAACCCGGCGGACGAACAAGCCGTGCGCCGAATCCTGAACGTGCCCAAGCGCGGGATCGGGCCGGCGACCGAAACCCAGCTGGCAAAGTTCGCGGAAGACCACGGCATCACCATCCCGGAGGCGCTGCTGCGCGCCAAGGAGCTCGGCCTCGGCCCAAAGGTGACCCAGGCGCTGCTGGCATTGGGGACGCTACTGCACGAGGTGCGCCAGAAGGTGGACCACGAGCCGGTGCACACGCTGCTCACTGACCTGCTGAATGGCTCGGGGTACCGGGACATGCTCGTCAACAGTAAGGACGATCAGGACGCCGCGCGGCTGGAGAACGTGGATGAACTCGTGGCGCAGGCCCGCGACTTCCAGCGGCGCAACGCCGAGGGCGGCCTGGTGGACTACCTCACCGAGGTGGCGCTCGTGGCGGCAGCCGACGAACTCAGCGACGATGACGCGGGCACGGTCTCGCTGATGACCCTGCACACCGCCAAGGGCTTGGAGTTCCCCGCCGTGTTCCTCACCGGCGTCGAGGAGGGCCTGCTGCCGCACCAGATCGCCGTGGGTGAGCCGGGCGGCCTCGCCGAGGAACGGCGCCTGATGTATGTGGGCCTGACCCGCGCGCGCAAGAAGCTCTTCATTACGCTCGCGGCGAGCCGCGCGCAGTACGGCGGCATCGACGCCGCGATTCCGAGCCGCTTCCTCAGCGAAATCCCGGCGGAGCTGATCGACTGGCGACGTGCGCCGGGGTCGAGCGTGGAACTCGCCGGCAGCAACGTTGGCGGTTGGGGTGCTGCATCCGGTGGCTGGGAAACCACCCGACCTCGGACTCAGTTCGGCGGCTCCAGCCGCAGCGTCGGTACTGGGCGTGACCGCTTCGGGGTCACCCCGCTGCCGCCAGCCGAACGGCCGGTAAAGAAGGACTGGGCGATGAATGTCACCGCCTCGGTTCGGGACAATGGCGATCTGCAGTTGTCCGTGGGTGACCGGGTGCGGCACAGCGACTTCGGCGAGGGCACGGTGCGGTCCGTGATCGGCGAGGGTGCGAAACAGCGTGCCGAGATCGACTTCGGTGCCTCCGGCCGCAAGACCCTGCTGGTGAAAATCGCCCCGATTGAACGGGTCTAGCGCGACACTCCGCATCTGTACCCTGCATTGGGGCACGGAGGAATGGCCTGAGCAGTCCATAATGACAACATGTCCGGTGCAAAGAAGACCCGAATCGCACTCGTCGATGACCAGCCGCTCTACCTGGAGATGCTGTCCAGTGTGCTGGGCGGGCACCCCAATATCGAACTCGTGCTGGCCGCCGCTGGTGCGGCCGAGGCGCGAGCCAATCTGCGACCGGGCATGGTGGATGTCGCCATCCTCGACGTCGATCTCGCCGACGGCAATGGCGTCGGCCTCGGCATCTCGCTGCGTCGGGCAGACCCGAACATCGGGATCATGCTGCTGAGCAGCCAGGACGTAATGGAACTGCTGCTCGATCTGCCCGCCGATGTACGCCGCGGTTGGAGTTACCTGTCCAAGACGGCCTCCCTGTCGACGCAGTCCCTCGTGGACGCGATTGAGGCGACCGCGCGCGGGGAAACCGTGCTGGATGGTGAACTCGTCCGTCGCGCACGCCCGCGTGAAGGATCGCTGCTGGCCCAGCTCAGCAAGCGCCAGTACGAGGTGCTGCAGTTGGTCGCCCAAGGCCTGTCGAACACGGGCGTCGCTGAGGCACTCGAGATTTCCGCTCGCTCGGTCGAGAACCACCTGAACGCCATCTACACCGCGCTGGAGATCCCCGAGGGCCGCAATGCCCGCGTCAGCGCCGTGCTCAAACTGGTTGAAGAGAGCTCGCGTGCCTGATTCGGTCATCGTTGGACTCGAGCAGTCCGGCGATGAGATGCGCTATCGCCGCATCTTGATGGTGACCGCCACTGGACTGACCGCACTCTTTGCCGTGGGCGCGGCCTTCCAGTCGAGCCTGTTCGTCACGCTCGAGGGAGCGCCGCACACCGATGCGATGCTGTCGGAGCGACTGTTCGCAAACTTCTCGGGCGTCTTGATCTTTGCCGTCGCCTTCGTCACCATTCCGCTTCGTCGCTTCAGCACGCTGATGCGCGTGCCGATCGTGCTCGCTATCTGCGGGGTGGCGGCGCTGGCGCGCATGATCGTGCAGGCGCTCCTGGAGGTGCACCCGCGCGGCCTCCAGGACTGGTATCTGGCAGATCTGATGGCCGGGTTCACGATCGGTCTGGTCAGCAGCGTGATTGCGCTGCTCTTGGCCGATTACGAGTACCGGCTGCGGCTGCAGGAGCGCACCACCAGTGCACAGTCGCTGCGCGCCGCCCGTGCGCTGGAAGCGTTGCAGGCCGAGGAGCTGCGCGTGCGCCGCGAAGTGGCTGAAGGATTGCACGGCACGGTGCAACAGCGCTTGGTGCTGGTGGGGGTTGAGGTGGCGGCGCTGCGTGACCGCCTCGACCAGGCGGGGTCGCTGGATGACCGGGCGCGCCGGGACTTCCACCGCATCATTGAGAGCCTCGACCATATGCGCGAACAGGATGTGCGCGAGATGAGTCAGCTGCTCTACCCCAACGGCATTGACCTGGGGCTGTCGCAGGCGGTGCGCATGCTGATGCGTCGCGTGCCGGCCTCGATCGCTGCGCGGGTGCACATCTCGCCCCGGGTCGTGGAATACGACGACCCCGCGCACGGCGGCCTGAGCGTGGCCGAGCGGCTGATGATCGTGCGGCTGCTGGAAGAGGGCGTCTCAAACGCCTTCCGACACGGTGGGGCGGCGAAACTGCAGTTACACCTCGACATCGAGCAGGTCGACGACCGTCACGAGTTGGTGCTGCGACTGGATGACAACGGGGTCGGCGTGGATGGCTCGGGCCGCCTGCACGGCCTCGAGCGCCTCGTGGACCGGGTGCGGGACCGTGGCGGTGTTGTCGACCTGCTGCCCTCGCCGGTGCTGTCTGGAGCGCGATTGCAACTGCGCTTGCCGGTGGCTGAGCCCACCCCGGCACCCGCGGTGCCCGCCTCGCCGGAAGAACACCAGACCGCCTGAGGGATGTTCCCGCCGCTTGCTCTCAGCGGACGGTCACGGGGCCCTGGAAAAAAGGCGGTACGATTGCGGTATCGCAATGTCTCTCGATTTCGAGACGTTTTCGTGCCGGTGGCCTACAGGCGTGCCGGTCTCGGGGCTCGAAGGTGAGAGACTCCACACGTCGGCAGAGTTTGCCGCGACAGGGAGCCATCACAGTGGATCTGTACGAGTACCAAGCCCGTGACATTTTCGAGAAGCACGGGGTACCCGTGCTCCAAGGCATCGTTGCCGACACCCCCGCTGAGGTCCGCGCCGCAGCAGAGAAGATCGGCGGCGTGGTCGTCGTCAAGGCCCAGGTGAAGACCGGTGGCCGCGGTAAGGCTGGCGGCGTGAAGGTCGCCAAGACCCCGGACGAGGCCGAAGCTGCTGCCGAGGCAATCCTCGGCCTGGACATCAAGGGCCACGTGGTTCGCCGCGTTATGGTCGCCCAGGGTGCCCGCATCGCCCAGGAGTTCTACTTCTCGGTGCTGCTCGACCGCGCCAACCGCTCCTACCTCTCGCTGACCTCCTACGAGGGCGGCATGGAGATTGAGCAGCTCGCAGTGGAGAAGCCCGAAGCGCTGGCCCGCATCGAGGTGGACCCGCTGACCGGCATCGACGAGGCCAAGGCCGCCGAGATCGCCCGCGCCGCGAACTTCCCCGAGGAACTCATCGCCAAGGTCGCCCCGGTCCTGGTCAAGCTCTACGGCGTCTACGTCGCCGAAGACGCCACCCTGGTCGAGGTCAACCCGCTGGTGCTCACCGAAGAGGGCGACATCGTGGCTCTCGACGGCAAGGTCAGCCTGGACGAGAACGCATCCTTCCGTCACCCCGACCACGAGGCACTCGAGGACAAGGACGCCGCAGACCCGCTCGAGGCCAAGGCCAAGGCTGCGGACCTGAACTACGTCAAGCTCGATGGTGAGGTCGGCATCATCGGAAACGGCGCGGGGCTCGTGATGAGCACCCTGGACGTCGTTGCCTACGCCGGTGAGAACCACGGCGGCGTGAAGCCGGCCAACTTCCTGGACATCGGTGGTGGCGCCTCGGCTGAGGTCATGGCCGCTGGCCTCGACGTCATCCTTGGCGACAGCCAGGTCAAGAGCGTCTTCGTGAACGTCTTCGGTGGCATTACTTCCTGCGTTGCCGTTGCCGAAGGCATCGTCAAGGCCCTCGAAATCCTGGGTGACTCCGCCACCAAGCCGCTGGTCGTCCGTCTGGACGGCAACGCCGTTGAGGAAGGCCGCGCCATCCTCGCCGCCGCGAACCACCCGCTCGTGACCATCGCCACCAGCATGGACGAAGGCGCCGACAAGGCCGCCGAGCTGGCCAACGCCTAATCCGACCACAGACAAGCGAGAGCAAGAACAATGTCGATTTATCTGAACAGCGAGTCGAAGGTCATCGTCCAGGGCATCACCGGTGGTGAAGGCTCCAAGCACACCGCCCTGATGCTCAAGGCGGGCACCAAGATCGTCGGTGGCGTCAACGCCCGCAAGGCTGGCACCACCGTCACCCACGGCGACGTCGAACTGCCGGTCTTCGGCACCGTCGAAGAGGCGATGGCCGCCACCGGTGCCACCGTCTCGATCGCCTTCGTGCCGCCGGCCTTCACCAAGGACGCCGCCATCGAGGCCATCGACGCTGGCATCGAACTGCTGGTGATCATCACCGAGGGCGTGCCGGTGCTCGACACCGCCGAGGTCTGGGCTTACAACAAGAGCAAGGGCGAGAAGACCCGCATCATCGGTCCGAACTGCCCTGGCATCATCACCCCGGGTGAGTCGCTGGTCGGCATCACCCCGGCCACCATCACTGGCAAGGGCCCGATCGGCCTGGTGTCGAAGTCGGGCACCCTGACCTACCAGATGA
>ENA-UOVV01001107-UOVV01001107.1-compost-metagenome-genome-assembly--contig:-NODE-1107-length-22912-cov-32.543203_pt1 | contig 22912 bp, 22 predicted proteins | sample MGYA00238155_ERZ761577 | MGnify/ENA primary metagenome ERZ761577 (study PRJEB28898, sample SAMN06268775) | compost metagenome | isolation source: Emeryville, CA | place: USA:Emeryville, CA | collected...
GTGTCGTGCGTGTGCAGGTGCACGGGCAGGTCGAAGCGCTCCCGCAGGGCAGATACCAGGGTGTATGCGGCGGCGGGACGGAGCAGGCCCGCCATGTCCTTGATCGCGAGGATGTGAGCGCCGGCGTCAACGAGCTGATCCGCGAGGTTGAGGTAGTAGTCGAGCGTGTAGAGCGTCTCGTCGGGCGAGACCATGTTGCCCGTGTAGCACAGCGTCGCCTCAGCCACCGACTGGCCGGTGCGGCGCACGGCCTCGATGGCAGGACGCATCTGCTCCACATCATTGAGCGCGTCGAAGATGCGGAAGATGTCGATTCCGGTCTCCGTCGCCTCCTCGACGAACGCGACAGCGACCTCGTCGGGGTAGGGCGTGTAGCCCACCGTGTTGCGGCCGCGCAGCAGCATCTGCAGGGCGATGTTCGGCATTGCCTCGCGCAGGTTCGCGAGTCGCAGCCACGGGTCCTCGCCAAGGAAGCGCAACGCGACGTCGTAGGTGGCGCCGCCCCAGCACTCGACGGAGAACAGTTCGGGCGTCATGCGCGACACGTGACCTGCGGCCTTGAGCAGGTCGAACGTGCGCACGCGAGTCGCGAGCAGCGATTGGTGCGCGTCACGCATGGTGGTCTCGGTGATGGCGAGCGACTGGCGCTCACGCAGAGCGCGCGCGAAGCCCTCGGGCCCCAGCTCGAGCAGCTGCTGTCGCGTTCCAGCGGGGGCGGGTGCGCTCAGGTCAATTTCAGGAAGCTTGTCCCACGGGCGCAGGATGTCATCAGCGTGCTCGCCATGCGGGCGGTTGACCGTGACGTGGCCCAGGTAGGCAAGCAGCTTGGTCGAGCGCTCGGCCGAGTCAGGGACCTGGAGCAGCTCGGGGTGACGGTCGATGAAGGCCGTGGTCACTCCCCCGGCGCGGAATTCGGGGTTCTCGAGCACGGCACGCAGGAAGCGGATGTTGTTGGTGACACCGCGGATGCGGAACTCGGCCAGTGCACGCGAGGCACGGGCCACCGCGGTCTCGAAGTCCCGTCCGCGGCACGTGAGCTTGACGAGCATCGAGTCGAAGTGACCCGTCACGGAGTTTCCTGCCATAGCGGTCGCTCCATCGAGGCGCACACCGGCTCCACCCGGCGAGCGGTAGGCGACAATGCGGCCAGTGTCCGGCAAGAAGCCGTTGGTGGGGTCCTCGGTGGTGATGCGCGTCTGAATGGCGAAGCCGTTGACCCGCACCTGCTCCTGGCGGATGCCGATCTGCTCGAGGGTCTCCCCCGACGCAATGCGCATCTGGGCGGACACGATGTCGATGTCTGTGACTTCTTCGGTCACCGTGTGCTCCACCTGGATGCGGGGGTTCATCTCGATGAACACGTGCTGTCCCGCGCGCTCGCCCTCCGTGGCCACAAGGAACTCGACGGTTCCCGCGTTCACGTAGCCAAGCGACGTCGCGAACTTCACAGCATCCGCACACAGCGCGTCGCGAATGGCAGGGTCCAGCGCCGGCGCCGGCGCGATCTCGATCACCTTCTGGTGACGGCGCTGCACCGAGCAGTCGCGCTCGAACAGGTGCACCACATTGCCGGAGCCGTCGGCGAGGATCTGCACCTCGATGTGGCGAGGCCCAAGCACCGCCTGCTCGAGGAAGACCGTGGGGTCACCGAAGGCGTTCTCAGCCTCTCGCATCGCCGCCGCCAGAGCGTCGGGCAGATCCTCGCGGGTCTCCACGCGACGCATGCCGCGACCGCCGCCACCGGCGACGGCCTTCACGAAGATCGGGAAGCCGATCTCCTCTGCGGCCGCGATGAGCTCCTCGGTGTCGCGAGACGGCTCCGAGGACTGCAGCACCGGCACGCCCGCTTCTTTGGCGGCCTTGAGCGCGGCAACCTTGTCGCCGGCCTTCGCGAGCACCTCTGGCGGAGGGCCAATGAAGGTGATGCCCTCTGCCGCACAGCGCGTTGCGAGCTCAACGTTCTCGCTGAGGAAGCCGTAGCCGGGGTAGATGGCGTCCGCGCCCGAGAGCTTGGCGACGCGAATCATCTCGTCGATGTCGAGGTACGCCTTGATGGGGTGTCCTTCGACACCGATCTTGTACGCCTCGTCCGCCTTGACGCGGTGCTCGGACATGCGGTCCTCGTGCGGGAACACCGCAACCGTCTTGGCCCCGAGTTCGTAAGCGGCGCGGAAGGCGCGCACAGCGATCTCGGCACGGTTGGCCACGAGGACTTTCGAGAACATCAATTTCCCTTCGACGGTGGCATCATCTTGCCAGGTTTGCGCGGCCCAATACAGCGGGCCCCCGCACCGTCGCGGGTCAGTCCATTGCTACGGCCCGACGCTGGGCCTAGGAGGCGTTCGAACGGCGGGCCCTGCGCTCCGCAAGTTCGTCGACGACTCCCTCCGCGACGTGCTCTGCCTCGCCACGGTCAGACGGCAGCTGGGACAGCGAACCTTCGAGTTCGCGCCACACCTTACCAAGGGCGATGCCGAAGACACCTTGGCCGCCCTGAACAAGGTCGATGACCTGATCGTCGGACGTGCACTCGTACACAGAGGCGCCGTCGGACATCAGCGTGATGCGGGACAGGTCGCTCACGCCGCGCTCGCGCAGGTGCTCCACCGCGGTGCGGATCTGCTGCAGCGAGACGCCGGAGTCGAGCAGTCGCTTGACGACGCGCAGCACCAGGATGTCGCGGAAGCCGTAGAGGCGCTGGGTGCCGGAGCCGGTTGCGGGACGGACGGTGGGCTCGACAAGGCCCGTACGAGCCCAATAGTCGAGCTGACGGTAGGTGATGCCGGCCGCCTTGCACGCGGTGGGACCGCGGTAGCCGACGTTCTCGTCGAGGTGGGGCAGACCGTCGTCGAACAGCACTCCTTGGTCGCCGACGCCAGAGAGGTCAATGCCCGCAGTGTCCGTCATGGCCCCTCCTTCACGTTGTGGTTTAACGTTATGGCCCGTTGGGGGCTCGGTCAACGACCGCGCCCTTTCACGCTACCGCGTGTCGCGTCCTTTGTGGTTATCGGCTGATCGATCCGCGCACACAAGCGCCAAACACGGCGATTGCGGACTCGGCAAACTCTCGAGCGGACTCCTCGGCCTCCCCTACCGCACCCTTCTTGCGCACCGGCGCAACCATGGCGTCGGCCCTGTCCGCTTCCCTGCGAGCGGCAAGCACGAGTGAGCGCAGCGAGCGGATGTCACCGCCGGCCGCGCGGTATGCGCCGCAAGCGACGACGAGGTCAAGGATGCCGCGCTCGTAGGCACCGGGAACCGCCTGCTTGATCACGCCGGCCTCATCGAGCTCCTCGATCGCTGCCTCAGTGGTGCCGGCGCGCGCCGCGAGTTCGCCAACGGTGAGGAAGTCAGCGTCGTCTCCGTCCACTACATGGGGTGACACGACCTCATGCATGGTGCCGCGGTCGAGCTGCTCAAGGTGATTCGCGATCACCGTGAGGGGCCGATAGTGATCGCGCTGCTGGCGCAGCACAAAGCGCAGCCGCTCGACGTCGGCTGGCGAGTACTGGCGGTAGCCGGACGGCGTGCGCTGCGGGGTGACCAGGCCTTGGGCGTCGTAGAAGCGCAGCTTTGACGGGGTCAGCGCGGGGAACTCATTCTGAATGAGGGCAAGCACATCGCTCACGCGCAGCAGCGGCTCATGCGAGAGCGCGTGTGGCCAGCGCCCCGCCAGCGCCTCCGTGTTGTGGACGGCGTCCGCATCAGGGCGCACATCACCAGCGGCGGGCAGGCTGTCGCCCGCTGCGCGAGCTGCTGCACCACTCATGAAGCGGAGCGGCCAGCGTGGAACGTCAGGCGGTACTTGCCGATCTGCACCTCATCGCCGTCCTGCAGGACGGCCTCTGTCACCGACTCGTGGTTGACGTAGGTGCCGTTGAGGGAACCGGCGTCCTTGATGGCGAACGTGTCGCCGCTGCGCGTGAAGATCACGTGCTGACGGCTCACCGTGACGTCATCGAGGAAGATGTCCGAGTTGACGGAGCGACCCGCCGTGATGTTGTCGACATCGAGCAGGAAGCGAGCGCCCTGGTTGGGGCCGTGGTGGACGATGAGCAGCGCGTGGCCAGGTCCGAGCGCGTCAATAGCAGCCTGGTCGCTCGCAGTGAGGCCCGCGGCGTTCGACTCCAACGGACCCGCAGAGTCGAGCGACATGGTCCGTTCGACGGGACTCTCATCAAAAGTCATCGCTGGCTCCCTCCAGTGCTGTCAGTGTAGGCGGAAGCGTCGTCCTGCGTCAGTCCCGCCGCGCGAGCCCGCACGTCCTTTACATATCCAAGGCCCCCTGCCCAGTACACGACCGCGGCGACGCAAGCGCCCACGATGGCGATCGTGTGCAGCCAGGTCGCACTCTCAAACGCGACGACGGCCAGGTACGCGAGCGGCAGGAAGAAGTACAGCAGCGCCGTCGCCCACTTGCCGATTCTCGTCACCTGGGGAGCGTCCACCTGGTGCTTGCGCGCGTAGAGCAGCGCGATGCCCACCACGATGTCGCGCGCAAACAGCACCGCAAGCAGCCACCACGGGATGATCCCCCGCAAGGCGAGGCCGAGCACCACAGCGACGGTGAGCATGCGGTCGGCGGCCGGATCGAGAATGCGACCGAGCTTGGTCACCTGATTCCAGCGTCGGGCCAAGTAACCGTCGAAGAAGTCGCTGAATCCCGCGACGGCGAGGGCCGTGATCGCCCAGGCGTCATTGCCCACGGCAAGGAGCACCGCGAACACCACGATGAGGACGATGCGCAGCGCGGAGATCGCGTTGGGAATCGTCGCAATGCGATCGCTGGGCTCAGTGGCGGAGGAGGTCACTCCCCCAGTGTATTGGCGGGCGTCCCAGGCTATTTGGCGTTGCGCTGCTCGGCGAGCACCTTGTCGACGGTTGCGGCCGCCGTCTGGGCTGCCTCATCTTCCGTGGCGCCCCGAGCGAGCTCGCTTGCCCGAATCTTCTCGAAGGTCTTGTGGCGGATGTCTTCGTCAGTCATGAGAACCTCCTTGGCGGGTACTTTCGACGCTACGCCCGTGGGCACTCATCGGCAAGGGACTACTGGCCTATGGGAGCCTCGTTGTCGTAACTGTCGATGACGGCGCGGATGCGTTCGAGGGCGGGGGCGTCGAGACCGCCATCGCCCGTGATCTTGATCCAGGCGAAGAAGGTCGCGTCGCCGTAGCGGTGACCCGCATCGTCCGGAACGCCTTCTGCCATCGCCATGTCGGCAAGGCCCTGCACACCGGTCACCACGGGGATGTAGCGCATCTGAGGGCTGATATCCGGCGACCGCTGCCCTGCCGACAGCCACTCGGGCTTCCTGTAGAAGATCGAGAAGTCCATCCACACGACGGGATCATTGGCGTGTTCAAGAAAGGCAAGTCGCGGGGCCGCCCACGTTCCGCTGAAGCGCCGCGCCGCGTCGGCATCGGGGAAGAACTGCACCTGCGGAACCTCGGACACTACTGGGGCCATGACTGGGCTGCCCTCGTCGCGAGAGGCGCGCAGAGCGTCGGTCAGAGGAGTGCCCGCAGGGGTGCCTGCGAAGATCGCGCCGTCCACGCCGCCAACGAGGTCGTGGATGTCGTCGAACATCTGCAGCAGGGCCTCCGCGCCAAGGCTCACTCCATACAGCACAAGCTGCGGTCGATCGTCCCTGGGGAGTCCGGACCACCATTCATGCACCGCCTGGTACAGCGCGCGGGTTCCTTCAATGGACTGATCTGGGTGGAAGACAGAACTGACCCATGATGGGGAGACGGAATACTGGGCGGCGACCATCGCCGTATTGCCGCCATGGATGTACTCGAGGGAGTCGATGGCCTGCGGCTCTAGCCAACCCGTGCCGGTGAGACCTGGAATCACGACCACTTCGCGATCCCTGGCGCGAGTGCGCTCGAGCTCCTTCACAGCAAGCGCCGCCCGCTCCTCATACGTGGGAGCCGACTTGAGTCCCACATAGATGCGGATCGGCTCGATGGCGGGACGTCCCGTGACCTCCGCGATCTGCTGAACGGTGGGGCCCTTGCCCACGATGTCGCGACCCTTGCTGCCAATGTCCTCCCATGCGACAAACGACCCCGGGCCCCCGGAGCGCAGTGGGGAGGTTGGACGGTCGATGCTCGGATCCATCGTGTCATTGCGCACATCCCAGCGGGCGTCGAGGAAGATCACCACTCCGGTCGACACGACGAACCACGCGAGCAGCAGCCCCAGCGCCATCACCGACCCGGCGCTGAGCGTGGCGGCGGTGCTCGACGTCCAGCCGCGGCGCTCGAAGACGTCGCCGGTGCGTTCGCGGATGCGGCGATACACCTTCGCCAGCCCTCTGCCGATCGCGATCATCAGCGCGGCCACGGCGACGGATATCAGGACCAGCAGCCAAGCGGATCCGCCGTCGATGGGCGGCATGCCCACCACTTCGCGCACACCGTTCTGCCATTCGGTCGCAAAGTGAAGCAGCGCGACGAAAGCGAGGCCCCAGACGGCGAGAATGATCGCCCAGCCCCAGCGTGTGAGCCATTCGCTGCGCCATCGCACAGCCCAGCGCACAACCTCCCACAGCGCCACCCCCAGGGCGTACCCGAAGCCGAAGCTGATGCCTGACACCGCCCCTTGGTAGTAGAAGGGCCGCGGCAGCATCGACGGCGTCATCGACAGCGCCACGAACACGAGTCCAACGAGCACGCCTCCGTAATCGAGGTGCGCCCATCGGGGGTATCTCATGCGAACTCCTTGGATGTGCCCTGCACGTCCAGGCTAGCGGCCTAGGCTTGGAGGCATGTCCGACGCTGAGGCCACCTTCCGCACTCGCCGCATCAAGGTTGTGGTCATCGGTGCCGGCCAGGCCGGACTCGCCGTTGCGTACTTCCTGCGCCGGAACGGCCTTGAGCCCGGTGAGGACTTCCTCGTCCTCGATGCTGGCCCCCGCTCCGGTGGAGCATGGCAGCACCGATGGGAGGCGCTGCGTCTAGGCGACACCCACAAGGTGCATGACCTTCCCGGTATGCACGAGGTGGGCCTGTCATTCGACGATGCCCCGCGAGACCGCCCCGCGCGTGACGTGGTCGCCGCGTACTACGCACGCTACGAGGCGCACTTCAACCTGCAGGTGCTCCGCCCCGCCGTGGTGACGTGGGTGGAGCGCAGTGAGAACGGCTACCGTCTTTCGCTCCAGCCAGGCGGACCGGTCTCCTCCATCGAGGCGCAGATCATCGTCAACGCCACCGGCACGTGGACCAACCCCCGCATCCCCGCCATTGCTGGCCGCCGCGAGTTCACGGGAGTCCAGGTCTCGACGCCAGAGTGGGTCAGTGCGGCGCCCTTCGCGGGACGCCAGGTGGCTGTCGTCGGCGGAGGCACCTCGGCGCTTGGCTTCCTCGACGAGCTGGCAGGGGTGGGCGCGACAACGCTGTGGTACACCCGCCGTGAGCCCGTGTTCGTCGACGATGAGCCCTGGCTGTCGGAGACGCGCGGCGCGCGTGCCGTCGCCCTGCAGGACGCAGCCGCCACGTCGGGATCGATACTGCCCTCGATCGTGTCGGTGACGGGACTGGCTCGCAGTCCGCTCGTGGAGCGCCTCGATGCTCGCGGCCAGCTGCGGCGCAGGCCCATGTTCCGCCGCATGGTCAGCGACGGCGTGATCGAGCAGGACGGCACGTTCACTTACGTCGACGCCGTGGTCTGGGCGACGGGCTTCCGCGCCGAGCTCAGGCACCTTGACGGGCTGGGTCTCGCAGGAGACACGGGTGCCATCGCGGTGGCCAAGGGCCAGGTGGTGGCGGAGCCGACCATCTTCCTCGCGGGATACGGTCCGCAGGCATCAACGGTGTCATCGAACCGTGCAGGACGCGTCACCGCGAAGCTCATCATGGATCAGCTGGGTGCGCGCTCCGAGGCGAACTCGACCGTCTGAGCAAGTGAATGAGGCGTGCCGAATCGGTGCGCCGTCATGGAGATGGCCTGCTCCCTGAGGAAGGGGAACAGCTCAAGCCTCGCCGAACTCGTCACCGGATCATCGAAGATCGCGACGTTCGCGGTGCGCGCTTCGTCAGGGATCTCACCGAGCGCTCTCACACGCGTGTGCACCGTCGAAGTGACGCGCGCTGCCCATTCGTCGTCAGGCTCCACGGTGACCGGGAGTCCGCGTGACCTGAGCGCTTGGGCGAGGGTGGCGTCGGGCGCCCTGGCGAAGGTGACCGGCGTGCCTGGTGACGCGATGGCCGCGGCGTGGGCGACGCGCAACACGTCTGCCTCCACTGCCCCGGCACCCACACGGAGCTCTGCGCGGGCGGGAACGTAACGCAGCACATTGCGTTCGCATGCGAGTCCGGAGGGATCGCTGGGCGCGAACTCGGCGAGTGGGTCGCTTGGGAAGGCGCCGCCCGCGTCTTCCCAGCCAGTGAGGCGCTCGACGTAGTGAGGACCGCCAGCTTTCGCGCCGGGACCCACGGCAGAGCGCTTCCAGCCGCCGAATGGTTGTCGGCGCACGATCGCGCCCGTGATGCCGCGATTGACATAGAGGTTGCCCGCGTCGATACGCGCAAGCCAGTAGTCGATCTCCGAAGCGTCGAGGCTGTGCAGGCCGGAGGTGAGCCCGTAATCGACGGCATTCGCCACGTCGATCGCGGCCTCGAGCGTAGGCGCGGTCATGACGGACAGCACGGGGCCGAAGAACTCGGCGAGATGGGCCGGTGCTCCACACCGCACCCCCTGCCGAATGCCCGGCGACCACAACGTGCGCCCAGGATTCAAGGCGTGAGGCTTGAGCAGCCACGATTCGCCGGGCTCCAGGGTCGTGAGGCCGTACTCGAGCTTGCCGCTCGGGCGTCCAATGAGCGGTCCCACGTGGCTGTCGAGCTTTGTTGAGGGTCCCACCACGAGCGATGCGGCCGCGTCTCGCAACTGGGTGAGGAAGCGTCGGCTCTTTCCTACGCTGCCCACGAGGATCAGCACAGACGCCGCGGAGCACTTCTGCCCGGCATGTCCAAACGCGGACTGCACCACGTCTTTGACCGCGAGATCCAGGTCGGCCGAAGGGGTGACGATGATGGCGTTCTTGCCGCTCGTCTCGGCCAGCAGTCGCGCTCCGGGCCGCAGGCGAGTGAACAGCTCGGCGGTATCGTAGGCGCCGGTGAGGATGATCTGGTCGACCCGTTCGTCGCGCACCAGGGCGGAGCCAACCGACTCCTCGTCGCAGTCCACCAGTTGGAGGACATCGCGAGGGATGCCCGACGCCCACAGGACTTCGGCGAGGACTGCGGCACAGCGTCGGGTTGCGGGGGCCGGCTTGAGTATGACGGCGCTGCCTGCGGCGAGCGCGGCAAGGGTCGAGCCGCCCGGGATGGCGATCGGGAAATTCCAAGGAGGCGTCACGAGGGTGACGCGGCGAGGCACGGGCCGCGCACCAGGGACCTTGTCCAAATCCCGCGCGCACTGCGCGTAGTAGCGAGCGAAGTCCACGACCTCGGAGACTTCCGGGTCACCTTGGTCGATTGTCTTGCCGGCCTCCGCAGCCATGACCTCAAGCAGGTCCGCCCGAGCAGCCTGCAGCGCCTCGGCTGCGGTCTCAAGGAGTGCGGCGCGGTCGGCCGGTGGAATCGCGCCCCATCTGTCCCCCGCGGCCGCCGCCCGCGCAACCGCCTCGTCCGCCTGATCTTCATCGTCCAGCCAGGCAGCGGCGATGGTCGCCTTGCCCAGTGCGGAACTCCCGGCACGGCCCGCAATCGCGCGAGCCCAGTCGCGGTTGCGCTCGATTGCTGGGTCGGTATCCGGCTGGTTGGCAAAGGTGACCGACGCTGTGGTCGCCGCTCCTGCCCTGCCCGCCTGGGGCGCTGGCGTCATGGCGCGTGACATGGCTTCCCGGAACCGCTGCTCCTCGAGGCGGAGGCCCGCGGGGTCGACCTCAAAGCGCGCGGCGGAGCTCAGGAAGTTGGCCGGATTGGCGACCTCCTCGAGGCGGCGCACCAAGTAGGCGATCGCGACGTCGAACTCCGCCGGCGGGACTGCGGGCGTGTAAAGCCGAACGGGGCCAGTGTGCTCGGCGATCACGGGAACGAGCCGCTCCGCCATGCCAAGGAGCATCTCGACGTCGACGTGTTCGGCGACGCCGCGCTCGCTCGCGAGCAGCCACGCGTGCGCTAGGTCAAAGAGGTTGTGGCCGGCCACCCCCACCTCAACGTGCGCAGTGTGCTCGGGCCTCAGTGCCGCGTCGAGCAGTCGCTTGTACTGGGCATCGGTGTCTTCCTTGCTGGTCCACGTGGCCAGCGGCCATCCGCGCCATTCGGCGTCGACGCGCTCCATCGACAGATTGGCGCCTTTGACGATGCGCACCTTGATGTTGCGGCCGCCTGCTTGCATCCTGCGCGCCGCCCAGGCATGGAGCGTGTCGAGGGCGGCGAGAGAGTCCGGGAGGTAGGCCTGGAGCACGATGCCCGCGTTGACACTTGCGAAGCGGGGCTGGTCCAGTACGCGAGTGAACACCTCCAAGGTCAGCGCGAGATCCTTGTATTCCTCCATGTCGAGATTGACGAAGGTTCCTGTGCGCGCAGCAGCTTCGTACACGGGCTCCAGCGCCTCACAGATCCGGTCCACCGCCTCCACGAAGCCCCATGGGTTCTGGGGCGGGACGATCGAGGACACCTTGAGCGAGACATAGTCGACGTCGTCGCGCTCGATGAGCGCAATGGTTCCCGCGCGCCGCGCAGCGGCTTGGCCAGCTCCAAGCACTGCCTCACCCAACATGTTCACATTGAGCGCCACTCCGCCTGCCGTGAGTCGAGCGAGCCCGCGCCGCAGTTTCCGGGGCCGTGCGTCAAGTACCAGATGGCCAACGAGGCCGCGGAGAACTTTGCGCGTCACTGGAATGGCGAGCCACGGCGCGAAGGGTGCGAGACGCCCTCCCATGGCCAGGGCGAGGCGCATGGGGCGAGAGAGGAACGGCGCAGGCCTGCGCGCAACCCGAGCGAGATTGCGCGCCGCCACCGTCCGGTCGTGCGGCCGGATGACGCCGTCGACGAAGTCCACAGTGAAGGCGAGGCCATCTGGATGTGCCACAAGTCTCGTCAGGCGGTTGCTCCTTGCTGAGGGTTCTACCGTTCGGGCTCGACCCAGCCAGCGGTGGACAAGCTCCACCGCCGCGTCCGCGGCTTGCGTGGCGTGTGGGGACTGAGACGGCGGGGAGATCGTCATGTCCCCCAGCATGAACACACGAATCCATCCGATAGAAGCGACGGTTTCTAAACCGTTTCATTCAGTTCTGCTTAAACTGGCCGCATGCTGGATCTTCACCGGCTCTCCCTTCTCCGGGAACTCAGCCTGCGCGGAACCATCACGGCCGTGGCCGCCACAACGGGACTTTCCCCTTCCGCCATCTCGCAGCATCTGTCGACGCTCGAACGCGAGGCCGGGGTTCCCCTTCTGCGCCGCTCCGGCCGCACACTCACGCTGACCCCTGCCGCACAGCGCCTCGTCGAGCGCACCGAAGAGCTGCTCGCCACGATGGAGCGTGCGGAGGCCGAACTTCACGACACGTCGAGCGACGTGACCGGCACGGTGCACCTGGCAATCTTCCAGTCCGCGTCGCTCGCGCTTCTGCCTGGTGCCCTGCTGCTCCTCCAAGATCGCCATCCCCACCTGCGAGTGGTGGCCACTCAGCGAGAGCCCGCGGCCGCGCTTGAGGACACGTGGGTGCGCGATGTCGATCTGGTGGTCGCCGAGGAGTACCCGCATCACTCCGCACCGCACTATCCGGGCGTGGAGCGCACCGACCTCACTCACGACGAGCTTGTGCTGGCGGTGCCCCGGCGCGGACCACTGGCCGACGCTGTGGAGACGCTCGCGGGCGCGCGCGACCTGCCGTGGGTTATGGAGCCGCGTCCGGCCGCGTCGCGACACTTTGCTGAGCAGCAGTGCCGCCTCGCCGGGTTCGAACCGGATGTGCGGTTCGAGACCACAGACCTGCAGACGCATGCCCAGCTCGTCGAGAACGGCCTCGCCCTAGCCCTCATCCCAGGACTGATGTGGCGAGGCCGCGAGATCGACGCTCACCAGCGTCGGCTGCCAGAACGGCCGCATCGCACGGTGTTCAGCGCCGCACGGAGTTCTTCGCGCCGATCCGCTGCGGTGGAGGCGGTGCGCACGGCGCTCGTAGACGCCGCTCACGCACTGGTGGACTAGTTCGCTGCTGCAGGCTCCGGATGAGCAGGCGTTGGCGCCCCCTGCACCATTCGCGAGGCGAGGAGCGTCGCTCCCGCTACGGCGCTGGGCATCGTGAACACGGCGCCACCCGGAACGAGGAAGATCAGGAAGGCCGTCACGCCGAACCCGGTCACGAGCGAGCGGTGCTGCTTGAACAGCGCCCACCGGCCGCGCAGTGTCCTGACGCCCACGCGGCTGAGCGGATAGGCCGTGAGCTCAAGCGTGAGCAGCGTGCCGCCGATGAGCGCGTTCCCGACAAAGGCGAGCACCGTGCCCACCGCTGGCAGCAGCCCCGTGAGGAACAGTCCGATGCTGAAGCACACACCAATAGCGAGCAGGGCGATGCTCTCGGTGACACCTCGCCAGGTGCCTCGCCACCACGGCTCCTCCGCGCTCGGCACGAGTCCCACCGAGTCCATCGCTGCGTCGGCGAGCCTTTCGTAGAAGGGCTGTCCGATGAGCAGCGTCAGCGCGGTGAAGCTGAACACGGCGAGCATGAAGGCGCTCGCGATGATCGCGACCGTGACCACCGCTACGGCGAAACCCGGCGGAGTCGGATCATGCGTGATGAACTCGATGAGCGCCGCGGCCCAGTCGTCGGCCAACATCAACACGGCAATGAATGCCGAACCGAGGATCACGAGCGCAATGACCGCGGGCACGAGCGCCAGGGCCATCAGGCGTCCCTTAGAACTCCAGAATCCGGTGCCCGCTGCGAACAGCCGCAGCCCTTCGATGAAATCTCGCAGCCGTCTCTTCACGGCCACAGCCTAGGGGGCGAGCATCGCCTCCACCAGCGAGATGGGCACGGCGCGCAGGGCGGCAGAGACCGGGCAGTTCGCCTTCGCGTCAGTCGCTGCGGCTGCGAAGGTGTCCGCATCGATACCAGGAACGACGCCAACAACAGCGAGTTCGATGCCGGTGATGCCCTCGCCCGGCTTGAAGGTCACGCGCGCGTCGGTGGTGAGCGATGTGGGAGGGGTCCCCGCTTCCGTCAGTCCATGCGAAAGCGCCATCGAAAAGCACGAGGCGTGGGCGGCAGCAAGCAGCTCCTCGGGGGTCGTGGTCGCGTCCTGACCCTCCGAGCGGGCCTTCCAGTTCACGGAGAACGTGCCCACGCCAGAGGCCAAGGTCGTCGTTCCGGAGCCGCTGGTGAGGTCGCCGTTCCATTCGGTGCGTGCGGTGCTGATCATCGTGCCTCCAGGGAGTGGCTTGTAGTGACGGTCAGGTCAACGGTAACCCGCGACGGCCGTTGCCGCCCCAGGAGTGCCATGCTGTGTCGACGACCATTGCTCGAGGAGGGCCCATGCTCTACGCCGCGCTGGCGTTCGCCGCGATCGCCGCAATCCTGCACGTGTACTTCTTCTGGCTCGAAGCCTTCGCCTGGACCACGCCTCGCGGACTCGCGGCGTTCGGGATGAGCCCGGAGCAGGCGAAAGACAGCAGGGGCCTTGCCTTCAATCAGGGCTTCTACAACCTGTTCCTGACGATCATCACCGCGCTGGGGATCGTGCTGCTGCTCGCCGACAAGACCGCGGTCGGAGCGACGCTGTTCTTCGCCGGCACCGGGTCCATGGCCGCCGCCGGGCTGGTTCTGCTGGTCTCCATTCCGGCGCTTGCGCGGGCGGCGCTCATTCAGCTGGCGCCTCCCGCGATCGCCATCGCGCTGCTCATCGTCGCGCTCGTCTAGGCGGTCCCCGCAGCGGCTGGCACTCCTGCAGCCAGCTCCGTGAACACGTCATCGGCGAGCGCCCTGAACGCGAGCGGCGCCGACTGGCCCATCCACAGCGACAGCAGATCGGCCCTGTCCGCTTGGGCGGCGAGTGCCCTGAAACGTCCGGTGAGCCAGTTCTGTGCGGGAAATGGCAGTGCGTCGCCGCGCTCCTCGATGAGCCGCACCGCGCGGTTGGGAAGGCCACGGGAAAGCCTGCCGCTCATGGCCGAGGTCAGCACCGTATCGTGCGCGCGCGACGTATGAATCGCCCTGCGATACGACTCGCAGATTGCGGATTCGCGCGTCCGGAGAAATGCGGTCCCCACAACCACTCCGTCGGCCCCAAGTGCGAAGGCCGCCGCAACGCCTCGGCGATCCGCAATCCCTCCAGCGGCGAGTACGGGAGTCCGCACGGCGTCGGCCACTTGGGGCACGAGCGAGAAGGTCCCAACCAGCGACAGGAGCGCTGGGTTCAGGAATGACACTCTGTGCCCCGCCGCTTCGGCGCCGCTCGCGACGATTGCGTCCACTCCTCCAAGGTCCAGCGCTACGGCTTCGTCGACGGTGGTCGCAGTCGCGATGACCTTGATGCCGGCCTCGTGGGCCCTGTCGATGACATCAAGCGGTGGAACCCCATAGACCAGGCTCAGCACAGCCGGGCGAGCTGCGAGCACGGCCTCGAACTGCTCGTCGAAGGATGGCACGTAGGCGTCGGGAGCGTCGGGGATGGGCGCGCCCACCTCCTCAAGCAGCTCCACAATCGCGTCCGACGCTGTGGGCGGCACGTCCTGTGGCGTCACCTCATCGCCCGTGGGCAGCCACAGATTGACGGCGAAGGGTCGTTCGGTCGCCGCTCGGAGGTCAGCGCACACGGAGGCGATCCGCTCCGCGCTATAGCCGTAGAGCCCGTACGAGCCGAGTCCGCCGCGGTTTGAGACCAGCGCCGTGAGCGGCACCGACGAAGCGCCCCCAAAGGGGCCGAGGACTATGGGCTGGTCAATCCCCAGCTCAGTCGTCAGTCGTAACACGGTCCTCCCTTTGCTGCCATTGATCTCGGCTCAGTTGATTCCGCTTCAGAGGCTCGCCGCAGCGCCAGCACTCTTGGGCGGGTCCTTCGGTGATGGCTCCGCAGTCACAGGTGTGCTGCAGCCAGCATGCGTCGTCGCCCATCACAGCTCCTTGTCGAGGGCTTCCGCGAGAACGCGGGCGTGGGCAAGGCGAGAGTCTTTGGCCGCGTACAGCAGCGTGATGCGCTCGGCATCCTTCAGTTGGCTGGCGAGTGTCGCGGCGGCCCCCGTATCGTCGAGCTCTTGGCGGTAGCGGCGCTCGAACTCGTCGAACTGATCGGGATGGGAGTGGAACCACGTGCGCAGCTCCGCGCTGGGTGCCGCATCCTTCGCCCAGATGTCCTCCCCCACCTCGGCATGAGTCATCCCTCGCGGCCACAAGCGGTCCACGAGCACACGCACGCCCTCGGCGTCTCCCGGCGCGTCGTAGACGCGTCGCATGACAATGCGGCGGTCCTGAGGCATTCGGCCCTCCCCACCCGCTAGGGTCTCTTTAAGAGGATGCTAGTACGGCTAATTGGGGGCAAGGACGTGAATCCGGCACAGGTGCTCGTCGACGAACGGCTCAAGGCGCAGCTCGATCTGCTGTCCCGAAGCCCGTTCGGCGATGCGCTGCGCGAGCCCCTGGTGGACGCCGCACACGACGCCAGGCACCGAACGCGCGGCATTCCTGAACGGGCAGCCACGCAGGTCGATTCCCCGCTCGGTGAGTTCTGGCTCGAATCCGAGCCGCTCGAACTGGTCGAACACCGCCTCGATGGGATCGCCAGCCGCGACCTGGACGCCGTCGGCCCACGCCGCACCCGCCGCCGCGGCATCCGAGGGTCCCGCGCTTCGCTCCACCGCGCCCGCCAGCACCGCGATGAGCTCCTCACGTGCTCGCCCCGGATCCACGAGGGTGTAGCGCAGGCTGGGACGGCCTCGCACCCCAGCCTTGGTCGAGTGTGCGCGCACGGTCCCCGCGTCGGCGAGCCGATCAAGGTGGTAGCGCGCCGTGGTGACGTGAACGCCCAAGCGGGCCGCAAGCGAGGCGGCAGTGACGGTACCGCCGGCCTCACGGATGGCGGTGACCACAGCGTCGGGCACCATGAAATGAACGTAACATCCTCCACTCAAACCCGAAAGGCGACACCGTGAGCGAGCACGTGACCATCAAGCCGTCGATCCTCTACGTGGGCACTCCTGTGATGCTCATCGCGAGCCTCAATCCGGATGGCAGCCCCAATCTCGCGCCGGCTTCGTCGTATTGGGCGCTCGAACAGATGCTCATCATTGGGCTCGAGGACGGTGGGCAGACCATCGACAACGTCTCGCGCACGGGTGAACTCACCGTCAACTTCCCCGGCCCCCAACTGTGGCCTGCAGTTGAGGCGATTGCGGACACCACGGGCAAGAACCCGGTGCCCGAGGCCAAAACTCCTCGCTACACCTACGTGCACGACAAATTCGCCGCTGCTGGTCTCACCGCCCGGCCGTCGGATGCGGTGGCTCCGCCAGTGGTCAAGGAGTGCGAGCTGCAGCTTGAGGCAGTAGTGCGGCGCATCACGGACGGGGTGGGTCCGTACTCGATCGTCGAGGCGGAAGTGCAGCGCGTGCATGCGAATGAGGACATCGTCATTCCGGGTACTCAGCACATTGACCCCAGGCGCTGGCAGCCCACCATCTACAGCTTCCGGCACTACTTTGGGGTCGGCACCGAGCATGGGCACCGGCCCACGACGGACGTACCGCTCGGCTGACGGGAAGCACTGACGCGAAGGGAGCGTTGCACGAACCATGACGACCCTCGCAGATTTCAGCGCTGAAACCCTCGCAGGCAAGAGCACGGACCTCGGCACCTACCTCGGCAAAGTGGTTCTGGTCGTGAACACCGCGAGCAAGTGCGGCTTCACGCCGCAGTTTGAAGGACTCCAGCGGCTCTACGACACCTATGGGGACAAGGGCTTTGTGGTGCTGGGCTTCCCGTGCGGGCAGTTCGCGGATCAGGAGTTTGACACGGCCAGCGACATCGGTGACTTCTGCCAGGCCAACTACGGAGTGACGTTCCCAATGTTCGCCAAGATCAAGGTGAATGGCCGCGGACAGCACCCGCTCTACCGCTGGCTCAAGGCGAGCAGGCGCGACCCGCTTGGCAGTGCCATCAAGTGGAACTTCACCAAATTCCTCATTGCCCGCGACGGCCGCGTCATCGGCCGTTACGCGCCCAATCACGAACCCGCAGAAATCGCAGCCGACATTGAGGCTGCACTGAGCCAGGGCGCCTAAGGGTCACCATGCCGCGCCTGAGGCGGGCTGATCGCCACGCACCGGGGATCACCCGCCGAGGCTCGGGCACCGGCTTCTCCTACCGTGATCCCAGCGGTGCCAAGGTTCCCGCCGGAGCTCTCCGCGACCGCATCGAGGCGCTGGCGATTCCTCCTGCCTGGGAGGACGTGTGGATCTGCCCCTACGACAACGGTCATATCCAGGCGACGGGGGTCGACGCGGCTGGCCGTCGCCAGTACATCTACCACCCTGCGTGGCGAGACAAGAGCGACGAGCTCAAGTTCGCTCGCATGCTCGAGCTGGCGCAGTGCCTCCCGTCCGCCCGGGGACGCGTCACTCGCGACTTGGGCACCGAGGGCTACTCGCTCGAGCGGGTGCGCGCCGGCGCGTTCCGCCTGCTTGACGTGGCGAGCATCCGCCCCGGTGCCGACAGCTACACCGACCAGTACGGCAGCTACGGCATCACCACCCTGCGCGGCTCGCATGCGAAGGTCCGCCTCGACGGAGTGATCGAGCTCAAGTTCCCGGGCAAGAGCGGCAAGGCATGGGACATCTCGGTGGAGGACGAGCAGCTGGCGCCCCTCGTGAGCGGCCTCAAGCGCCGCGGACCTCGCGCACGCCTGTTCTCATGGCAGGACGAGTCCGGGACATGGCGAGCCCTGTCCCCCGATGTCATCAACGCCTACGTCCGCGAATGCACGGGCGGCGAGTTCACCGCGAAGGATCTGCGCACGCTCGCCGGCACGGGCGCCGCCGCGCTGAGCCTTGCGAGAACTGGCGTGGTTGAGGGAGAGGCCGCGCAGCGTCGGGCCATTGCCACGGCGATGCGTGAGACCGCTGAGGCGCTCGGCAACACCCCGGCAGTGGCGAGGGCGAGTTATGTGGACCCGCGAGTGATCGATCACTACCTCGCGGGACGCACGATCGATCCGAGTGGACGGCGCGCTATCGAGACCGAGTTGATTGCGCTCTTGGGCTAGAACGGCACGATCACCGGCACGAGCAGCACCGAGGTGATCAGCACGAGCACGGTGAATGGCACGCCGATGCGCACGAAGTCACCGAACCGGTAGCGACCGGGATCGACCACGAGGGTGTTGACCGGCGACGAGACGGGCGTCATGAACGCGGACGACGCGGCGAGGGCCACGATGATCGCGAACGGCAGCGGCGAGACACCCAGCTGATGCGCCGTGGTGACCGCGACAGGCGCCATGAGCACGGCGGTGGCGGTATTGGACACGAACAGGCCGATCACCGCTGTCGCGACGAACAGCACGGCGAGCAGCACCCGGGGCGTCGCGTCACCGAACAGGCCGAGCAGCCCGTCCACGACGAACTTCACCCCTCCCGTCTTCTCAAGCGCCGCCGCGAAGGGCAGCATGCCGGCGATCAGGATGAGGGTTGGCCAGTGAATGGAGCGGTAGGCGCTGTTGAGGTCGATCACCTTGGCCGCGCCCATGATCACCACCGCGATGAGCGCTGCCAACACGTTGTGCACGATCCCCGTGATCATCAGCACCATCATCAGCGCGACCGCACCGATCGCCCACGGAGCGCGGGCAGAGGCCGGGGACATCTCCCGATGTTCGACCGGCAGGTCAAGCGCCACGAAATCCCGGGGGCGCAGCTGGAGCGACTTGATCTGGGGCCAACCGCCCGCCACGAGCAGCGTGTCCCCCACCGTCAGCTGGTGATCCGAATACGCACCGTGTCGCGCCTCACCGCCGTGACGCACACCGAGCACGGTGAGGTCGTAGCGCTCCCTGAACCGCAGATCCCGCACGGAGTGGCCCTGAACACGGGCCTCTGGCGCGACGATGAACTCGGCGATGCCCACCGTGCGCGAGTACTGCTCGTAGAAGTTGTGCAGCTTGCGGCCAGGGACAAGTCCCAGCGAACCGGCCTGGTCTCGAGTGAGTTCTGCGTTGATGACAAGCTCGTCCCCCACTTTGACGCGCTTCGAGGGATCCGTGTGGAGCACGTCCGGCCGCAGGGGGCGCTCGCGCAGAATTGCCAACACCGAACCCACGGCTGGCTTGATGTCGATCTCGGCAAGCGCCTCGCGAAGCAGCGGCGAGTGCGCGGTGACCTTATAGCTGAAGGTGCGCGCCTCGATCCCGAAGCTCTCCACGAGCGTGGCGAACGTTCTGCGCTCCCCCGGCGCAGCGTCGGGCGTGGAACCGCCAAGGAAACGGCGAGCGAAGAGCATGTAGGCAATGCCGAGCGCGAGCACCACAAGTCCGAAAGGTGTCATGGTGAAGAAGCCGAAGCCATCCTGGGTGCTGCGACGCAGCTCGGCGTCCACGATGAGGTTGGGCGGTGTCGCAATGAGCGTGAGCATGCCGCTGATGAGCGCGGCGAAGCTCAGTGGCATCATGAGCTGGCGCGGCGAGATGCCCGTCCGTGCCGCGAGCGACAGCACCACCGGGATGAAGATCGCCACCACGCCAGTGGAGCTCATGATCGCGCCCAGGCCGGCGACCGAAAGCATCAGCAGAATGATGAGGCGATTGACGCTCGTCCCGGCGCGCTCGGACAGGAAGTCGCCGATGCGATACGTGATGCCTGCGCGCGAGAGGCCCTCACCCACCACGAACAGCGCGGCGATGAGGATGACGTTGGGGTCGGAGAAGCCGGAGAGCGTTTCGCTGACGTCGAGTATTCCCAGCAGCGGCAGCGCGATGATAACGAGCAGGCCCACCATGTCCATGCGCGGCTTTCCCAGGCCGAACATGACGACGGCGGCCGCCAGCAGCAGCCCCACAAGAACGAGGTCGAGCGTCACAGTGCCAGCATGCCAGCAGCAACAACCTCGAACCTAAGCCCCACGACCCAGATGGTGGATTCTGCCGACTCTGGGGTCCGCAACCGGGCAGCATCCACCATTGGAACGTGGGGGCGGGGGTGGGAGGGACCGACCGGCCTGGCGCTAGTACTCGCCGACGCTGATGGGACCCACCTTCTCGAGATAGCAGCGACCGCACAGCGATTCGTAGCTGGCCTGCTGGCCATCGATGGCCACCTGAGCGCCATGGCTCACGAACTCGCCGTCGACGATGCGCGCGTTGAAGATCGCCTTGGAACCACAGCGGCAGATGGTCTTGAGCTCCTCGATCGAGTGGGCGATCTCCATGAGCCGGCGCGATCCGGGGAAGGAGCGCGTCATGAAGTCTCCGCGCAGGCCGTAGCACAGCACGGGAATGCTGGTGGTGACGGCCAGCGTGAATGCCTCGTCAGCCTGAGCCGGAGTGAGGAACTGCGCCTCATCGATGAAGACTGCATCAATGTCCTCGAGCGGGCACAGCTCTTTAAGGCGCTCCACGAGCGACTCGTCAGCGCCCAGCAGCACGTCCACCTTGCGCTCGATGCCGATGCGAGACTGCACGGCCGTTCCCGCCTTGGTATCGACACCGGGCTTGACTATGACCGGGCGCTGATCGCGCTCCTCGTAGTTGTGCGCCGCCGTCAACAGCAGCGCCGACTTTGAGGAGTTCATCGCTCCGTAGCGGAAGTACAGCTTGGCCATCTGCGCCCTCTCTCACTGTGCCTGACCAGTGCCAAGACTACGGCCGTTAGTCTGCCCCTATGAGCACACCTGTCATCGGCATTTCGTGTTACCGCGAGCAAGCCAAGTCGGGAGTGTGGGACACCGACTCGGTCTTCATGCCCTGGAACAACGTGCAGGGCTTCCTCGACGCTGGCGCAACGGTGGTGATGCTTCCGCCTCAGCCCGCAGGGCCCGACGCTGTCGCGGCAGTTCTCGACAGCCTCGATGGTCTTGTCGTTGGGGGTGGTGCAGACCTGGACCCGTCGCACTACGGGCAGGAGCGGCACCCCGAGCTCGATGAGCCCCGGCCCGATCGCGATGCCTGGGAGCTCGCGCTTGCCCGCGGCGCTGCCGAACGCGATCTGCCGTACTTCGGCATCTGCAGAGGCACGCAAGTGCTCAACGTGTCGCGCGGCGGCACCCTGATCCAGCATCTTCCCGATGTCATCGGCAACAACCTCCATTCGGGCGACGAGGATCAGTTTGCGTCCATGGAAGTGACGACTGTTCCAGGAACCAAGGTCGCGAAGCTGCACCCACAGCGGTCAGAGGTGCCCGTGTATCACCACCAGGCCGTCGGTGATGTTGGCGAGGGTCTCGTGGTGGCCGCGCGCAGCAAGTATGAGGTCATCGAGGCGCTTGAGGACCCGGGCGCCGCCTTCTGCGTGGGGGTTCAGTGGCACCCCGAACAGGATTCTCGACCTGAGCTGTTCGAGGCGTTTGTGGCCGCCGCTCGCGACTACAAGGCCGCGAAGGCGCGCTAACCATGGACAGCTTCGACGTCGTCATCGTGGGCGCGGGTGTCGCTGGCCTCACGGCCGGGAGGCTGCTCGCCCGCGAGGGCCAGCGCGTCGTGGTGCTTGAAGCGCGCACGCGAGTAGGCGGCCGGGTGGTGACGGATCGCACTGACGGTCGCATCACCGACCTTGGCGCGTCATGGATCCACGGCGTTAACGGCAGCCCTGTTGCCGCGGCCGCAGCGGCCTTTGGCATGCGCACCGTCGAGTTCACGGTGGGCGGCTATCAGGTGGACAGCCGTCCTATCACCTACTTCTCCCCTTCCGGCGAGCGTCTGTCCGACGCTGCGGCGGCTCAGTTCGCGAGTGACGTTCACGCGGTGGACAGCGTGCTTGTCGAGGTGATCGCGCATTCGCAGCCGCGAGCGTCGTACCGGGACGTCACGGAGGCTGCACTCGCGTCGATGGGCTGGGATGCCGATCGCCGGCAGCGCGTGCGGGAGTACCTCGAGCATCGGTCAGAGGAGCAGTACGGCGTCTGGATTGAAGATCTCGCCGCGCACGGGCTCGACGACGACTCGATCGACGGCGACGAGGTGGTGTTCCCCGACGGTTACGGCCGACTGCCCGAACGGCTTGCCGAGGGGCTCGATGTCCGCCTCGACCACGCAGTGACGCTCGTGCGCTGGCGCGAGGGCGGCGTGGTGGTGCATGCGCGCGGCGAGGAGTTCGCCGCGGCTCACGCGACAGTCACCGTGCCGGTTGGCGTACTCAAGTCCGAGGCCTTGATCTTCGATCCCCCGCTCCCCCAGCCGGTGGCTGGCGCCCTGGACAGGCTCGAGATGAACGCCTTCGAGAAGGTCTTCCTGCGCTTCCCCCAGAAGTTCTGGGAGGACGGCATCTATGCGTTCCGCCAGCAAGGCGACGAGGGACGGTGGTGGCACTCCTGGTACGACCTCACCGCGGTGCATGGCGAGCCCACCCTGCTCACCTTCGCCGCAGGACCCGCGGCAATCGCCACGCGAGAGTGGAACGACGAGGACATCGCAGAGTCGGTCATGGTGCAGCTGCGGCGACTGTATGGCGCTGACATCCCCGAGCCCATGCATGTCACCGTCACCCGCTGGCAAGAGGACGCTTATGCGCGAGGCTCGTACGCCTACATGACCGTGGGATCCGCCACCTCCGATCACGACGCGCTGGCCACGCCTATTGGGAGGGTGCTTCACCTCGCAGGAGAGGCCACCTGGACAGACGATCCCGCGACCGTCCCTGCCGCAATGTTCTCGGGGCATCGGGCAGCCGAGCGCATCCTGGGACGTGCCGTGCCCATCGAAGGAGCCTGGAAAGACTGAGGGCCCCGGCTTTCGCCGAGGCCCTCCTGAGTCGGGCT
>ENA-UOVV01001110-UOVV01001110.1-compost-metagenome-genome-assembly--contig:-NODE-1110-length-22889-cov-676.049838_pt1 | contig 22889 bp, 13 predicted proteins | sample MGYA00238155_ERZ761577 | MGnify/ENA primary metagenome ERZ761577 (study PRJEB28898, sample SAMN06268775) | compost metagenome | isolation source: Emeryville, CA | place: USA:Emeryville, CA | collected...
GGGGGGGGGGGGGGGGGGGGGGGCCGGGGGGGGGGGGCGGGGGGGGGGGGGGGGGCGCGCCCGGCTGGGGGGGGGCGCGGACGGTGACGGAGTGCGAGCCGGAGACGGCTTGGTGCCAAGGAGCGCGCCTCGTCTTCTGCAATGAAGAGGGGGACGGCCTGGTCGATCCCGAGGGGGAGATCTGCGCCACACCGGAGCTCTGTGAGCGAGGGAAATTTGGTGGCGCTTGCGCTCCGCCGACCTGCGCTGCGGGAGAGTACGAGTGTTCCAACGCTGGGGGCGGCGCGCTGCGGTCGCGGAGTTGCCCGAGCTCACGCCTCGAGTGGCAGACGCTTTCAGTGTGTGAGCGGAACGCGGCCCAGTGCTCTCCGGACGCTCGGGGCTGTTTTGCGCTCGGCATGGACGCGACCGAGGTCACGCGCGGACAATACGAGGCCTTCTTGATCGAGACTTCGGAGCTCGACGACCAAGAGCGCATTGAGCTTCAGGTGAGCGCTTGCGCTTGGAATGGGAGTTTTGTTCCCGACGCCGCCTGCATGCAGCGGAGCTCCGTCTGTAAGGGAAACTGCGACGACCATCCCCAGGTGTGCGTTGATTGGTGTGACGCTCTCGCTTATTGCCAAGCTCAAGGGAAGACTTTGTGCGGCAGCCTCGGTGAGCACAAAAACGTGGGACTCGACGATGAGCGGGCTCGCGATCCGCGCGAGAGCTCCTACGCGAACGCTTGCTCGGTTTCAGTGTCGACGGAGTGCGCCCCGGCGCTTCTGACCTCGACCATTCGTGTTCAGCAGAGCTGCCAGGTACGGGGACAAGGCTACGACCATTTGCGCGGGCTCACGGGCAACGTGAGCGAATGGGAGTATGCTTGTGAGAAGTCCATGGAAGGCGCGAGCGACGAACGAGGGTATTGTTTTGTCCGAGGCGGCTCTTTTGGGGATGGTGCTCCTGAGTGCCTGAGCGCTCTGCCTCTCCGACGCAACGCCGCGTTCCCTGACGTCGGGTTTCGGTGTTGTGCGATCACGGGCCCGAGCGCTTCCCCGTTCGGCGCCGCAGGCGCGTCCAACCAGTAGAACGGCCGGCTATGCGCTCCCGACTGTTTCGATCGCCCCGGCGTTTCTTCACGGTTGGGTTTGTGTTGTCCGCGCTCTGGGCGAGTCCTTCGTTCGCCCTCGACCCAGCGCGTCTCCCGAGTCAGCTCGCTCACGATTCCTACGGGGTGCGCGACGGGATCCCCGACGGCCAGGTGCTCTCCCTTCGCCAAGCGGAGGATGGGTCGCTCTGGATCGGAACGAGCTGCTGCGTGCTCAGGTACGATGGTGAGACTTTTGAGGTTGTATCCGACGGAGTCCTCGAGACGAACGTCTTCGGGCATGTGAGGGATTTCGCGAAGGGATCGCGAGGAAGTTTGTTCTCGGCGGCAGCCGGAGGACTTCTCGAGATCCAAGAGGGCGCGATGACGCTCTGGAGTGAGGCCGAGGGCCTGAGCCATCCCTTCGTCTATTCGCTGCTTGCGCTGCCACACGGGCTTCTGGTCGGAACCGGCGGCGAAGGGCTCTTCCTTTTTGCGGAGGGGCGCTTCACGCGTCTCGAGCCAAAATCTCACACTCGCCTCCCGGCTCATATCCATCGCATCGTGCGGGACAAGAGCGGGCCGATCTGGATCGCCGGGGACGATTCGCTGTTTCAGCTCTCCGCCGATCTTTCGGAACTCGAAGCGGCGCCTCTGCCCGCTGGGCGCGGGGTGCGCTCGCTCGCGCTGACGCCGAGTGGACATCTTCTCGTCGGAGGAACCTTTGGTGTTCTCGAGCGCAAAAACGACGGCAGGTTCGTCGAGCGCGTTCGAAACCTGCGTCCCGAGGTCATGCTCGAAGATCGAGATGGGCTCTTGTGGGTCGGGACCGAATCGGGCCTCTACCGAGCGCAAAACGGGCGCCTCGAGCTCGTCCAGCGCATCTCGACGGGCGTTCGCGCGCTGCTCGAGGATGAACGGGGGGCGATTTGGGTCGGGACGGGGGCGGGGCTCGAGAGATATCGCGACGGAACGTTTGTGACTTGGGGCGAGGCGGAAGGGCTCACCCCTCAAAACATCCTCGCTCTTGAGCCCTCTGAGGACGGAACGCTGTGGATGGTCGACGTCGAAGGAGCCATCCATCGGGGGCGACCGGGCGCTTTTGAACGGTTCGAGCCGCCGGACACTGTGAGCGGTCAAGGAATGCTGTCCATGACCGAGCCTCGTGGAGGCGGCCTCCTGCTCGCGGCGGATTCGCTCCTGGAGATCCCGAAGAGCGGCCGAGCAGCGACGGCGCGGGCGCCGGGCCCCTTCTCTTTGGCTTTTGCGGATCGCTCTTCGACGCTCGTCGCTCAGACCGATCCGGACGGAAAGAGTCGCCTCTTCACCTACCAAAAAGGCGCCCTTTCTCCCTTTGATTTGCCGGAACCTGTCGAACACATCCAGCGCGTCTTTCGCGACAAACGGGGAAGGCTTTGGATCTCGAGCGGCGGTGGCGGGCTCTTGCGCGTTGAGAAGAAAAAAGAGGTCCGGCGCTTTCGACGGGAACAGGGGCTTCCGAGCGATACGGTTTACGGCATCGCGGAAGACGCGGAGGGAAGGATCTGGGTCGGGACGCGGGAAGGGCTCGGATTCATTGAGGACGACCGAGCCCAGAGCCTCGCGCACTTAAGCTGCACGCCGCGTCGCTCTCCTGTTCACCTCGCTTTCGATCGCTACGACGCGCTCTGGGTCTCCGCTGACGACGGCATCTATCGCATCCCGCGCCAGGAGCTCCTCCGAGCGCTGCGCGAAGGGTCGCTCTCCTGCACGGGGCGCGCCTTCATGCGGCGGGATGGCCTCAGGAGTCTCGTGGTGTCCTGGCGTCCGGGGGGACTCGCGGAGCTCTCCGATGGGACCCTGTGTTTTGCGACAGAAGCGGGACTTTCCTGCACGAAGCCGAAGGAGGAATACGGCCCGAAGGGCGCGCCCCTGCCACGCATCGAACACGTGCGTATTGGAGGTCGAGCTCGCGAGGGGAGCGGGCGCAGGGTGCGCGCCGAGGACCGTCGAGCTCCCGTCCAGCTCAACTACTCCGCCGTTGAGCTCTCCGATCCGGAGCTCCTCGAGTTCCAGACGCGCCTCGCGGGCTTCGATGGCTGGTCTCCTGTCACGCGCGCCCGTTCGGTGACCTATACGAATCTGCCCGCGGGGCAGTTCACCTTTGAGGTGCGCGCCCGTTATCAGGGACAAGAGTGGTCGAGTCATGTTGCGCGTACGGCCCTTGTGGTCGAGCCCGCCTGGTACGAGACGACGCTCGCTCGCGTGCTCGGGGCGCTCTTACCCTTGGCGCTCGGCCTGTCCGGCTTCGGTATTTTCCGCTATCGGAATCGAAAATACCGGCGGGAGCTCGAAGCAGGCGTGCGCGCGCGCACCCGAGAGCTCGCGGCTCAGATTGAAGAGAACCGGCGCGTCGAAGCGGAGCTGCGAGAGCTCGCGAATGACCTCGATCGGCACGTTCGGGCCCGCACCGCTGAGCTCGAGATCGCCAACCGCGCCCTCCGTCGCAGCGAAGAGCGTTATGAGCTCGCTGTCTCGGGCGCTGAAGACGGCATCTGGGACTGGGATATCGCCGCCGGTGTCCTTTACCTCTCGCTCCGCTGGAAGCAGATGCTCGGTTACGACGACAGCTTCCCTTCGACGATCGACGCTTGGCTCTCTCGGACGCATCCCGATGACCGCGCGATGCTGCGCGCAGTGCTCGTCAGCGCGGGCGAGAAGGGCGGCAACATTCGCTGTGAATACCGAATGCTGAATCGCGACGATCAGATCGTCTGGGTCCAGTGTCGCGGAGTTGTCGTGAGCGGGCCTCGGGGTCCGATCCGCGCCGCAGGGTCCCAGACAGACATCACCGAGCGCAAGGCAAACGAAAATGAGCTCCTCAAGCGCGTCACCCATGATCCGCTCACGGGTCTGCCGAACCGTTCTCTGTTCGTCGACCGCCTCGAACAGGCTCTCCGCCGAGAACAAGGAAAACTCACGATCATCCTGATCAACGTCGATCGCCTGAAAGCGATCAATGAGACGCGAGGGCTCGGAGTCGGTGATTTCGTGCTCCAGACGGTCGCGCAGCGGGCGGCGGAAGTGCTCCGGGATACGGACACCTTAGCTCGGCTCGGCAGCGACGAGTTCGCGCTCCTTTTGACGGACGTGCCCGACGAAGCGGCGGCCAAGGGCATCGTCGATCGGATCCGCGAAGGGCTCTTGATGCCCGCGTCCTTCGGCCACACGAGCCAGGCGATCTCGCTGAGCTTTGGCGTGAAGATCACCGAGCCCCAGAAGGAGACGGCAGAGACCTTCCTCGCGGACGCGTACCTGGCGCTCGAAGACGCCAAGGCGCGCGGCGGAGGGCGCGTCTCGGTGTTCACGAGTGAGCTCGGCCTCGAACACCAAGATCGACTGAACATCGAAGGGGCGCTCCGGCGCGCGCTCCGCGAGTCTCAGTTCGTCTTGCACTACCAGCCTCTCGTTGACCTCAAGACGGGGCGCGCCGCGGGCGTCGAAGCGCTCATCCGCTGGCAAGATCCGATGCGGGGGTTGGTCGGACCGGGTCAGTTCATTGCGCGAGCGGAGGCCTGTGGGCTCATCGCGCCCATCAGCGACTGGGTGCTCGGGGAAGCCTGCCGTCAAGCGCGCGCCTGGCAGCTCCAGCTCGGTTTTCCCGTCAAAGTCTCGATCAATATCGCGCCCGCGCTCCTCCACGGACACGGCCTCGCCGACAACATCTTGAACGAACTCAAGCGTCACGAGCTCGATCCCTCGAGCCTCACCCTCGAAATCGTCGAGTCGAGCATCCTCGAATTGAACCAGGAGGTCACCGACACCCTCAACCGCCTCCACGAAAAAGGCGTCGGCATCTCGATCGACGACTTCGGAACCGGCTATTCGTCGCTCGCCTATCTCTCGCGTCTCCCCATCACAGCTCTCAAGCTCGATCGCAGTCTCGTCGAACGAGTCCCGTCGGATCCGACGGACTCGGCCATCTGTAAGAGCATGGTCGAAATGGCGGAGAGACTCGGCATCGTCAGCGTCGTCGAAGGCGTCGAAACGCAAGCGCAGGTGGACTATCTCCGGAGTATCGGCTGCAGGCTCGCCCAGGGGTACTACTTCAGCAAACCCCTCGCCGCGATCGACGCCGGAGCGTATTTGAGCCTCGTGGCGAAGGTGAACGAGCCGACCGCCGAAGGGCAGGACGGCAGGTGAGGCAGGTTCAGTGGCGTCGAGCGGCGAAGCTGACAGGTGACGAAAACACGGCGCTTTTGTGATCGTTCACATCGGACGCGGATGAAACTTTCGCCCTCTTGATGGGAAAAGCGCATCGAAAAAGCGGGCCCTGATCACCTTTCGCGCGGCAAAGCGAGCGGTTTCTCTTAGGCTGCGCTTCGATGTTTGAGCGCTTCGTAGAGTCGTCTCTGTCCTCCCGGATGCGAGCCCTGCGTCTCGGACTCTGTCTGACGGTGGCGCTCGACGGTTGCGCGAGTAGTCCCGGTGATGCGCCGTGTCCCGAGGGACGGCGGAGCTGCGGAGAGTGCATCGACGTTCAGACGGACGTGTGGAACTGCGGGAGCTGCGGGAGCATTTGTGACGCGGGCGCAGAGTGCCGCGAGGGGGCCTGCGTCTGTCTGCGCGGGCACGAGTGTGGCGGAAGCTGCGTGGACCTCGAGAGCGACCCCTCGCACTGCGGGGGCTGCGACGTGACCTGCGGCGGGGGGCTCGTCTGTTCACGGAGCGCCTGCAAGGCTTCCTGCGACCAGGGTTTGACCCGGTGCGGCGCGTCGTGCGTCGAGGTCGCGACCGATCCGAGTCACTGCGGGGAATGTGGAGTCGTCTGTGAGCCGGGTCAGCTTTGCGCGAGCGGACAATGCGCCTGTTCCGGCGGACGGGTCGACTGTGGTGCGGGCTGTACGGACCTGACGATGGACCTTCTCCACTGCGGCGAGTGTGGTCGAGCCTGTGGTGAAGGATCCGTTTGCGCCGAGGGAGAGTGCGTCTCGATTTCCCCGGGCGCGGGCGGAGCTCCGGGGGCCGGCGGCGGTGCGCTGAGCTCAGGGGGAGCGCCTGCCGCGGGGGGCCAGAGCGGCGCGGGAGGGTCGGGCGCAAGTGTGGGAGGGAGCGTGAGCGGCGGAGCGAGCGCGGGAGGAGCGCCCGGGAGCGGAGGAGCCTTTGGCTCTGACTGCGAAGGGAAAGAAGGCTTCTCTGTGAGAAACGGGAAGCTCTATGACAAAAACTGCCGGGAGTTCGTGTTGCGTGGGGTGAACTATCCGTACACTTGGTTTTCTTCGCGTAGCCTGAGTGCGGACCTGGCCGCGATTGCGAAAGTGGGCGCGAACTCAGTGCGCGTCGTCATGGCGACAGGCGCTCGTTGGACCCGGACGAGCGGCGCCGAGCTCACTTCGATTCTCGCTGCAGCGAAGGCGAACAAGCTGATCGTCGTCCTCGAGGTTCACGACATGACGGGCTACGCGGAACAAGCGGGTTCGGTACCCCTCGCGGAGGCCACGAGCTACTGGACCGCGAGCGAAATCGTGAGCGCTCTTTTGGGCCAAGAAGCCTACGCGATCATCAACATCGCCAACGAACCGAACGGCAACGACACGAGCCCCGACGATCTCTCGAGCGGCCCCGACATCTGGGCCCCGAGTCACGCGGCCGCGGTGCAAGCGCTAAGGAGCGCGGGGCTTCACCACACGCTCATGATCGACGGCCCCCACTGGGGCCAAGATTGGCGCAATGTGATGCGCGAGGGCGGCGGAAAGCGCATCTGGGACGCCGATCCGGACAAGAACCTGATCTTTTCGGTCCATATGTATGATGTGTACGGCTCGGCTCAGACCGTGACCTCCTATTTCAATCGCTTCCTCGAGAACAACGAGGCTCCCCTCGTCGTCGGAGAGTTCGCAGCGGATCATGGACCGGGCAAAGAGGTCGACGAAGGGACCATCATGATGTTCGCGGAGTCCCTCGGCATCGGTTACATGGGCTGGTCTTGGTCGGGGAACGGCGACGGGCTCGGGAGCCTCGATATCACCCAGGAGTTCAATGTCGCTTCCCTCACAGCTTGGGGCAATACGCTCGTTCACGGCCCATTTGGGCTCATGGCGACCAGTGAGACTTGTTCGGTGTTCGAGTGAGTGAAGGCCGGGCGCGGGTGGGCTCAGCTGAGAGCAGGTTGGCGCGGGTGGGCGCAGCCGGAGGCGGTAAAATGCAGGTTGGCGCGGGTGGGCCAGCTGAGAGCAGGTTGGCGCGGGTGGGCGCAGCGTGCACTCGAGGCGCGGGGGCGTCCGGGGGAGGGGGAGCGGGAGCGCAGTTGAGGGCACGCGAGGCTGCGATGGAGCTCAGCTTAGGGGGTGAGGACGGGTGAAGGCTCGGCTGGGCTCTTTTGGGTGTGATGGACCGGGGCCCCTTCTCCAGGAAAGACCTTTTCGGCCCAAGCGGCCGCTGCGTCGGCTGCTGTTTTGAGAGCGGCCTCTGAGGGCATCTCGGCTCCTAAGGCGAGCACGAGCTCCGGCTCTTCCGGAAGGGTTCCGTTCTGAACAGCTTTCGCGCGCACGGAGCGCAATGCAAAGAGCGCCGCTTCGGCGACGCGGCGGCGCCCGGGGATGTCGTGAGGCAGGAGGAGGGGCTCGCCTTTCAGGTTCGTGCCCGCTTCGATGTCGTAGCGAGCTTCGGCCATGTCACGCGTGAGCGGAAGGAAGGAGCGGACAAGGTTTGGGTTTGTCGACGCGGCGAGAGTGTCGAGGGCCTGGCCGCGGACGTAAGGGTGAGGGTCGCTGAGGGCTGTGATGGCCCGGGATTCGAGCTCGCTCCGCTCCATGAGGCTCGGGATCTCGGTGAGCAGCTGAAGCGCCCGGCCGCGGACGCCCGGATTTTCATGGGACAAGAGGGGCTTCACTCTCTGACCGAGCTCGAGCAGCTCCGTGTCTCGGGCTTCGCTGAGGGGCTCTTTGCTCTCGGAGAGCGCGAAAAGCGCCAGGGAGACGACGGCTGGTTCACTTCGCTCGAGGCTCTTCGAGAAGGCTGCGCGGGCCGTCTCATTGCGAAGGGAGGGTCGGAGTAAGTTCAGGGTTTCGAGCGCTCGATAGCGGCGCACGAGCTCCAAGTCGGAGTTGATCAGGCTGGCAAGTGCAGCGATGAGCTCTGGGGGGGGAGCCTCGGTCATGAGCGGAATGCGAGCGGCGGCGAAGGCCAGCTCAGCGCTCTTGGGGTCGGGGGAGCTCATGTGTCGCACGAGCACCCGCTGCAGGTCGTCGTCCGGCGCGGCTTTCGTCTCTGAGCGCGAGGAGTAGGCGGAGCCGATCGCAGCGAGCGCCGCGTGCACGACCAGGGGATTGTCGCTTGTGGCCGCCATGTAGGTGAAGAGCTTGGCGTTGTCCGGATCGCGCACGTCGGCGTCGCGGAAAGCCGTATTCTTCGCGTTGATTTGGGCTCGGAGCTGGTCAATGCGGACCGACTCTTCGGCGCTCGGCACGAAATCGAGGCCGCTGTCGGGGACCTCGGGCGGCGCAAGGGTGAGCCAAACAGATGCGGCGACGGCTGCCACACCGAGGCCGAGCGCGAGGGGCCAGCGCTTTTTCTCTTCGGGCTCGGGGGATGTCATGAGGTCTCTCCGAGTTTGAGGGCCTTTCGAGTTGCGGCTGTGTGCTCTCGGAAGTTGAAGCCGGGGGCGCCGGGATGAGGCAAGGCGAGACGGACGCCGGACCAGGAGAGATCGCGCGCGAGGTTTCTCTCTTCGAGGGCCTGGGCGTACGTCAGATCGAAGAGGATGAGAGTCTTCGGTTTGAGCTCCTTGAGCCGCGCTTCGACGAAGCTCTTCGCTTCTTCGGCATCGGCGTCGGTGAGCTCGGGCGCGAGGCGAGAGCCGCCCGTGGGGTCTTTCAAGTTCGAAAAAGCGACGCTGCGCCAGAAGTCTTCACACTCGTTCCTCGGAACGGGTCCACCGAGGATGAGCCGAGCGACGTCGGTGAAGGTTTGATGTTTCATCGAACCGTCGATGTATTGAGGAGTGAGGTCTGCATCGAAGGTGCGCCCGACGCGCGGGATCGCACTCCGCTCAAGGGGCTGACGAGGTGCGACCAGAAGCAGACGATGCCGGCCGAGAGAACCTCGTCCGAAGTCAGGCCCCACCCAAGCCAGACGTACGTCGATACCAACTTCAGCCACGGCCGAAAGTCTATCCTGGTTCTCTGATTTTCCGAGGCGGCGCGGAAAGTGCTATCGAAAGGCGGAAAGGAGAGGCGGGCAGGCTCGGAGGGACGCGAGGAACCTTCGAGCTGGCGAGCTTTTCTCGTGAGTACTCTATGAAAACGCGCGGGCCCAAAGGGCACTTTTCGAGGACGCTCGCGGGCGCAGAGCTTTGTGAAAAAAGCGACGCCTCGTGAAGAGAGGAGCGCAGGGAAGAGCGCGAGCGGAGGTCGCCGACGATCGGAGAGAGACCGGCTCTTGTCGCCCCAGGGTGGGTCATTTCAATAAGTAAGGGCATCGCCCGGTTCCCGTAGGCTTTGGGTGTCTAGACCAAACCGAAAGGACCGAGGATGCCCGAGGACATCGTAGCGCAGCATCACTTGCTGCCGGAAATGAAACTGCTCGAGACGCGACGTGCGGGGAGCGGTGGCTTGGAGTTCGTCGTGGAAATGACGAGCAAGTACGAGGTGTGTCCGCGCTGCGCGACGCGGAGCAGTAGCGTGTACGACCGGCGCTGGGTGACTATTCGGGACGAGCCCATCCGCCGGGGTGAGGTGCGACTTCGGATTCTGAAGCGTCGCTTCTCCTGCGGCCCTTGCGGGCGTCCCTTCACCGAGCCCGTGAGCGGTATCATCAAGGGCAAACGGACGACCGAGCGCTATGCGAGGGCTGTCCAGCAGGCTTGTGAGGAGTACGTCGACCTCAAGACGGTGCGCCAGAGATTTCGCTGCTCCGGCGGCTACCTGTACAGCGTGCTCTATCGACATCTGGAGCTCAAGCAGCGCGCGATGCGCAAGGGCTGGCCGGAGCGCGTGGGGCTCGATGAGCACTTCTTCAAGCGCGGCAAGGGCTTTGAAAAGCGCCAATTCGTGACCATGGTCGTCGACCAGACTGGTGGGCGTCTGTTAGAAGTCGCTGAGGGGCGCACGGGCAGTGACGTGGAGCACGCTGTGCGTCGTCTGACGAATCCGGAGAACGTGCGTTGGGTCAGCATCGACCTGTGTGACCCGTACAAGCGTTTCGTCCAAGACTACTTCCCGAACGCCAGCATCGTCGCCGACAAGTTTCACGTGCTGCGTCTTCCGAGCGCAGCTCTCATGAAGTATCGAAAGCAGGCGGAGCGCGGAAGGAACACTGCCTATCTCAGAAACCTCCTGCACAAACCCGGCTATCAAGTGCTCGACTACTGGAAGCCGCGCCTCCGGGATTGGCTCAAGCAGCACCCGGTGCTCGAAGAAGTCTACTGGGCCAAGGAGCGTCTGAGCCGTTTCTACCGCATCCGGAGCGTCACCCAGGCCGCCAAGGAGCTCACCCGGCTCACCGACTCGCTCTGTCTCAGCCCTGTCCCTGAGCTCCGCACGCTCCGCACCACGCTCAAAAAGTGGCGCTCTGCCATCCTCAACCGGAGCGGACGGAGTCCAGTGTACTGGACGGAGTCCGCGGAGGTCGACGAGCCCGCCGAAGGCGGGTGCCCGCAGGGCACGCGAGTCAACTACTGGACGAGCCGACAGACCAACGCCCGCGTCGAGGGCTTCAACAACAAGGCCAAGCTCGTCAAACGGCGAGCCTACGGCTATATCTCCTTCCGCAACTATCGACTCAGACTCCTAAACGCCTGCGGAGGCTAGCCTTTTCGGAGGACCCACCATGGAGTGTGAAGAGCCGAAGAGCCGCACGCGCGCAGGGCGAAGCGCTGAGCAGCGGCGAGCTCGTCAGTCCATTCTTTGGATTTTCGGGTGGAGCCGAGGGGGATCGAACCCCTGACCTCCGCATTGCGAACGCGGCGCTCTCCCAGCTGAGCTACGACCCCGAGAGGCGCCGGAGGGTAATGGGTCGGCAGGGCCTGTCAACCAGGGGCAGCGCGATCGAGCTCGCGACTTTTCAGCCAAAGTGTGCTTTGAAATGGCCTCTTCTCGGAAAGTTGCAGGGGAAAACGGCGAGCGCGGGTTGACCGAGAGGCTTGGGTGATTATGTTGCCGCAAGGATTGGCCGACCGGAATAAGTAGCAGAAATTGCTGCTCTTTCTTCCCCCATCGCCGGTCCGTGAAGGTCATCTAAGGGGAGGCCGACTACGCCTCACTCGCGCAAAAAAATCGTCCCGTAGTCTGGCGGGTCCAGTTCCAGACAAGAAAAGAGCAGCATCATGGCAAAGATCATCGGAATCGATCTCGGCACCACCAACAGCGTCGTCGCTGTGATGGAAGGCAAGGAAGCGAAAGTTATCGTCAACGAGGAAGGCTCGCGAACGACGCCGTCCGTCGTGGCTATCGACGACAAGGGAGAGGTCCTCGTCGGAACTGTCGCGAAGCGCCAGGCAGTGACGAACCCCGAAAACACCATCTACTCGTCGAAGCGGTTCATCGGACATCGCTACGACGAGGTGAAGAATGAGGTCTCGCGGGTCCCCTACAAGCTGGTGGAAGGGCCGAGCGGCGACGCTTGGATCGAGGTGCGCGGCAAGAAGATGGCCCCGCCGGAGATCAGCGCCAAGGTTCTCATGAAGCTCAAGAAGGCCGCAGAGGACTACCTCGGCGAGCCTGTCACCGAAGCGGTCATTACGGTTCCCGCTTACTTCAATGACGCTCAGCGTCAGGCGACCAAGGACGCGGGTAAGATCGCTGGCCTCGACGTCAAGCGCATCATCAACGAGCCGACCGCTGCGGCGCTCGCATACGGTCTCGACAAGAAGGAAAACGAGCTCATCGCCGTCTACGACTTCGGTGGCGGTACCTTCGATATCTCGATCCTCGAGGTCGGCGACAACGTGGTCCAGGTGATCGCGACGAACGGCGACACGCACCTCGGTGGTGACGACGTCGACGACGCGATTATGCAGTGGCTGATCGAGGAGTTTAAGCGCGACACGGCCATCGACGTGTCCAAAGACAAGATGGTCATCCAGCGCCTCAAGGACGCGGCGGAGCAGGCGAAGATTGAGCTCTCCTCGCGCCAGGATGCCTCGATCAACCTGCCGTTCCTCACCGCGGACGCGACGGGCCCGAAGCACCTCACGAAGACCCTCTCGCGCTCCAAGCTCGAGCAGATGATCCGCCCGCTCATCGAGCGGACCATCGAGCCGGTCAAGAAGGCCCTCGCCGACGCCAAGAAGAGCGCCAAGGATATCGACGAGGTCGTTCTCGTCGGTGGTTCGACGCGTATCCCGCTCGTCCAGGACACGGTGAAGAACTTCTTCGGCAAGGAGCCCCATAAGGGCGTGAACCCGGATGAGGTCGTCGCTATCGGTGCGGCGGTCCAGGGTGGCGTGCTCAGCGGCGACGTCCGTGACGTGGTTCTCCTCGACGTCACTCCGCTCTCGCTCGGTGTCGAGACGCTCGGCGGCGTGATGACGGTCATGATCCCGCGCAACACGACGATCCCGACCCAGAAGAAGGAGGTCTACTCGACCGCTGCGGACAACCAGACCTCCGTCGAGGTCCACGTGCTGCAGGGTGAGCGCGCCGAGGCTCGCTACAACCGCACTCTCGGTAAGTTCCAGCTCGAAGGTCTCCCGCCCGCTCCTCGCGGCGTGCCCAAGGTCGAGGTCACCTTCGACATTGACGCCAACGGCATCCTGAACGTCACCGCCAAGGACATGGCGACCGGCAAGGATCAGAAGATCACCATCACCGCCTCCAGCGGTATCAGCGAGGCGGACATCGAGCGCATGGTCAAGGAAGCCCAGGCGCACGAGGCCGAGGACAAGAAGCGGCGCGAGGAGGTCGAGCGGCGCAACAAGCTCGACAACCTCTGTTACAGCATCGAGAAGCAGCTCGCCGAGAACAAGAGCAAGCTCGACGCGGCTGACGTCTCCGCTCTCGAGGACCTCATCAAGGAAGGCCGCGAGGCCATCGAGCGGCAGGACAACGAGAAGATCGAGAGTGTCTCGACTCGCCTCGAGCAGAAGGCTCACGAGCTCGCCTCCAAGCTCTACGCCGCGGGTGCTCCGGCGGACGCTGGGGCCGGTGCAGCACCAGCAGACGGAGCCGGCGCCAAGAGCGACGTGATCGACGCCGAGTTCGAAGAGTCGAACTAAGCTTCCTAGCAGCAGAAGCCTCTCATGAGGCGGACGAGCGGCTCTCCTTGTGAGGCCGCTCGTTTCTTTTGTATGGTGCTCTTCACTATGAAGTGGAGAGGCTTTCCGCGTGTCGTCTACCTGGGGCTCGCGCTTTCGGGGCTTTGGGGTTGCGCGCCATCTGCGGCGAAGTCTCCGAGCGGTGGCACGGACACTGACGGCCAGGCGAAACCAGCGAGCGAGGAGAAGGTCCCGCTCCCGCCCCTCGAGCCGGCTCCCGCTCCAGCTGGCGTTTTCTTCCGAGCCCGACTCTCTACTCCTGAGCTGGCTGTCGATCGGGCGCTGGCGGCGGCGGGCTTGCCCCTCCGCACCAAGGATCTGCTGAGCGAAGCGGACGACGGATTCCTCCTGCTTCCCCTCGCGGAGCTGGATCTCGGCGGGTCGATCGAGTCGATCGTGATGCTGAACCCGGTGCCGGAGCGCTACCCGTGGGCTGTCGCCTCCGCCAGCGTGAAGTCCCTGGAGAGCTCCCTGCGCGCCCTCAAACGAGCCCGCGTGGACGCCATGGAGGGGCCCGGCGGCGTCTACTATTTTGCTGATGCCACGAGCCAATGTGCCCTCGGGCGTTCGATTGGACCCGAGGCGGGGCGTGTGGTGTGCGCGGCGAGTTCGGAGGCCCTTTCGGCGCTCCTTCCTTATGCGCTCCGGGGCCTGCCCCGGGAAGCGCTGGGTGGCCCGACGGGCTGGTTTGAGCTCGACGTGGCGCCGCTCCGCGAAGCCTACGGACAGCGCGCCAAGGGGCTCCGACTGCTCGCGTCCGTTGGCGCTCGTCAGCTCCACATCGACCATCCGCGCTTCGACCGCGCTCTCACGGAGGCGGCGATTGCCCTTTCGGATGAGCTCGGTGAGCTGGTCGGCGACGGCGACAAGGTGCGCGGAGAGTTTCTTCAGACTGAGCGCGGCGACATGCAAATGCGCCTCGGGCTTCGCTTCCGCTCGATGACCTCTTGGGTTTCAGGGCTCGTGGCGGACTGGTCCGGGAGCATGGGTCCTGCTCCGAGCGCTTTGACCGACCTCCCGGATACTGTGTCGGCGGCGGGCGCGGGGGTCGCTTTGCCCTCTTCGCGCAAAGTGAAGATGAGGGACATTTTGACGGACCTCGGCGCGGGTTACCTCGAGGCGAAGAAGGCGAAGGCGAGCGACGTCAAAGACGCCGAACGAGTGCTTCGTGAGCTCTTTTTGAGAGAAGGAGCGTTTGTGCAGGCGACAGGGCCCCTCGAAGGGGCCGAACCCGATCCTTGGACGGTCTACGGGACCTCTCGCTCGAAGCAGGACATCACCGCGTTCCTCGATGCGCTCGGGCGCTTGGCTACTTCGAACATCTTGGAAAAGAGCTCCACCGAGCTCGCTGACCTCTTCGAGCTCCAGCGGACCACGGAGCGTCCTTCCGGCGCTCCCCAGGCGGTCGTCTACCGCTACAAGATCGGAAAGTCCCTGAGCAAGTTGCTCATGGCGCGTCCCGACGTTTTTGACCTCTCGAAAGACCAAGAGCGCTTCGCTCCGGAAGGGCGCGTCGCGGTCCACACGGTCGGGAACATGACCTATCTGGTTCAGGCTCGGACTCTCGCTTCCGTCGGCTCCGGTCTCGCCGCGCTCCAGAATCCGAAGGGGCGTCTCGGCGCGAAAGCGGACCTCGCCGCGCACCTCAAGACGCCCGCGGTCTTGCGCGGTTTCTCGCGGATCGAAGGGGTCGTCGTGCCCTTCCTGCCCTGGATGCCCGAAACGATGCGCCAGAAGCTCGTCGAGCTGGTTCGGGCCACGCCCAACGGCGGTGACGTTCCGATGACCTATACGGTGACCGCAGAGCGGCGCGGGGAAGGCTCGGAGCTCCAGGTGAACTACGACATTCCCGCCGCCTTCACCGGGGATGTCGCCGCGCTCATTGCCCTCGCTCTCACCGACGCCAAGTGAGAGGCGGGGCGGCCGCCGACTGAACCTCGACCGGCCGAGAACTTGGCCGTTCGGGTCCGGCTCCGGTAGGCGGAGACGGTGAGCTTCCTCCGAGGACGAGTCTTTATCCTGCGGGCGTGGGCGCTCACTCTGTGCCTGTTTGTTCTCCCCGCGCCCAGTTTCGCCTGGCAGGAGACGACTGTGCTCGCCCACCGCATGCGCGTGCGCGTCGATGGGGGGCTCGAAGGAACGGTCAGCCACGAGCTCCTGGTGAAGATCCGGGGAGGCCCGGTGAAGTCCCTGCCGCTCGTGGGGGTCGACCCGGACGCGGAGATTCTACCGGACGCGACCGTGCGCATGGCGCAGAACACCTGGAACCAATGGCCGCTCTCGGCCACGGCGCGTCCCGACGGTTCCCTCGACTTGCACATCGGCGCTCCCAAGGGCCTGCGCGGCGGCACCTATCTCTTCACCCTCAGCTATCGGACGAGCTTCGACGATCCTTCTCGGGTCTCGGTGAAGGGGGACAAAGCCATTTTGCGCTGGGTCGGGCCGAGGCTCGACACCGGTATCGACACGGTCCGGCTCACCTTCGACCTGCCGAAAGGCGAAGAAGCCCCTGTCCTCTCGGATCAACACGAGGAGTTCGGCGCTGTGGCCATTCTGGAGCAGGTGCGCCGGGGGGACCGAGACGAAGTCGATCTCGTCCGAGCCCATGTCGCGAAAGGCGAACCGACGGTCTGGGAAATTGAGGTCAGCCGCGAGGCGCTCGGTCTCGCGAAAGAGGGAGAACTCCCGCGCGCCCTGGCTCCGAAGGCTGCTCCTGTCGTTCAGCGGGCCCGTCAGCCCATCGAGCTCTGGGTCGGTCTCGGTCTCGGTCTCTTGCTCGCGGCGTTGTCCTTTGGGAAGGCGCGAGACCTGAAGAAGCGTGCGTCGGCCCTCGGCGCGATCGCGCGCCCGCTGATTCCGGTGCCGATCTGGCTGCGAGCGATCGGCGCGGGGGCTTGTTTTGGGGCGGCGGGTTATGCGGCGGGAACCGAAGAGCCGGCGCTCGGGGCGCTGCTCTTGCTCGGAGCCGTTCTGTCGGGCGCCTACTTGGCGCCTGTCCGCGCTACGGCGCCCCGTGGACCTGGTCATTGGCGCCTCGTTCCGAATGAGGCATTGGAACACCTCAAGCCTCGGGAGCGGGGCTGGTTCGATGTGAGTTCTTGGCGAGGCAGCCTCGTCTTCTGTGTGGTCGTCGGAGGGCTCGCCTTCGGGGCCTACCGCGTGCTGCCGATGTCTCCTTACCGAGCTCTGCTCTTGCTGACCGGGGCTCTGCCTTTCGTTCCGCTGTTTTTGACGGGGCGTCTGAGTGACTTCCCCGTGTCCCCGCTCACAGAAGGGCGCGCTTGGCTGCGTTACCTGAAGAAGGCCCTCGCGCCCAAGGGTCTGAAGTTGAGCCTCTGGGGCCGTTATCCTCCGGACACCGTCGATTTCATCGATGCCCCCCTCGACGAAGCCCGCCTGCGCATCGAGCTCAAGGAGCGCGTCCAGGGCCTGAAGGCCTTCGAGGTGGCTTTTGAAGAGGGGGCTGGGCGCTTTGTTCAGCCATGTCTGTTGCTCCGCGTCTTGGATGACTCGGAGGCGCGGGCTCGGCTCGCTTCTTTGAACGGATTCATTCGCGGGCGTGACGTGAGTGAGCGGGTTGTGATTGTGCGGCCGCCCTTGCCCACGCCGAAGGAGCTCTTGGCGCTCATTGTTGAGGTCACGGACCTCCTCACGAAAAAGGCACCGAGCGACGAAATATCCCAGGTTTCTCAGATCGACGCTCAGAAGAGCCCGAGCGACGAGGTATCGAAGGTCGGGCCCATCAAGGCGCGCAGATCGTCGGGCAGAGCCGAGCGCACGCGGAAGACCGGCACCTCCGCGGACGCGAGATAATAGGCGTGCAGCGCATGCCGGGGTGAGCTCTCGAGATCGCTCGAGCCGTAGAGCTCATCTCCCACCAAGGGAAATCCGAGCGCGGCCAAATGGGCGCGGATTTGATGCCGATAGGCGCGACCGGCGCGCACTTCGAGCAAAGCCCGCTCGCCGCTCTCCGCGAGGAGCGTCGCCTGAGTCCTATAGCGTGAACCGTCCTTGAGGCGGACGCGGCGAGCCTTGTCCGGATCGGGTTCCAGATCGCTCTCGATCTCGAGCACCGAGCCAAGCTCCACGCCACTTTGCTTCCTGAGGCTCACGATCGCGAGGTACTTCTTCTCGAGAGCTCCGCTCTGGAGCGAACCTGTCAGGAGCGAAAAGCCTTCTCTTGTGCGAGCGGCGGCGAGCAAACCTGACGTCCAGGTGTCGAGCCGATGGACGAGCCCCGGCTCCATCGGTCCGTGACCCACCTCTGCCATCTCGGGGTATAAGGCGAGGAGCCCCGCCGCGAGATTCCCCCTGGGTTGACCTCGGACCGCCCCGCTCGGGAGTCCCGCCGGCTTTTCACAGACAATCGCTAGCTCGGATTCAAAAAGGATCGCAGGAGCGACCTCCGGATCCGGCTCGGCGCGGCTCGGCCCCGTCCAATGGACCTCGATGCGGTCCCCTTCCTCGACCAGGTCCGACTTCTTCAGGCGCCTGAGGCGTCGCTCCCCCCGCGTGAGCTCGACGGAGCCCGCCGCGATCAGGTCCATCGCCTCCTTACGCCCTAGGTCGAGGCTATCGCGGAGGAAGCGATCCAGTCGCTCTCCGTGGGACGATGGAGGAACAGTGAGCGTTTGCACATCAAAACATGACTCGCGCCGAGATCCAGGCGCGAAGGCCGTGGGAAGTGTCAGCGCGATAACGGTTTCCGGGGTCGTTGATGGTCCCGCGATAGTTCGGGTTCGGTTTGCCGCTGGCTTGCCAGACCGGCTCGTCGCCATCGAATCCGGAGACGTACCTACAAGGTCCGGCTGCTGCGACGCCGAGGGAGGGCGCGGGGCTACAGGCTTCGTCTGCGGTGATGAGATGCGCCTGAATGATGCGCCATTCGGCTCCCAGGTCGAAGTTTACGTAGTTCCCCGCCTGCCAGGTGAAGCGGGTGCTCAGGGTGTAGTCGCCGTGCTGCTCGACGGTGGTGAGACCGGTAAAGTGGACGCGGGTGGAGTCCGGGTCGGCGACGGAAGGGTTCAGTGGATCATCGACCTGGTTTTCGGTGTAGCCGGCGAACTGGGGCTCGCGGAGGGAGTCGGCAGAGGAGGAGCCGAGCGCATCGAACAGCTCCGAGTAGTCTCGACCTCTTGAGACGTAGGTCGCTGTTGCGCGGAAATCGAGCGCGAGCCTCTGATGGCGCTCGGGAGCTTCCCAAGGGATGACGCCGAGTCCGAGCAAGAGCGTGCCGCGCGTCGGTGGCTGATGATTCACGGAAGGGTCGAGCTCGACGATCCGAAAGTCGCTCCCAGATCCTGCAAATTCGAAGGCCCCGCGCACGCCTGTGTAAGGCTCGATGTAGCCCACGCGGCGGGAGAAATAGGCGTGCGCCTCGAGGCGAGTGGTGCCGCGACTGACGCCGGGCGTGCGTCCCTGGGTGAAGGAACCTTCGGGCTCTCCTGCGAGGGAGCTATATGCGGGCCCGAGGGGCTCAGCTTTTCCATTTCGATTGCGATCGCTCGGGTGAGCGCAGCGCAGCTGACCCGAGCTCACGCCGGGGTTACAGGCGTGCATCGGTTCGGAGACGTTGAAGGAGCCGAGGATCCCGATCGTCAGATTCGGTTCATGAGGTCTCCGCCACTGGTTCAGGAGCCCGAGGTCGAGGGCGATGGTGAGCGCTTCGATACCGCTGCGGGTGGGCGAAGTGAACGGAACCTGAAACAGCTGTTCGCCCGGGAGACCCTCCGTCGCTTCCGGGGAGAGACGCCCGTCGGAGGTGAGCTTCTGATCGTAGGCGAGGATGACCGGGAGGCCGACGGTGAGGGCGAAGTCCGGGAAGAGGCCCACGCTGACCTCAGGCACAAGGCGCTCCATCGTGGCCCGGTAGCTGCCGACGCGCCGGGATTCCCGCCGGATCGGCGTGAAACGCTCGGTGTGCTCGAAGGTCAGGCTCAGGTTCAGGTCGAAGACGTCCTGCCCATCGAAGGAGTCGGCGACTTGGATCAGGTTGATCGCGCTGTCCGTGAGCACCCGCGGCTCACTCGACCGGAGCGGCTCGAGGGCGGCGGCTTGGCGCGAGAGCGCAAACACGAGCGCAAAGCTCGTGAGGAGGCGCTGACCGAAAGAGCGCGGAAGCACGATAAACCTGAGGAACGCTACTTTCGTAGGCGCAAAACTGTCAACTTGGGCGGAGGGCCGCCCAAGCTCAGCTCTTGTCCTCGGGATCGGGCTCGTCGCTCTTGTCCTCATCGCTCGAGGCGCTCTCGGGCGATGGAGCGGGAGGCACGGGTCGAAGCGACGGAGTGCGCGTGAGCGGCGTAGCGGAGCTGCGCCGCGGGGGGCGCGGCACCGAGGGACGCTCGGGGCCCGGTCCGCGCACCGACGGCGGCGGCACCGTTTCTTCCTCATTCTTCGGGGGCGGACTGCCCGGGAGAGGACGCGCGTTGCGAACGAGGCTCGGGTTCTGCGGTGGTAAAGAAGAAGGGGTTGACCCCTTCACCGGAGGGACGCCGCGCACCGAGGGGGGAGGAGGCGTCATCGGGCGGCTCGGTTCGCTCATCACGACGCCACTTTGCGACGGCGGACTCTCGTCGTGGTTCGTACTCGTCCGGCCCAAGTGGAGGGTCGGGCGGTCGTCAAAGTCGTCGGGATCGTCATCGAAGAGCGAATCCGTCAGATCTTCGGCGAGGAGCTCCTCCCGCACCTGGCCGAGTTCGCGGCTCGTTTCGGCGAGGCGATCGGCGACCACTCCGAGGAACTGCCAAAGCAGTTTCACGGCCAGGGCATGTTCGGTGCGCAGGAGCTCGAAGAAGTCGCGACGGCGAATCACCATCAGCTCACTCTTACCGACGCTCTTTACGGTCGCAGACCGCGGCTGATTCCGGACCAGCGCCATTTCGCCGACGTGATCGCCGGGAGACAGCGTCGCAATCGCCGTGTCGCCCCGGAAGACCTTCACCGACCCTTCGAGCACGATATAGAGCTCCTCACCCGGAGCGCCTTGTTCCATGACGACTTGGTCCGGCTCGTAAGAGAGGACATCCGTCACCTGCAGCACGCGCAGGAGCTCGCGGTCCGAGAGCGGACGGAACAGGCGCATCCGCGCCAGAAGCTCGCGCTTGAGCTGGAGCTTGCGGGCGCGCTCGTCATCGCGCGCTTCGCCAGAACCGAGCGCGACGAGCACCGTCGTGATGTTGTCGCTGCCACCCGCCTCATTGGCGGCGTCGATGAGCAAACGTGCCGCGAGCTCGATGTCGTCGAGGGACATCTTCTCCGCCAAGCGATCGAGGTCGTCCTCGAAGTACTGGTAGAGACCGTCGGAACAGAGCAGGAGCCGATCGCCCGGGAGCCAATCGATCGCGATGCTCTCGGGTTCGGCGTGTTCATAAACGCCGATCGCGCGAGTCACGGCGTTCTTCTGAGCGAGCTGTTCGACCTTCTCGCGCGGCATTTTGCGCCGCTTGACGAGCTCGTTCAGGACGTTGTGATCCTCGGTCACCTGTTCGAGGACACCGTCGCGGAGCAAATAGAGCCGGCTGTCACCGACCCAGGTGACAAAAAGCTGCTTGCCGCAAATGAGCGCGGCCACCAGCGTCGTTCCCATGCCGCGGCGAGATTCATCGGCGGCCGCCTCCGCGTACACCCGCGCAGAGGCGCGGTTCGCGGCGAACTCGAGCATGTTCAAAATGTCGCGAGTCGTGACGCGATCGGCTCCGGTCTTGCCGAGGGCGAAGTCGGAAAGCATCTCCGCTTCACGTTTGACCTCCTCGTGGAAGCTTCGAACCGCGAGCGCGCTCGCAACCTCCCCGGCAGCGTGCCCACCCATGCCGTCACAGACGACATAGAGTCCGAGCTTCTTGTCTACCAGGTAGTTGTCTTCGTTGTGCTCGCGCTTCCTCCCCACGTCAGTGAGCGCCGAGAACGTGACGTCAGTCGACATTGGCGGAACGATACACGACTTCCCGAGCTCCTGGAAACGGGGCCTCCGAACTGGCCCGCCGTTTTGGTCTCGGGGAGCGCGCCTCTCCGCTCCTTTTCGCTGGGTTCGCGGGCGAGAGGCTTTTTCGTCGTCCCGACCCTTATGTGAGTGCGGAGGCTCGTTCGACATACGTCCGGCCGGTCCCCGGGGGCAGCGGCGCCGCGCTCAGCGAAATCTTCCGTGGGGAAGGGAGGGTTCGGAGCTGGTCGGCGCGGGTTCCCTCCGGGGAGGCGAAGTCGACCGGGGCGAGGTTCGGGGCAACGCCAGAGGCGCGCCGAGTCCTCGGCGCAACCAAGTAGGGACCTCAGGCGCTCATCAAACTCACATATCCATCTCGGGCCACGACCACATGATCGACGAGAGGTGTCCCACAGACAGCGGCGGCGCGAGCCAGTGCATCGGTCATCTCCTGGTCCTGGCGGCTCGGGGTCGGATCGCCGCTCGGATGGTTGTGTACAAGAAGAAAACCGGCCGCGGACTCCCGGAGCACAGGGCCCAAAATGTCTCGAGGTAAGATGCTCGTGGAGCCGATTCCGCCACGGCTCACCTGGAACGAAGAGGTGAGTCGCCCGCTTCCGTCGAGACAAAGGGCCCAAACTTCTTCATGGCCGAGCGACGTCAGCTTCGGATGTGCCCAGTCGAAGACCTTCGCGGGAGTCAGGACTGTCTGGCGCTCCTTCGCGAGCGCCTCATTCCAGCGGCGCGCGAGTTCGGCGCAGACGAGGAGCCGGAGCGCCGCGGATTCCGGTACGCCTGTGAGGCGGGCGAGCGCTCGGGGGCGAAAGGGGCGCAGCGTCGCGAGGCGACCCGCCTGTTCACAGAGGCTCGCTGCAGTCTCGAGGGGACAAGGGGTGTCCTGTTCGATCAGAAGCGCAACGAGCTCGGTCCAGCCGAGCGCCTCAGGGCCACTTTTCGCAAGAAGCCGTCTGAGCAGATCGAGGGACGGCGGGCAGCTCTTGAGTGGACGGAGTGAGGGTGCAGGCGGGGCCATTTGAGCGAACCAGAGAGCAGACACTGTGCCAACAGCACGGTCCGAGAAGGGTCAGAGGTTCGTGAGGGGACACCTCGTGCCGGCCAGGGGGCGCGCCATGGCGGCTTCGAGCCTGGCGCTTTTTTTTCTAGAGCACGTTTCAAAAATGACGGACTCGGTAACTTCGCGAAAACCGATCACTTTTCGGCAAGGATCGACAGACGGAACCTCTGCTGATCTACCGAGTTAGTGAAACTCACAGATGCCCAATGGGCTCTCGCCGAACCGCTTTTGCCCGAGCCAAAGGCTGGCCCAGGTAAAAAGGGGCGCCCCCCGCAGCCGTTTCGTGAAGTCCTCAATGGCATTCTGTGGGTGCTTCGGACTGGAGCCCCTTGGCACGACCTGCCGAACCGATATCCTCCCTATCAGACGTGTTATCGCCGATTCCAGCAATGGACTGAAGATGGGACGTTCGAGCGATTACTCATCGCTTTGAGACGTGACCTCCGAGATCGAGGCGGAATCGAAGACGTGGAGGCATTCATCGACGGGACGTATGTTCCTGCCAAAAAAGGGGGTCTGATGTCGGCGTCTGCCGCGCAGGCAAGGCAACCAAGATCATGGCAATTGCAGATCGTGATGGTCTTCCACTCGC
>ENA-UOVV01001114-UOVV01001114.1-compost-metagenome-genome-assembly--contig:-NODE-1114-length-22860-cov-12.412717_pt1 | contig 22860 bp, 22 predicted proteins | sample MGYA00238155_ERZ761577 | MGnify/ENA primary metagenome ERZ761577 (study PRJEB28898, sample SAMN06268775) | compost metagenome | isolation source: Emeryville, CA | place: USA:Emeryville, CA | collected...
ATTGAGACCTGGTCAGGTATGGCTGGTCTGTTAACAGAACGAACATTTTCATTGCGATTAAATTGGAGTGCATTAAACTTTTCCGAACGGCTGTCATTGTAAAGGCATAAAAAAACCGCTCCTGATCAATCATAGAGCGGTTTTTTTTAATTTTCTAGTTGGCCGACAAGGACTCGAACCCTGAATAAAACAACCAAAATGTTCTGTGTTACCATTACACCATCGGCCAATCCGTATTCTGGCTGCAAAAGTAGCTGAAAGGGCAATAGGTGTCAAGAATTAAGCGTAATTTTTTTTCAAAGCTAGAAGCATTTTTGTTTTTATCCTTGAATAACGATTCTATGGGGTGCTGATTCCAGGATTTGATTTTTCGCTTGCACCGCTTTCGATGGATGCGCCAATTTCAAGGAATGTTGTTAGCTTCGCAATCACATTCCCAAGATTCATTTCTGAAGTATATGCCTAGTTCAAAACTGATTGTCCGAATTTTTACCTTTTATATCGCCATTTTATTTTCTACCACTCCATTTTTCGGTCAGACCGAGACGGTTGCTATTGAGGATTTATACGTACGAGACCCCTATATTTTACCCAACCCGAACACGGGTGAGTACTATATGTACAAAGCGGGTGATGTCAAAAATGAGAAAGGGAACCAAGTTAAGGGAGTGGTTGCGTATAAGAGTAGGGATTTGAAGACTTGGATAGGACCCGTCACTGTTTTCGCGACACCCGAGGACAACTGGGCACCTGGGCCAATATGGGCACCGGAAGTGCACCATTACAATGGGAAATACTACCTATTCGCTACCCTAAATACTCATGTAGAATGGAAAAAGAAGGAAGACGGTTGGCCTAATTACACGCATAGGGGTACACAGATTTTTTGGGCGAACTCGCCCCTAGGACCATTTTTACCTTTCGACCGCATTCCACATACACCCCTAGACGAGATGGCACTGGATGGAACACTCTGGATCGAAAATGGTGAGCCCTATATGGTTTATTGTCATGAATGGGTCCAGGTAACGGATGGAACCATGAAAGTAGTGAAGCTAAAGCCTGATTTGTCGGCACCTGCCGAAGCACCCATTCGTCTTTTTAATGCGTCATCAGCCGAATGGTCAACGGGTTCACGCCATAAAGACGGCCGTGTATCCTATGTAACCGATGGTTGTTTTTTGTATAAAACTAAGTCGGGAAAGCTTTTGATGATATGGTCCAGCTTTAAAAATGGACAATACGCTATCGGCGTTGCAACCTCATATACCGGATCAGTTTTAGGTCCATGGGAACAACAGAAAGAAACACTTTTTGATCAACATGGAGGGCACGGAATGCTCTTTCAAACCTTCGATGGCCGGTTAGTGCTCACCTTCCATAGTCCTAATTCTCCCGGTGGATCGGAAAGAGCACAGTTTTATGAAATTGAGGACCAGGGTGATACATTAGTATTGAAAGGGCGATTGTAATCTCACCCTCTAACTTTCCATCAAAATTCGAGAGAGCTTTAAAAATACACCATTAGTCCAGCCGAATCCGTCCTGATTAGGATATTCTCCGCCCTGGGCGTCTTCCAGGCGATGAAGCATATTGTATTTTTCGGTCATTTTCCCCGTCTTGTTGTAGACCATCCGATTCACTTTTAACCATCGACCGATCCCTTCACGGGCAAGCTCTGTATATCCGTAATTCTCAAGACCTTTAAACACCATCCAGTGCAGGGGTGCCCAGCCGTTGGGTAAATCCCATTGTTGACCGCTTTCGCATAAGGTGGTTACAAACCCCCCTAAGCAGAGAAATTGCTCTTGCAAGGCTTTGGCGACGCCTGCTGCTTGTTCTGCAGAAGCGACTTGGAAGAAAAGAGGGTAAACACCTGCCAGGGAAATGGCTTGACTGGTTTGGTTTTCGACCCAATCGAAGTCTTTGAAAAATTGATCATTCTCACACCAAAAATAGCGGTGTAATGCATTGAATCTTGACGTTGCGCTTTGGGCGACAAATTCGGTAAAGTCATCCGCTCGTTGCCGCGAACTGTAATAGTTCAAAAGCGTATTTTCTATATTCAGGATCAGGCAATTGAGATCAACTGGTAGTATATCCGTGGTATGAATATTTACCATTTCCAGTCCATTTTTAAACCAGCGACTGCTAAAATCCCAACCCGATTCAGCTCCGGCTCGTATATGACGGAAAACCTCTTTGGTATTTCTACCCGATTGACGGCCTACTTCTACATCTTCGCGATAAGATTCTGGGCGGGGCATTGCGTAATCATCCCAATAACGGTTTAGTAAAGTTCCGTCAGGAAGCCTAACCACCCTCGATTCACTGGGGTTGTCTTCCGTAACCAACTCATGCCCTTTCATCCAAAATTTATATTCTTTTTCTAGAAACGGGATATATCTATCCCATACGGCGGGCCCTTTGTGGTTGGCCAAGATACCGATCATTAACGCAAAAACCGGGGGTTGTGATCGGCCTAGGTAATAAGTCCGGTTGGCATTAGGAATGAAACCGAATTGTTCGATGAGAAAGGCGAAATTTTCTAAGATGCTTTCGATCAGATCAATCTTGCCGTTTTCTTCTAAACCCAGAGCCGTAAAATAACTATCCCAGTAGTACAATCCTCTAAAGCGCCCACCCGGTACCACATAGGGATGTGGAACGGGGATGAGGGAGCTACCACTTTCAAATTGGTGCTCTCGGGTCAGAATGTCCCACAAGGATTCGATATGTTCTTCGATCGAACTTTCTAAGTTGGTCTCATAGTGTTGCGGAATGAAATCGGGTAGGTCGAAATTGTCTAATAAAAAGTGCGCCAGGTCAAAGGCGGGCAACTCTTTTTCAATTTCGTATTTCTTTATGATTTCTTGAGCAGGAAATTTCGGAACACAGTCATTAAAGGTAATGGAGTCGGAAAAGATGCCACTCATTTGAATGTCCACAAACAGGTCCCCAAATTCCCGGAGATAATCCAGTTTATGGGTAATCTGCACCTGTGTTGTTGGCTGCATAGGCAATGTTTTTCAGAGTTTAATTACACCAGTTGTTTCAAAAACGGTAATACGTCTTTCTGGCTAGGCAGATGGTTTTTGGCAGCCGATAATGCTTCCCCAATTTTTATGGTATATGCTTCATCCGGCAATAATTTAAACATATCCTCATCGGTTGTGTCATCCCCCATGGCTAGTACAAAGTCGTAATTTCCATTTTCCAGAAAACTTAAAACGGCAGTTCCTTTGTTATAGTGCGTTTTTTTAACTTCAATTACCTTATTCCCTTGAATTATCTGGAGATTCAGCTCGGGTTGTAACATGGTTCGTAACTGCCAGGCCAATTCATTCGCTCTTCGCAATGCATAATGCCGATCGGCGGCCACTCTGAAATGCCAGGCCAGGGAAGTTTCTTTTTCTTCTACGAAAGCCCCAGGACAACGAGCTACAAAGAGATCCATAATAGGGCGTATGATTTCCTTCCATTCATCCTGATTTGGATAGGAGTGCTCCCATTGTCCATGATCCCTGTTTTTGATTAAAGCCCCATGTTCAGCTACAATATGCACAGGTAGATCTCCCACTTCCCTTTCTAAGAATTGACGGTCTCTACCACTTACAATAACCACTGTACTTCTATCGGTAATTGCTAAGATGGTTCGCTTCACTTCATCGGGGAGTGTCACGTTCTGTGGGTTTTTTTCTAGGGGAACGAGCGTCCCATCAAAGTCGAGAAATAAAATAGGATTGCTTGCGGCTAAATAGCTTTCTTGGATGTAATTCATTACTTTTTTTCGAAGATAAGGATGGCTTAAACGTTCTTGTTCTTGTTCTAACGCATCCAATTGAATAAAGAAGTCACTGGTCCACGCATTGATATTGTAAATTCGTAAGCGGCGTCTCATTTCGTTCATCCGATTACGCTGTTCCTGCACGGACATTTCGAGGGCTGCTTTAATAGCGGCAGCCGTTTCCTTGCGATCGGTGGGGTTGATTAAGATGGCTTCGGTGAGCTCAGCAGCTGCACCTGCCATTTCACTCAAGATGAGCACACCTTGGTTGTCATTCCGACTGGCTACATATTCTTTACAAACTAAATTCATTCCATCTCGAACCGGCGTAATCAATGCCACGTCACTAACGGAATACATAGCAGCCAGATCGTCAAAGGGGAGGGATCGATATTGATAAATCACTGGTTGCCAGGTGATTTCTCCGTACAGCGCGTTTATCCGACCTACTAATTGGTCAATATCCGTTTTCATTTGTTGATATTGACCGATCGTGTCCCTGGATGGGACAACAACCATGACGAACGTCACCTTCCCTCGCCAATCTTTGTGGTTTTCCAAGAAGGTCTCATAGCCTTGTAAGCGATGTAGCAGTCCTTTGGAGTAGTCGAGACGATCGACGGAAAAAATAATCTTGTGGGGAATGTGCTGCTTTATTTCAGACCGAAGGCGTTTGACGTTAGGCTCGTGGTAGGCATTGTCAAATTTTTGGAAATCAATGCTGATGGGAAATGAGTCGATTTTCACTAGTCTATTCCCGAGGTTGAGCGATTGCAGCGGATGGTCGTAATGTGGGTAAAGCCGCTGTACACAGCCCAGAAAATACTGCACATAATCATTAGTATGGAAGCCCACAAGGTCTGCACCCAGCATTCCATCGATAATGTATTTTCGCCACGCTACCGGTAGTAGTCTAAAAATTTCAAATACAGGGAAGGGAATATGAAAGAAGAAACCAATGGATAGTTCGGGGTAACGGTCACGTAGGAGCTTGGGTAAACCCATGAGTTGGTAGTCTTGAATCCATACCGTATCATCAGGTTCGATTATTTCGGAAAGTTTGTCTGCAAACAGTTCGTTAGCTTCCTGATACGCAGCGAAGTATTCCTCTTCAAAATTGGCTTCCGACGGGAAATAGTGAAAGAGAGGCCATATTAAGTCGTTACAGAATCCTTCATAATATAAATGATTCAGGGCAGGTGGAATCCAAACCGGGTGTGCCTTAATATTGTCCGTTTCCGGGGGTAGCTTCTTAAACTCCTCTGGTTCATTTTCTGAATAACCGACCCATTGAATTTTATCCCTGAACATGGAGTCATTGTTTTCCGTCAATGATAAAACCGCAGATACGAGTCCTCCCGAATTTTGGAATAATTCGGGTCGGTCATGTTTGTATATAATTTTGAATGGTAAACGGTACGCTGCGATAACGAGCCTTCCTTTTTTTTTCACGATAACGTAAGATGTGACAGTACTTTTACAAGTCTGCCTGATTTAATAAATAAACAATTGTGCTAATTTGTTAGTTGTGGGTATGGTTAATAGCCAGCCGGACGCGGTAAGTAATTACGCCCGATTTCTGTATATAACGAAAAAAATGTGAAAATAGTTGACGTGGAGGGGTAATTACACGGTAGATTCAACGAAAAGCTCGAAAAGCTCAATACCATTCACCTTTACTAGCTGCGGACAGAATACGGTTTTATATTTGAAAAAAATACAACCTTTAGTAGCTTGCTTCTTCAATATCACCCTTAGAAATTTATGAGAAAAGTTTTTAGGATTCTGATCATAGGGGTCGCTGTACTGGGAGCGGTTTATTTTGTGGGTCCTAAGGCTTCCGATGCTATGTTAGATCCGACTTTACCTCAGGTCAATACCGACCTTCTTGCACTGGAACAGGAAATTATTTCCAGTGAACAGGCTGTTCCTAATCTTAAGGCCGACAATCACGCCCGGATTGTATGGGCTGATTCCACAAAAAAAGAGAAAACCCCTTATAGTTTCGTATACATACATGGTTTCGGGGCAAGTTGGGCTGAAGGGGAGCCGGTGCATACGCACTTAGCCAGGCGTTATGGCGCTAATCTCTATTTAGCAAGATTGGAGGATGCTGGAATTGACAATCCGGATGCTTATGAACGACTCACGCCAGAAAGTTTTTTGGCTGGGGCTAAGCATGCACTAGCCGTTGGAAAAGTATTGGGGGAAGAGGTTATCCTGATCGGCACGTCAGCTGGGGGTTTGTTAAGCGTTTATTTAGCCGCTCACCACCCCGATTTAAAAGGGTTGATTTTGTATGCTCCTTGTCTGGATATTTATGATAGTGCGCTCAAAATAGCAACAGGACCTTGGGGTGAACAAGCCGTGAGGGCAGTGGTGGGCGACCGTATGATCAATGAATATAGTCTGGAACGGCAACGGTATTGGATGAGTAGTTATAGTTCACGGGGTTTAATAACCTTACAGCAAACCATGGATGCTGTCGCGCGCCCCGAAATATATAATCGCATAAAAATGCCCGTCTTTTTAGGGTATTATTATAAGAATGAGGAGGAACAAGACAAAACGGTCTCTGTAAAAGCCATGAGAGACATGTTTCCACAATTAGGCACCCCCGAGGAGTTAAAAAGGGAGGTTGCTTTTCCAGAAAGTGGTCATCACGTGATTACAAGTTACATGACTTCTAACGACATCGAAGGGGTCATTCGTGAAACTCAAAGCTTTATCGAAGATGTTTTAAATATATCCCCGGTTCAAGACTAACAAAGGTCGAGAAGCGGTGGACGGTCGAAGGTATTTCGGTTTGGGAAGTTTTTCTTTTGACCGCATTTTAAGCTAATTTTGTAGTCTGTTTTATTTAAGTTTTTTGCGATTTTGCTATGTTGGAAATAACCGCAGATAATCGGTTAAGGCGCCTTATTGTTGTAGGAGACAGGGTTTTGATTAAACCCAAAAGTCCTAATGAGCGTACGAATAGTGGGCTTTATCTTCCCCCTACAGTTACGGAAAAGGAACAGGTACAGACAGGATATGTAATAAAAGTCGGTCCAGGGTATCCGATCCCCTCACCTATGGAGGATGAACCTTGGAAGGATGCCGACGAGAAAGTAAAATATATGCCGTTGCAGGCACAGGAAGGAGATCTTGCCATATATCTCCAGCGAAATGCGATCGATTTGGAATATGACTCTGAAAAATATGTCATAGTACCCCAATCGGCAATTTTATTGCTAGATCGAAGCGAGGATCTGTAGAGCTCGTTTCTATTTTAGATGGCACTGATTCGAATAAATAAGCTGACCCCTCCTTTTTGGCTGCCAAACGGGCATTTGCAAACCGTCTATCCGGCACTTTTTCGAAAAGTGGAGGGGGTTACCTACCAAAGGGAGAGACTGGTCACGACCGACGGTGATTTTCTTCTACTCGATTGGTGCATATCCCTCCCCGGGAAGAAATCTTCCTCGCTTGCCATCCTATCGCATGGATTTGAAGGAGATAGCCAACGACCCTATATCAAGGGGATGGTAAAATCTTTGGTTACCATGGGGATAGATTGTCTGGCCTGGAACTATCGAAGTTGTGGCGGAGTCATGAACCTATCGCCCCAATTTTACCATAGTGGTGCGACCGACGACCTACAGGAAGTGATTGATCACGCCCTGAAAAAGGAATACCAGCAAATATTCCTAGTGGGTTTTAGTTTGGGAGGAAATTTAACATTGAAATATTTAGGTGAGGAAAGACGCCGCCCCAAGGAGATTAAAAAAGCGGTCTGTTACAGCGTTCCCCTCGATTTAGAGGCTTGTAGCCTAAATTTAAACCGGTTTTCCAATCGAGTCTACCAGCGTCGTTTTTTGCGTAGCCTGCAGGTTAAAATTAGGGAAAAAAGTCTATTACACCCCAATCTTATTAATACAGCTCTATTAAAGGCAATCAGGTCGGTATATACCTTCGATGATCTCATTACCGCACCCCTACACGGTTTCAAAAATGCCTCTGACTACTATTCCAAATGCAGTGCTAAAAACTTCCTGTTATCGATAAATATTCCTACCCGGATCATTCACGCAGAAAATGACCCCATGATCCCGGTTAGTAGTCTTCCCTTTAAGGAATTAGAAACGGCTCCTCAGGTTGAAATGCTTCTCACTCTATCAGGGGGGCACTGCGGTTTTTTGGAAAAACAAGGCAATTCATATTGGTCCGAAAAGCAGACGGTCGACTTTTTTAGGGCTTGATTCCTTACCCATCCTGGTGTCAGCGTAATTATTTGTTATCAGTTAAATTGAACATTCCCGAGGGTGTGGATGTTGAAGAAGTATCTATCCTTTGTAGAAAATACGATTTAACAGTCCGTTTAATAGTAAGATTTTTATGGAATTAAGAAAGTTATCCGGTTCGGATCTAAACGTTTCGCCAATCGCCTTTGGTGGGAACGTATTTGGATGGACACTCGACGAAAAACAATCGTTTGACATACTCGACCATTTTGTGGACCAGGGTTTCAATTTTATTGATACAGCTGATACATACTCCAAATGGGCTCCGGGGAATAAGGGTGGTGAATCGGAAACGATCCTTGGAAAATGGCTCAAACAACGAGGGAATCGGGATCAATTGGTGATTGCAACCAAATTAGGAGGTGAAATGGGAGAAAGAAAAAAGGGATTAAAACCTTCCTATATCAAGCAAGCTGTGGAAAGTTCACTCCAACGCCTTCAAACCGACTATATCGACCTATATCAATCGCATTATGATGATCCGGAAACATCGGTCGAAGAAACGATTGCCGCTTTTAATGAGTTGATCCAAGAGGGGAAAGTCCGGTATATAGGTGCTTCCAATTTGGTAGCTGACCGGATTAAAGCTTCCAATGATTTTGCCCGGGCAAACGGGTTGAAAGGATATATTACCTTACAACCTCTTTACAACCTTTATGATCGTGAAAAGTTCGAAAGTCAATACCTCGATCTGGTAAATGCTGAAAAGCTGTCGGTATTAAGCTACTATGCCTTGGCTAGTGGATTTTTAAGTGGGAAATACCGCAGTGAAGCGGATCTCAATAAAAGTGTTCGAGGCGGAGGAATAAAAAAATACCTCACCGAAAGAGGCCTAGCTATCTTGAAAGCCATGGAAAAAGTAGCTAACGAAACCGGCGTATCTTTCGTAGCTATTGCAATTGCATGGCAATTGAACAAACCCTACATTACCGCTCCAATCGCCAGTGCAACACGTCGCGAGCAATTGGACGAGTTATTGGCGGGAGCTACGTTGAAGTTGACAAAGGAGCAAGTGGAATTGCTGGATCAAGCCAGTGCATATTAATCAGTTCACAATATTTAGTATAATCATAGATGAAAGTAGAAATTTGGTCTGATGTGATGTGTCCGTTCTGTTATTTGGGCAAGCATCGCTATGAACAAGCCTTAGCCCAATTTGCGGAAAGGGATTATGTAATTACAGAGTGGAAAAGCTTCCAACTCGATCCGACCCTCCCGAAAGAAGGTTTAAGTACGAATACCTATACCTATTTGTCGGAAAGGAAAGGTATGTCCATCGATCGAGCCCGACAAATGACGGAGGGTTTATCGGCTCAGGCGGCTGAAGAGGGGATTACTCTCGACTTTGAGAAAGCGATTATAGCCAATACATTTGATGCACATCGGTTAGCTCATCTTGCTAAGCGACAAGGCTTTGGAAATGAAATTGAAGAAAAATTGTTCGAAGCTCATTTTGTAAACGGCGAAGATATTTCGGATAAAGCTGTACTTACCACCCTTGGCAAGTCGGTAGGCTTGAAAGAAGACCAAATTCAAGAAATGTTCGAAAAGGATCAGTTTAAGGAGGAAGTGAAAGCCGAAATTACAGAAGCTGCGAAACTGGGCATACGCGGAGTGCCCTTCTTCGTGTTCAATCGCAAATATGCCGTCTCGGGTGCCCAGCCACAGGAGGTCTTTTTACAGACATTGGAAAAGGCTTTCGCTGAGTGGCGCAAGGATAACCCAGTTCCGGCTTTCACAACGGTGGCTGACGGTCCTGTATGTGATCCTGAGTCGGGATGTGACTAGGTAATTGCCGTAGAATAGGGCTCCTGAATCAGGCATCTTTGGATCTTGTCAGAAAAAAATTACATGATACCGCATTTTTTTCTAACTTTTCACCCCAAAAATGATCTATCACGATGCGGGAAGCCCGAATTTCAACAACCGTACAACCCCAGGCAACATCGAGGCAAATGATGATAAGGCCTGTTAATTTCGGTTTTAACACCGAAACCAGTCAGAGTAATGTCTTCCAGAAAGCAGGGGTACCCTCTACCGATACGCATATTGAGTGTTTGAACGAATTCGACCATATGGTCAACCACCTGCATTCAGCCGGTGTGGACTTGACTGTATTCGACGATTCAACAGAAATTGATAGTCCTGACGCCCTATTTCCAAATAATTGGGTATCCTTTCACCAAAGCGGGAAAGTAGTACTTTACCCCATGATGGCTGAAAACCGCCGAAGAGAACGTAGGTTGGATATTATCGAATCCCTCAAATCACGCTTTCACGTAGAGGAAATTATTGATTTAAGTTATTTTGAAAAAGACGGGTTGTTCTTAGAAGGAACGGGAAGTATGGTATTGGACAGACGTTATAAAATTGCTTATGCAGCCCTATCCCCCCGTACGCATTTGAAGCCGTTGCAGGCATTTTCGGAAGCCATGGGTTATGAAATTATCCCGTTTACGGCGTACGACCTGAAGGATGTTCCTATTTATCATACCAATGTAATGATGTGTATCGGGGATGGGTTTGCCGTCGTTTGTCTGAAAGCGGTTAAGAACGAAGATGAACGTTACACATTAAAGAGGGTATTGGAAGAAACCGGCAAGGAAATCATAGAAATTTATCCTGAACAGTTAGGGGCATTTGTCGGAAATATGTTAATGGTAAAGAACCATAGCGACGAGAAAATCATGGTCATGTCGACAGGTGCTTACGAATCCCTGACTACACAACAAAGAATTTTACTCGAGGAGTTTACTTCGCGCCTGCTATATGTAGATTTACCCGTAATTGAGACCGTCGGCGGGGGTTCAGCCCGTTGTATGTTGACTGAGATTCACTTACCCCTTAAATAATTTTAAAATTTCTCCTTGGAAAAAAAGGTCCATATCCGAGCGGCGGAACTCAGCGATGCCGAGCTGCTGTATCGTTTCATTTGTGATTTAGAGGACGAACAACTCAATTGGGAGGGTTTTTACTATGCTTTGACAACAAATCTTCCGCATGAAGGCAACATCTACTTAATCGCAGAAGTGGACGGAATGCCTGTGGGAATGGGCTCTTGTCATGTTCAATGGTTGGTTCATCATGCCGCTCCCATTGCTGAAGTCCAGGAATTATACGTTGTCCCCGAGTATCGATCGCAGGGCATTGGAGCCCATTTATTGAATGCATTAATTGAATTTGCACGTTCAAAAAATGCGCTACAGGTGGAGTTGTCGAGCCAACTACGGCGGGTCGATGCGCATCGTTTTTACTACCGGCAAAATTTTATCAACAATCATCTAAAGTTCGTTTATCCATTATCCGAACATTGAGCCTCAGGGGGGCCACAAATACGCTGGCCATGCTGTGAAAGAAACTATGCCTGAGGTATTTCGGATCAAAGAATATTTGCACTCCCCAAGTAAAAACGTCCTAAGGGACAATATTAATTGTGAGATTATGAAGTTCTTTTCCGGATCGTAGAATGACACTTGGTTCCGGCATTAGTGGGTTTAAAGGGCGCCGCCTACCTTGTATTATTCCAATCCATTCCCCACGTATAAACATTGATCCTGCAAAGCACGATCCTAGAAAAGCACAACACACTCCCCAATTTTTGGGCTGGAATAAATCGTTATAATTCGAATTGTAAGGACAAAAAAAAGCGGGCCGCAACCTGCAGACCGCTTTTTGTAACACCTAAACCTTCAACTAACTATATCTTATTAACGTCTTGCTCTTACCCACCCTCCTTTCATATTTTTTTCAAACCTAATGCTAGCGTACAATTCTTGTATCAAATTGTCCAAGTCGGTTCTTATCTGGGTAAGTTTACGTTCATTAATTCTTCGTTTCTTATATAATTTTATTTCACGGGACGTAATCCTACGATATTGATTTAAAATCCGTTTGGCTTCTTTCCCGGTTAATTGCCTACTTTGTCGTCCATGATTTACCCCTTCAAGAATTTCACGCTGCAGTTCTTTGATCACTGATTGGTCAATCCCTTCCGCATAATAAGGGTTGCGGTTAGCGCGCAATCCTCTTTGGGCATTTACCGCCTCCGTAGCAAGGAAAAGGATAATGAAGGCGGCAAATATTTTTTTCATGGCTAATAGTTCATTGCTTTTGTACTATTAGAACGCAAGAATACGGCTTAGTTTAATATTGTACTTGTTAATGATTGTTAATCAATTTAAACAAATTTAAAGCATCCGATTTGTCTTTAACTAAGATCCCGGTTCTGAGCCCGTTAAGCACGATCCAGTACTTTTTGGATTTGGTTGCGAACAAGCTCTGTAAGTTCTTCAGCCGTGTGTCCTTCGGGTTCAATTCCTTTGAGGGTGGTCCAGGAAAGTTTGGAAAAAGAGACCAAGGGAAAAATTCCTCTCGTAGGATTGAGGGCTCCTGTTCCTTGAATAACCACGGGGACGACCAACGCTGAGGGGGCTCTTTTGAGTAGGGTAGCGATACCCCCCACTGCGAAAGGCTTCATGATCCCGGACTGTGTGCGGGTTCCTTCCGGAAAAATGACGGCCGAATAATTATTGTCTTGGATATGTTTGCCCAGACGTAAAATTTCGGATACGGCCTGTTTCCGGTCTTGGCGATTAATCAAGGCGGCTTGGCTTTTCCTTAAATTGTAGGACACACTCGGAATGCCATGGGCTAATTCAATTTTCGAAACGAAGATGGGAGTGTATTTTCTCAAGAACCAACCCAACCCCGGGATATCATAGGTACTTTGGTGATTGGCAACGAAAATGATGGGTCGACCCGTTGGTATGGGGGCTTCCTGGCGAAACTTGATGGAGGCTCCGGTCAAGAGCAATCCATACGTTAGGGAGAAGTTTAAATGTTCGGCAGCTATTTTTTGTCCTTTTCGACCGAATAAATGAAAGGCAACCACTTGGTAGAGGTGAAAAAAGGCTAAAGTTGCCCCAAAATGAATCATGTATAGGATACTCAGGAAATAATCTACGATACGCTTCATGTGAGATATTTATAAACTAAATTGCAAATAAGCATTTTTGATATGAAAAAGGGAGTATTTCGCGTATGTTAATAACATATTGACGAACTTTACAGAAACGATATTCCCTGACAAAGGTCATAGTATCAAATTTATAAGGAGTTAAATTTGCAGTAGATTTCCAGTAATGTCACTTCGTATCAAATTGTAAGTAAAAAAATATGAGCCTATCACCAAGCCGATTAGAGGTTATGAATTTTCTGGGTCAGAGTATTGAGGATGTCATTTCCGATTACCTAAGACCGGTAGAAGAGCATTGGCAACCCTCTGATTTCCTACCCGATTTCTCTCAGGAAGACTATGTGAAGGAGGTTAAGTTATTGCAGGAAAGCTGTAATGAGCTTCCCTACGATTACATCGCTGTGCTCATTGGTGACACTATTACGGAGGAAGCTCTTCCCACCTATGAAGCTTGGTTAATGGATGTGATAGGGATAGATCAACAGGGAGAAGAACCAAATGCATGGGCGAAATGGGTTCGTGCATGGACTGCCGAGGAGAACCGCCATGGCGACTTACTTAACAAATACTTGTTCCTGTCGGGCAGGGTAAATATGAGAGCCATGGAAGTATCTACGCAGTACCTTCTTCAAGATGGGTTCGATATCGGTACAGGGCAGGATCCTTATCGGAACTTCGTCTATACTTCCTTCCAGGAATTGGCAACTAATGTATCCCACCGGCGCACGGCCACAATTGCTAAAAGGCATGGCAACCCGCATTTGTCTAAAATTTGTGGGGTGATCGCATCGGACGAGATGCGTCATGCGAAGGCTTATAAGACCTTTGTCACGAAAATCTTCGAAGTAGATCCAAGTGAAATGATGCTGGCTTTAGAAGATATGATGCGGAAAAAGATCGTAATGCCGGCTCATTTTTTAAGAGAAACGGGGATGAAAATAGGTGAAACATTTTCCCATTTTTCGGATGCAGCCCAACGATTAGGGGTTTATACCACTATTGACTATATCGACATTTTGGAGAGTTTGCTTGCCGATTGGAAAATCGAAAAAATAAGCGGTTTATCGGAGCAAGCAGAAAGAGCACGTGATTATCTCATGGGCCTTCCCCCTCGTCTACGCCGGGTGGCCGAACGAACCAAGGTTCCGGAATTAAATTATCAATTTAGCTGGATCAAATAGAAACAAAAAATCCGTTATTCTGTCACTAAATTGTTACAGCAATAACGGATTTTTTTTATCCGATGCGGTCAAAACCGGTGTAAGCTACTAGTGCTTCGGGGATATTGACCGATCCATCGGCATTTTGGTTGTTCTCCAACAAGGCTGCTAAGATTCTTGGGAGTGCCAACGCCGACCCGTTAAGCGTATGTAACAACTGGGTTTTACCCTCGGTTCTATAGCGTAGTTTCATTCGGTTCGACTGAAACGTCTCGAAATTGGAAACTGAACTACATTCCAACCAGCGTTCCTGTGCTGATGACCAAACCTCGAAATCATAGGTAATCGTCGGAGCAAAACCCAAATCACCTCCACACAGTCGTAGGATTCGGTAGCGAAGCTGTAGTTTTTGCAGTAATTGTGCTACATGGTTGATCATTTCCTCCAATGCCTGGTAGGAATTCTCCGGTTTTTCAATTCGGACAATCTCTACTTTGTCGAATTGGTGCAGACGGTTGAGCCCACGAACATGAGCTCCCCAGCTACCCGCTTCTCGTCGAAAGCAGGGGGTATAACCGGCGTGTTTAATAGGCAATTGATCTTCCGAAATGATCTGATCCCGATATAAGTTGGTGATCGGTACTTCGGCCGTTGGGATCAGGTATAGTTGATCCCGTGCTGCCTCGTACATTTGACCCTCTTTATCGGGAAGTTGGCCCGTTCCAAAAGCAGAGTCTTCGTTAACTAGTAAAGGGGGTTGAATCTCCGTATACCCTGCTTTAACTGCTTCATCCAGGAAGAAACTGATCAAGGCACGTTGGAGCCTTGCACCTTTATTTTTGTAAACAGGGAAGCCTGCACCGGTGATTTTATTGCCAAGTTCGAAATCGACAATGTCTAATTTCTTTATTAAATCCCAATGCGGAACTGCTCCTTCGGGTAGGGTAGGTGCCGTACCCCATTCGGTAACGAGCTCGTTTTCCTCAGCCGATTTCCCCGCAATAACTTGAGGATGGGGAATATTGGGGATTTTAACCAATTCTTGAAATAGTTCATTCTCAACCTCTTTCAACTGGTTTTCCAATTCTTTGGTTTTGGCTTTTAACCCGGTCGTTTCCTGACGTGCACGTGCAGCTGCTTCTTGGTCCCCGGACTTCATCAGAGCACCTATTTCCCGTGCTTTTGCATTCGCAATGGCGAGGGTCTCATCCGACTCAGTTTGTAGTTCACGTCGCTTATTGTCTAGGCTCAAAACGCGTTCTACGAGTTTTTCGGGATCAGGGAAATATCTTTTCTTCAATCCTTCTATCGCCCAGTCGGGGTTTTCACGCAGCTTTCCGATTTGTAACATGGTCCGGTTTACGTTGGTTAGATACTGGTATCAGGCGTTATTTTGGAAAAAAAGGGTATCATTTAGCGCATTCAACGCCTGCTCCTTATAGGAAGTATGCAATAAAATTGACAGGTTATGCTCAGATGCTCCGTAAGAAATCATGCGGATCGGTATATCCTTTAAGGCTTGGAAGACTTTCAAGGCGATTCCGGCTCGGTCGGCACTGAAATCACCGACAATACAAATGATTGACTGGTCCTTATCGTTCTCTTCTAGTTCCGAAAACTCTCGAAGCTCAGCGGATATTTCTTCCAAATACGTGGGATTGTCGATGGTTACCGAAACCGAGACTTCCGACGTAGTGATCATATCAACCGGAGTTTTGTATTTCTCAAAAATACTAAATACTCTCCGCAAGAAGCCATATGCATTCAGCATACGGGTCGAATGAATATAGATGGCCGTGATATTATCTTTGGCTGCTATGGCTTTGACATCTTGCCCGGAGGTGGTATGGTTCGAGATCAAGGTACCCGGTGCATCGGGTTGCATGGTATTTTTTAGACGAACCGGGACATTGGCAATTTTTGCTGGAGTAATGGTACTCGGGTGCAATATTTTCGCTCCGAAATACGCCAGTTCGGCAGCTTCTTCAAAACTAAGCTCTCTAACCGGGAAGGTTTTTTTAACGATACGTGGATCGTTGTTATGCATGCCGTCGATGTCGGTCCAGATTTGAATTTCGCTGGCTCCGATAGCTGCCCCAATCAACGAAGCTGTATAGTCAGAACCACCCCGCTTGAGGTTGTCGACTTCGTTTCTCGGATTTCGACAAATGAAACCTTGGGTGATAATAATCTTTTTATCGGTGTGTTGATCCAGGATAGCCGTTAATTTTTCTTTAATAACTTCTCTTTCAGGTTCCCCATCGGCATCCACTTGCATAAATTCCAAGGCTGGAATAAGAACCGAGTTCTCATTTTGTTCTTCCAGGTAAGAAGCAAAAAGTTGCGTACTTAAAAGTTCACCCTCAGCGACCAATTCCTTGTCATGCCGGGTGGTAAAGGGGCGAATTCCTGTCAGTGAACGAATATGTGAAAATTCAGCATCGATAATTTGACGTCCCGCTTCTTTCCCTTTCTCCGTTTGGTATAACGCATCGACAAATTTGTGGTAATGTGTTTCCAGGGAATCAATTTGTGCATTGACGGCTTCATTTTCATTATTCGTGGCTGCTTCACCGATACTTAGTAAAGCATTGGTAGTACCCGACAGCGCTGACAATACGATTATCTTCCGATCCTCGTGTTGAGCAACCAAACGGTGAATGGATTGCATACGATCGGGCTTACCAACTGAAGTGCCACCAAATTTCCAGACTTGCATATAATTTTTTTGGAGCTTAATTAAGGTATCAAATAAACAATTGGGGTTAATTGGCCGTTGGGTGAAAAGACACGTGGCGGCAAGACATTATGATTGGCTTATTTTTTTCTTCAATGAAACCATTTTAAGAGCAGTGATGGCGGCTTCGTCTCCTTTGTTCCCATGCTTACCACCGGCTCTTTCCAGTGCCTGTTCCATGTTATTGGGGGTTAAAACACCGAAAACGACAGGCTTATCGTATTTCAACGAAACGTTAACCAGACCTTGAGCTACCGAGTGGTTAATGTATTCGTTATGTGAAGTTTCCCCTTTGATGACAGCTCCTACTGCTATAACCGCAGCGATGTCGCTACGTTGCGCATACCATTGAGAGGCGAGAGTTAATTCATAACTTCCTGGGACATTCCCTCGGATGATATTTTCCTCTTTAACCCCTTGTGAAAGCAAGGTATTTCGGGCACCTTCGAAGAGTGCTTCCGTAACCTGGGTGTTCCATTCCGCTACGACGATGGCAAACTTCAGTTCGGAAACGTCAATGAGCCCATCGGTACTGAAGCTACTTAAATTTTTGTCTGAACTTGACATATGAGGTTATTTACGACCTGATTGAATTTTTTTGATTTAAAACAAAAAAAGGATAAAACCTGGCCGGCTTTATCCCTTTGGAATGGCTTTGGTTTCCCTATTTTCCGACCTGGCCTTCGACGACTCCTAAATATTTCTTCGCGTTCATCACTTCGCTCGACATAGGGAATTCGTCGATGATCCGTTTATAAACGGGTGCAGCCTCCTGGATCTGATTGTTTTTCTCATAGGCCAAACCAAGTTTTAACAGGTATCCTGGCGTAAAAAATTGGTTTGGTTTATAATCTGCAGCACGTTTATAGTAACTAATGGCTTCTTTATAGTCACCTTTTTCCATAAATGCATCCCCAATCAAAGCATAGGCACGAGCTTGTAGTAACAAGTCAGACGAGCTGTACGCTTTTAAACGAGCAATGGCATCATCGTATTTTCCTTCTTTTAGTAAGGCTACTCCTGCGTAAAAATTAGCTAGTTTCCCTGCATTGGTGCTTCCATAATTGTCGGCAATGGCAAGTAACCCTTCATTCCCCCCTTTGCCATTCAAAGCAAGGTTTAAGGAGTCAGCCTCAAAGTCATAAATCGCTTTGTATAAGGCTTTTTGTGCTTCCGATTCGCGGCTATCCTGATAGTAGTGAAAACCTACAAAGGCCAGAATACCCACCAAAAGCACACCACCTATTACCAGGAATAGCTTATTATTGCTCTGAACAAAACTTTGTGCTTTGTCCAATTGATTGGCCAATGCGTCAGAGCTTTCCAAAAACTCGTATTGGCTTTCGGTAGATTTTTTGGCACCCATATTAAACTACTATCAATCTGATTTTGGAGTGCAAAGTTAGAAAAACTTCTAATATACAAGAGTAGAATACGTAAAAACTTTATGATTATTAAGAATTTCAGAAAAAAAAAGACTCCATTATCAGTGAATATATTTTAGTTAAATACAACGGTACAATAACAATGCATCCCGTTCGACGTTATTATAAGCTACCAAAACCTCAGAAACATGTGGAAGGAAGAGAATAATCAACTCATTCGAACTTTTAAGTTTGCAGACTTCAAAGAGGCTTTTGCCTTTATGAAAAAAGTGGCCGATTTGGCCGAGGAACTCGATCATCACCCCGAATGGTCGAACGTATATAATGAAGTAGTCATCAAATTATCCACCCATAGTGCCGGGAATATCGTCACTGAAAAAGATTGGAATCTGGCCAATCGTATTGATAAAATCCTATATGATTAAATAGTACCATTTACTTTTTACCTCGTACTAAATTCTGTTCAGTTTAGGGCACAGGTTATTCTCGTTTCATTCGCGAGCAAATTTCCGGCGAAGAAAGTCCTATTTATAAAAAAATTGTTGTTGGTTAATCTTTAAGGTGTTGAGATCCAATCAAAAAGTTTAGCTTTGAGGGGTTTTTTGTGAAAGGCAAATTACACAGTAGACTTAACCGTTAACTAGTTGTGTTAAAAAATCGCCAAAAAAAGAGAAGAGAAATGTTAGTTTTGTACGCGTTTTACGAAGCTAAAATAGTGTTTTAATGATAATCCTGGGAATTTCCGCGTTTTATCATGATTCCGCCGCGGCAATCATAGAAGACGGCGTAATCATAGCAGCAGCACAAGAGGAAAGGTTTACCCGTAAAAAACATGATCCTGGGTTTCCCTCTCATGCGATAGCTTTTTGTTTAGAGTATGCGGGTGTCAGTTTGAACGACTTGGACGCAATCGTATTTTATGATAAACCGCTGCTCAAATTCGAGCGATTGCTGGAAACTTATTATGCGTTTGCACCTAAGGGTTTGAAATCTTTTATAACAGCCATGCCGGTGTGGATAAAAGAAAAGATGTTTCTTAAGAGGATCATCCGTGAAGAACTGGTTAAATTGGGTTATGACCCCCAAAAGCCGGTTCAAATGTTGTTCCCCGAGCATCATTTGTCGCACGCGGCCAGTGCCTATTACCCTTCTTCCTTTGAAAAAGCAGCTATTTTAACCGTAGATGGAGTTGGCGAGTGGGCAACAGCCTCCATTTGTCTGGGAGAAGGTAAAGATATTACCATTTTAAAAGAGCTTCGTTTCCCGCATTCGCTAGGTTTATTGTATTCCGCATTTACCTATTTCTTAGGGTTTAGAGTCAATTCCGGTGAATATAAGCTGATGGGACTGGCTCCCTATGGTAATCCCTTATCAAAGGAAGTGGAACACTTTGTAGAAATCATTCAAAATGAATTGATTGATTTAAAACCCGATGGATCGGTTTGGCTAAATCAAGATTATTTTGATTATGCTACCGGTTTAAAGATGGTAAACGAAGCAAAGTGGGAAGCTCTATTCGGTTTTAAAAAGAGAAACCCTGAAGATCCTTTGGATGCGGTGCACTGTAATCTGGGTTTAGCCATACAACGGGTGACCGAGGAAGCCATGTTGCGAATGGCTGAAGAAGCCCGACGGTTAACCGGTGCCGATAATCTCTGTTTAGCCGGCGGTGTTGCCCTCAATTGCGTATCGAACGGAAAGCTTCAAAAAGCAGGGATCTTCAACGATATCTTCATCCAACCGGCTGCAGGCGATGCCGGGGGTGCTCTGGGCGCTGCGTTGGCGGCCTATCATATCTATTTCGGGAAGGAACGCATCATCAATTGGGCACCCGATGCAATGCAAGGCTCCTATCTCGGACCTGTCTTTACCGATTTGGAGGTGAAACTTACCGCCCGAAAGTACAAAGCGGCGTATACCTATTACGAAGATTTTGACCAATTGTGCGATGACGTGGCTAAAATACTAGCTGACGGTAACGTAGTGGGATGGATCCAGGGACGCATGGAGTTTGGTCCAAGAGCATTGGGTGGGCGGAGTATTTTAGGTGACCCGCGAAATCCTGAGATGCAGAAAAAATTAAACCTAAAAATTAAATACCGCGAATCGTTCCGACCTTTCGCACCCTCCGTGCTGGCCGAAGACGTTAGTGAATATTTTGATTATAACGGCATTTCGCCCTACATGTTATTAGTGCACCCCGTAGCTGAACATAGGCGAAATCCGTTGCCCGAAGATTACCATTTGGCTGATGTAAGAGAAAAGTTGTATTTTCTTCGATCGGACTTGCCATCCATAACGCATATCGACTTTTCCGCTCGTATACAGACGGTTCACAAGGAGACTAACCCCAGGTACCACCAGCTGATTTCAGCCTTTAAAAAATTGACTGGCTATGGTGTCGTTGTAAATACCAGCTTTAATGTGCGTGGAGAGCCGATCGTACACACACCAGAAGATGCTTATCGCTGTTTCATGCGAACAGAAATGGATTACCTCGTAGTAGGTAACTATTTGTTCAACAAGCGAGAGCAGCCGGAATGGACCGAAAAAGATAATTGGAAAGAAGAGTTTGTGCTAGATTAAAACCAAGTTTCTTAGTTTTTTATTGGGTTTCTAAGTTTTACACGGGATCGATACAAGTAAACGTATAGCTTAATGTATTCTAAAATAGCCAGCGGAGTACTGCGACTGATACTTCTTGGTGTATTCTTTCTGTTACTCTATTTTCCTGACCAGGTGGGCATTACCTTCCAGTATGCCATGGCTCCCTTGGCGGATAGCCTGTTCTTAAGGATATGTAAAACCGTATTACTAATCTTCATATCATTGGAGCTGTTACGATGCTTTTACTATATCGTGATAAAGGGAAGGTCAAAAGGTTGGTTGTCCAACCTATTAACGGTTCTGTTTCCATTAGTTTGGATACTAATTATTTTGGAGATGATCTTTATGTTCGTGCCGCAAAGTCACGAAGGTGTTCTATCAAAAGCATCACAGATCTGGTGGGCAAAATATTGGAAGCCCGTGAATTCACTTGGATACCGGGACGAAGAACCAGCACCAGAGGCCATGAAAAAGCAAATATTGGTCATTGGCGATTCTTTCACCGCCGGACACGGTTTGAAAAAAGTAAGTGATCGATTTTCAAACCGTTTGGCTGAGATGCTCGGTGATAGCTATCAGGTCTATAATTTGGGAGTATCAGGTTCCGACACTGGGGATGAAGCAAATCGATTACTGAATTACCCGGTGGCGCCCGACAAAATTATAATTCAATATTTTCCAAATGACATAGAACGGGTTGCACAGGCTCAAGGGCTTACCATTACGGGTGGACAACCCTATGAAGATATTGGCGGTTTTGTAAATCAACTAGTACAACGTTTTTACCTGCCTAATTTTATTTACTGGCAGTTACCCCACGTACAGTTCAGTACGTTTGATCAATTTGTCAGTGCTGCCTACTCAGATTCGACGGTTTTAAAGCATCATTTTAATGATTTGGAGAAGATTATAGCCTATGGTGATAGTACCGGGGCTGAGATTTATACCGTCTTCATACCTTTCCTATTTCAATTGGTAAAAAGTGAAAATTATACGAAACCAGTCAAAGATTATTTGACCAAAAGAGGGGTTAATGTCGTTACATTGACAGAGGAAATTGCCAATATACCGGAGAAAAGGCGGGTGGTGGGGCGAAATGACGGGCACGCCAGTGCCAGAGTAAATGAAGTGGTCGCCGAGAAACTTTTTAACATGATTCAGAAAAATGATATAACCATTAGTAGAAAATAAAACCTAGGAAAATATGGATTTTTTTAATGACCTGTTTGCATTTCTGAAAGAAAGAAAAAAATGGTGGTTGGCACCGGTCATCATCGTTCTACTGTTAATCGGCATTCTCATTGTTATTGGGGGTGGGTCTGCAGTTGCTCCTTTTATTTACACCTTATTTTAAGTGATAATGACAAGGGAAGACAAAGCCAAGGCATTACTGGTTATTGTAACTGGAATGCTGGTATTCTATTTTATTTTCAAGAAGGAGTGGCTATTGTATATCGGTTTGTTTGTAGGACTGGCTGGGGTTTTTGTGCCATTTTTAGGCGATTTGATCGTCAAAGGATGGTATAAATTAGCCGAGCTGCTGGGTTATATCAACAGTCGTATTTTATTAACCGTCATCTTTTTCTTAATCCTCTTTCCGGTGGCTGTGTTGGCGCGCCTGGGCAGGGGGAAAAATATGTTAGGACTGAGGAAGGATCCCAATCAAACAGCATTTACTGAACGAAATCACCGCTATGTAGCTAAGGATTTGAAAAATGTTTGGTAATTGAAGAGTGGGTCATTGAAATAAGAGCATCTTCGAGAATTTGACCGAAGAACAATATTTTTGGCACGATGTAGCAAGGAGACATTTATTTTATGGATGTCGATATGCTACATTTTTGTATAGGGTTTGAAGGCTTATGGGCGACGTATAGAAAAACAGTTACGCGTAATAAAGTCTATATAATAATTTCACCTATCACC
>ENA-UOVV01001117-UOVV01001117.1-compost-metagenome-genome-assembly--contig:-NODE-1117-length-22831-cov-15.972559_pt1 | contig 22831 bp, 18 predicted proteins | sample MGYA00238155_ERZ761577 | MGnify/ENA primary metagenome ERZ761577 (study PRJEB28898, sample SAMN06268775) | compost metagenome | isolation source: Emeryville, CA | place: USA:Emeryville, CA | collected...
TCAACCGCAACACGCTGCGCAAGAAGATCCGCGAGCTCGGCGTCAACGTCTATCGGGCCGCGAAGGGCTAGGTGTTCGGTCCCGGCATGCGCCGAGCCTCCCCGCTTGTTGCAAAATAGCCACAATGCGTTGCATACAAGCAACGCAATCGAGGGCTAGGCTTTCCGCATGAGCGTCGCGACACTCCCCGTCCGGGCAGGAGACGATCAGGCCGCCGGCGAAAGCCGGCGCGCCCGGGCCTGGCTGGGCATCATGCTGATCGCCGCGTCGCTGGTGACGGCCGCCATCTCCTTCGTCATCCTGCTCGGCCTGTCGCCCGTCGTCCCCGACGAGCGGGTGACGCTGGTCGTCATCGCGGTCAACCTCGCCTTCGTGCTCGGGCTGCTCGGGCTGATCGGCCGCGAGGCCTGGCGCATCTGGTCGGCGCGCCGCCGCGGGCGCGCGGCTTCGCGGCTCCACGTGCGCATCGTGGCGATGTTCTCGCTGGTCGCGGCGATCCCGGCGATCCTGATCGCCATCGTCGCCTCCGTGACGCTCGACATCGGCCTCGACCGCTGGTTCGAGCTGCGCACCAAGGTGATCGTCAACTCCTCCTTGTCGATCGCCGAGGCCTATGTCGAGGAGAACGCGCGCAGCCTGCAGGGCACGACGCTGTCGATGGCCTACGACATCGACCAGGTGCCGACACTCTACAATCTCGATCGCAACGGCTTCCTTGCCTTCCTGACCGAGCAGGCGGAAGGCCGCGGCCTTGCGCACGCGGCCCTGATCCGGGCCGACGGCTCGCTGGTCATGGCCGCGCAGACGCGGACCGACATTCCGCTGCCGCCGCCCTTGCCGGAGGCCGTGAGCCAGGCCGCCGACGGTGAGCCCGTGCTGATCGCGCCGCGGGCGAGCAACATCGTCGGCGGGGTGATGAAGCTGCGCGAGTATCCCGATCTTTATCTTTACACGATCCGCGAGATCGCCGCCGACGTCATCAAGGCAAGGCAGCTCGTTCGCGCCAACACCGATGAATACCGCCAGCTTGAATCGAACCGCCTGACCACGCAGGTGGCCTTCGCGCTCATCTATCTCGGCCTGACGCTCATCATCGTCCTGTCGGCCATCTGGACCGGCATCAGGGTCGCCGACCGGCTGGTGCGGCCGATCAGGCAGCTGATCGGCGCGGCCGGCGAGGTCTCCACCGGCAATCTCGACGTCGCGGTGCCGGTGCAGGCCGGCGACGGCGACATGGCCTCGCTGAGCGACACCTTCAACAAGATGACGCATCAGCTGAAGACGCAGCGCAACCAGTTGATTTCGGCGCGCGACGTCATCGACGAGCGCCGGCGCTTCACCGAGGCGGTGCTGTCCGGCGTCACGGCGGGCGTCATCGGCGTCGCGCTCGACGGCACCATCACCATCGTCAACCGCTCGGCCGAGGCGATGCTGGGCATTTCCGAAGAAACTGCGGTCGGCCGGGGGCTGCATGCGGTGCTGCCCCGCATCGCGCAGGTGTTCGACGCCGGCAGCGCCTCGGGACGGCTGGTCTACCGCGACCAGGTGACCTATTTCCGCAGAGGCGCGGAGCGCACGTTCAACGTGCAGATCACCGTCGAGCAGGGCGATGCCGAAGGCGCGCGGCAGTCCTATGTCGTGACGGTCGACGACATCACCGACCTCGTCCAGGCGCAGCGCTCCTCGGCCTGGGCGGACGTCGCGCGCCGCATCGCCCACGAGATCAAGAACCCGCTGACCCCGATCCAGCTCTCGGCGGAGCGCATCCGTCGCCGCTTCGGCAAGGTCATCACCGAAGACCGCGACGTGTTCGACCAGTGCACCGACACCATCATCCGCCAGGTGGGCGACATCGGCCGCATGGTGGACGAGTTCTCCGCCTTCGCCCGCATGCCGAAGCCGGACATGCGCTCGCTCGACCTGCGCGAGCCGTTGCGCGAGGCGTCGTTCCTCGTGGAGATGAGCCGGCACGACATCGTCTTCCAGCGCGATTTCGGCGACGAGCCGCTGATGGGCACGTTCGATGCGCGGATGATCGGGCAGGCCTTCGGCAACGTCATCAAGAACGCCACCGAGGCGATCGAGGCGGCAGAACGCGCCGACGGCACGCAAGGCGCGATCCTGATCCGCGCCCGCCGCCACAACGGCTCGCTGTATGTCGACGTGATCGACAACGGCAAGGGCCTGCCGCGCGAGAACCGGCAGCGCCTGCTCGAACCCTACATGACGACGCGCGAGAAAGGCACCGGCCTTGGCCTCGCGATCGTCAAGAAGATCATCGAGGACCATGGCGGGCGGCTGGAGCTGCACGACGCGCCGAAGGCGTTCCACGGCGGGCGCGGAGCGCTGATCCGCATGGTGCTGCCGGCGGCGAAGGCGCGGCCGGCAGCGACGGCAAACGGCGGCGACGAGGCGGGGGAAAGGCAGAGCGAGAAGGTAGAAAATGGCGTCTGACATTTTGATCGTCGACGACGAGCAGGACATTCGCGAGCTCGTGGCCGGCATTCTGGGGGACGAGGGGCATGAGACGCGCACCGCGCATGACAGCGACAGCGCGCTTGCCGCGATCGCCGACCGCGTGCCGCGGCTGGTCTTCCTCGATATCTGGCTGCAGGGCTCCAGGCTCGACGGTCTGGAGCTGCTCGACCGGATCAAGTCGATGCACCCCAGCCTGCCGGTGGTGATGATCTCCGGCCACGGGACCATCGAGACGGCCGTCTCCGCGATCCGGCGCGGCGCCTACGATTTCATCGAGAAGCCCTTCAAGGCCGACCGGCTGGTGCTGGTCTGCGAACGCGCGCTCGAAACCTCCAAGCTGCGGCGCGAGGTGAGCGACCTCAAGAAGCGCAGCGGCGACACGGCCGAGCTCATCGGCACCTCGAACGCCATGAGCCATCTGCGCCAGACGATCGAGCGGGTGGCGCCGACCAATAGCAGGGTGATGATCCTCGGCCCCTCCGGCTCGGGCAAGGAGAGGGTGGCCCGCGCCATTCATGCCGCATCGGCGCGCGCCGGCGGGCCGTTCGTGACCCTGAACGCGGCGACGATCACGCCCGAGCGCATGGAGATCGAGCTGTTCGGCACCGAGTCCGGCGGCCCGGAGCGCAAGGTGGGGGCGCTCGAGGAGGCGCATCGCGGCATCCTGTATCTCGACGAGATCGGCGACATGCCGCGCGAGACGCAGAATAGGATCCTGCGCGTGCTGGTCGACCAGCAGTTCGAGCGCGTCGGCGGCACCACGAGGGTCAAGGTCGACGTGCGCATCATCTCGTCGAGCTCGCACAATCTCGAGACCCTGATCGCGCAGGGCCGCTTCCGCGAGGATCTCTACCACCGGCTGGCCGTGGTGCCGGTCATCGTGCCGGGCCTGTCCGAGCGGCGCGAGGACATTCCTTTCCTCGTCGACCATTTCATGCGCCAGGTGGCCATGCAGGCCGGCATCAAGCCGCGCCGCATCGGCGAGGACGCGATGGCCGTCCTGCAGGCGCACAACTGGCCGGGCAACATCCGCCAGCTCCGCAACAATGTCGAGCGGCTGATGATCCTTGCGCGCGGCGACGACGTCGATGCGCCGATCACCGCCGACCTGCTGCCGGCCGAGATCGGTGACGTCATGCCGCGCACGCCGAACCAGTCCGACCAGCACATCATGGCGCTGCCGCTGCGCGAGGCGCGCGAGCTGTTCGAGAAGGAATATCTGATCGCCCAGATCAACCGTTTCGGCGGCAACATCTCGCGCACGGCTGAATTCATCGGTATGGAACGATCCGCGCTTCACCGGAAGCTGAAGTCGCTGGGGGTCTAGATGCGCGTCATCATCTGCGGGGCGGGGCAGGTCGGCTACGGCATCGCCGAGCGGCTTGCCGCCGAGCGGAACGACGTTTCCGTCATCGATACGTCCGCCGAGCTCATCCGCGGCGTCCGCGACAATCTCGACGTGCGCGGCTTCGTCGGCCACGGCTCGCATCCTGAGGTGCTGGAGAAGGCCGGCGCGCAGGAAGCCGACATGATCATCGCAGTGACGCTGTCCGACGAGGTCAACATGGTGGCCTGTCAGGTGGCGCATTCGCTCTTCAACGTGCCGACCAAGATCGCCCGCATCCGCGCGCAGTCCTATCTGCTGCCGCATTACATGGACCTTTTCTCGCGCGACCATCTGCCGATCGACGTCATCATCTCGCCCGAGATCGAGGTGGGCGACATGGTGCTGCGGCGCATCTCGCTGCCGGGCGCGACCGACGTGGTGCGCTTCGCCGATGCCAAGATCCTGCTGGTGGCGATCGAGTGCCTGGAGGACTGCCCGGTGGTGAACACGCCGCTGGCGCAGCTTTCCGAGCTGTTTCCCGACCTGCCCTCGACCGTCGTCGGCGTCCAGCGCGGCGAGCGGCTGTTCGTGCCCCACTCGGCCGACCAGCTCGTGACCGGCGATCTCGCCTATGTGGTGACGCGCAAGGACCAGGTGCGGCGCACGCTGGGCCTGTTCGGCCACGAGGAGCAGGAAGCCACCCGCATGGTGATCGCCGGCGGCGGCAATATCGGCCTCTACGTGGCGCGCGCGCTGGAGCAGCGGCAAAGCCGCACCCGCGTCAAGATCATCGAAAACACGCGCGAGCGCGCAATCGCCATCGCCGACGAGCTGCGCCGCACGGTGGTGCTCCATGGCAGCGCGCTCGACCAGAAGGTGCTTCTGGAGGCCGATGCGGCGAATGCCGACCTGATGGTGGCGCTGACCAACGACGATCAGGTCAACATCCTGTCCGGCGTCATGGCCAAGCGCCTCGGCTGCAAGGCAAACCTCGTTCTCCTCAACAACCCGGCCTATCATGAGTTCGCCCGCACGCTGGACATCGATTCGCACGTCAATCCGCGCAACGTGACGATCTCGCGCGTGCTCCAGCACGTGCGCCGCGGGCGCATCCGCGCCGTGCACTCGGTCCAGCGGGGCGCCGCCGAGGTGATCGAGGCCGAGGCGCTGGAGACCTCGCCGCTCGTCGGCCCGCCGCTGCGCGAGCTCGAACTGCCCGACGGCGTGCGCATCGGCGCGATCTATCGGGACGGCGAGATGATCCCGCCGAGCGGCTCTGTGAAGGTGAAGCCGAAGGACCGCATCGTGATCTTCGCGCTCGAAAAGGCGGTGAAGCAGGTCGAGCAGATGTTCCGCGTCAGCCTCGAATTTTTCTGACCGGCCGGGCCGGTCGCAGACAGGGGAAAGCCGCAATGCCGCGCATTGCCTACGTCAACGGACGCTACGTTGCGCATGCGCAGGCAGGCGTTCATATCGAGGATCGCGGCTACCAGTTCGCCGACGGCGTCTACGAGGTCTGCGAGGTGGCGCGCGGCTACATCATGGACATGACGCGCCACCTCGACCGGCTCGACCGCTCGCTGCGCGAGCTGTCGATCGCCTGGCCGCTGCACCGCTCGGCCCTGCAGGTCGTCATGCGCGAGGTGATCCGGCGCAACGGCGTCCGCAACGGGCTCGTCTATATGCAGGTGACGCGCGGCGTTGCCCCGCGCGACCACTTCTTTCCCGCTCCCGACACCCCGCGCACGCTGGTCGTGACCGCCCGCAAGACCAGCCCGGCCGCATCCGCGAAGAAGGCGGAGCAGGGCATCAGGGTCATCACCGTGCCGGAAAACCGCTGGGAGCGCGTCGACATCAAGACCGTGGGGCTCCTGCCCAACGCGATGGCCCGCCAGAAAGCCAGGGACGCCGGGGCGCAGGAGGCCTGGTTCGTCGACCCCGACGGCACCGTGAAGGAAGGCGCGTCCACCAATGTGTGGATCGTCGCCGGGGACGGGACCCTGCTGACGCGCCCGGCTGCCTCCGGCATCCTGCGCGGCGTCACGCGCGCGACCGTCATGGACGTCGCGGCCAGGCTCGGCCTCAGGGTCGAGGAGCGTGCGTTCACGGTCGACGAGGCCAAGGCCGCCCGCGAAGCCTTCATCACCGCCGCGACCACGGTCGTGATGCCGGTCGTCGAGATCGACGGGACGCCGGTCGCCAACGGGCACCCGGGTTCGGTCGCGGTTTCGCTGCGTGCGGCCTTCTTTGACATTGCGGAAAAGACGCAAGCCTGATACCGGCCTTGCTCGGGGCCGAAGCCCGGGTGCCTCTGCGGCTCCGGCGGGTGGGCAAGCGACAGTATGGAAGGTTGACATCCACCCCGCGTTCGGGCGCTACTGAACACCGACCGCATGGGTTGGGCGAAAGAAAAGAAAAATGGCGGAACGTACGCAAAACTTGCAGGACCTGTTCCTCAATTCCGTTCGCAAGAGCAAGATCCCTCTCACCATCTTCCTGATCAACGGCGTCAAGCTGACCGGCGTGGTGACCTCGTTCGACAATTTCTGCGTGCTGTTGAGGCGGGACGGGCATTCCCAGCTCGTCTACAAGCACGCGATCTCGACCATCATGCCGAGCCAGCCCGTGCAGATGTTCGATGGCGAGGAAAGCAACCGGGATTCCTGATTGACCTCGACCGGGTCCGCCCCCCGCGCGGGGAGCACCGAGCGACGCGGCGATGCGACACATCGCGGCGGCCCGACCGCGCGCGCCCTCGTCGTCGTGCCGGTGGTCACGCGCATGGCGCGCGACAGGCGCGGCGGGGCCGCCGAGGCGGTGAGCTCGCGCAGCCCTTCGGCGCGGCTGGACGAGGCCGTCGGGCTCGCCGCAGCCATCGACCTCGAGATCGTCCATTCGGAGATCGTCAATCTTGCCGATCCGAAGCCTTCGACGCTGATCGGCTCCGGCAAGCTCGAGGAACTGGCCGGCATCGTCAAGGAGCGGGAGGCGGAGGTGGTCGTCGTCGACCATCCGCTCACGCCCGTCCAGCAGCGCAACCTGGAAAAGGCGCTCGACGCCAAGGTGCTCGACCGCACCGGGCTGATCCTGGAGATCTTCGGCGAGCGCGCGCGCACCCGCGAAGGCACGCTGCAGGTCGAGCTCGCCCATCTGGAATACCAGCGCGGGCGGCTCGTGCGAAGCTGGACCCATCTGGAGCGCCAGCGCGGCGGCGCCGGCTTCCTCGGCGGGCCGGGCGAGACGCAGATCGAGGCCGACCGCCGCCTTCTGCAGGAAAGGATCGTGCGGCTGAAGCGCGAGCTGGAGCAGGTGCGCCGCACCCGCGAGCTGCACAGGGCCAAGCGGCAGAAGGTTCCCTATCCGGTGGTCGCCATCGTCGGCTACACCAATGCCGGCAAGTCGACCCTGTTCAACCGGCTGACCGGCGCCAGCGTCCTGGCCGAGGACATGCTGTTCGCCACGCTGGACCCGACGCTGCGGCGCCTGCGCCTGCCGCTCGGAACCGACATCATCCTGTCGGACACGGTGGGCTTCATCTCCGACCTGCCGACCCACCTCGTCGCCGCCTTCCGTGCGACGCTGGAGGAGGTGGTCGAGGCGGACCTCGTCATCCACCTGCGTGACATCTCCGATCCCGATACGCTGGCGCAGGCGGAAGACGTCGAGCGCATCCTTTCCGATCTCGGCGTCGATGCGGCCGACGCGCGCCGCGTCATCGAGGTCTGGAACAAGATCGATCTGGTGGACGACCACGGCAGGGCCCACCTTGCCGACATTTCCGGCCGCAACCCCGAGCAGCCGCCGGTGGCGATCTCGGCTGCGACGGGCGAGGGGATCGCCGGGCTGGTCGCGCTCATCGAAACCCGGCTGGCGGGCCGCAGCACCGTCGTCGACGTCTCGCTCGGGCCGGACGAGTTGCCGCTGACCGATTGGCTCTATCGCTCCGGCACCGTGCTGGCGCGCACCGACCGCGAGGATGGCGGGCTCGACCTGACCTTGCGGACGACGGCCGCACGGGCAGGCGAGATCGCGGCGCGGCTGGCGGCGCGGAGATAGGGCGCGGCATCTCGACCGCCTTCTGCCGCTTTTTAGCCCCACCCTAACCCTTCCCCACAAGGGAGAGGGGAGCGCCGGCATCATCTTTCGGTGAAGCCATCGAAGCTCGCTCCTTACGATGCAGGATCGAGGTTCCCGCTTGTGGGGAAGGGTTAGGGATGGGGATATATCGCGCTAATGCGAGCAGGGAGAAGCAAGCAACTCATTTCCGCTTCGCCTGCTGCCAGAGCGCTTCCATCTCCTCCAGCGTGGCTTGCGCCGGTGTGCGCCCCTGCGCGCCGAGCCCCGCCTCGACGGCATGGAAGCGGCTGCGGAACTTCTCGTTGGTTCCGCGCAGGGCGGCTTCGGGGTCGACGTCGAGATGGCGGCCGAGATTGACCAGCGCGAAGAGCAGGTCCCCATACTCGTCCGCGATGTCCGCCTTGCCGCCGGTCGCGATCGCCTCGCGCAGCTCCCCGATCTCCTCCTCGATCTTGTCGAGAACCGGTGCGGCCTCCTTCCAGTCGAAGCCGACCGTCGCGGCCTTCTGCTGGAGCTTCAGCGCCCGCGTCAGCGCGGTATGGGCGACCGGGATGCCGTCGAGCAATCCCTTGCCGTGGTCTTCCGGGTCGAGCCCGCGCGCGCTGCGCCGTGCGCGCCGCTCGGCCTTCTCCTCGGCCTTGATCTTCTCCCACATGCCCTTGGCCATGCCGGCGCCGCGGGCCGCCGCATCGCCGAAGACGTGCGGATGGCGGCGGATCATCTTGGTGGTGATCGCCTCGACCACGTCGCCGAATCCGAAATCGCCCTGTTCCTCGGCCATGCGGGCGTGGAAGACGACCTGCAGGAGCAGGTCGCCCAGCTCCTCGCGCAGGTCCTCCATGTCGCCGCGCTGGATCGCGTCGGCGACCTCGTAGGCTTCCTCGATCGTATAGGGCGCGATGGTGGAGAAATCCTGCTCGAGGTCCCACGGGCAGCCGGTGGCCGGCGTGCGCAGGGCGGCCATGATCTCGAGAAGGCGGGAAATATCCTTGGAGGGCGTCATGCCCTCACCATAGGCCCGGCGCGCGGGCCCGCCTATCGCCGTGGCGGCGCCGGCGCGGCTATCCACAGGAGGTATCCGGTGCCGGGCCGGTCAGGCGGGCGGCAGGATCCGCAAGCCTCAATCGCCGTAGGGCACCCAGACGTTCTTGACCTCGATGGCCCGGCGCAGCATCGGCGACAGCGCGCCGTCGCCGGCCTGCCAGTCCGGCGCATGGCCGTGCGTCGCCCAGACGCGCTTGAGATTGCCGGTGGAATCGGCCTCGGCCGCCTTGCAGATATCGGCTTCGGCGACGAGCCACAGCCCGTCCACATCGTCGTGGCGGGCCAGCACCTGGGCAAGCTCGGCGCGCTTGCCGGTGACGATATTGACCGCTCCGGCCGGCACGTCGGACGTCTCGATCACCTGATAGAGGTCGGTGGCGAGCAACGGCCAGCGCTGCGAAGGCACCGCGACCACCGTGTTGCCCATCGCCAGCGCCGGCGCCAGCATGGCGACGAGGCCGAACAGCGGCTGCGCGTCCGGCGCGACGACCCCGATCACGCCGACAGGCTCGTTCAGGGCCAACGTGACCACGCGCGCCGGCGGTTGGTGGACCGCTCCGTCGAGCTTGTCGGCCATGCCCGCGGCTTCGAACAGCCGCTCCACCGACGCGTCCACTTCCGCGCGTGCCGCCCTGGCCGACGCGCCGGTGAGCGAGACGAGGCGCGCCGCGAAATCATCGGCGCGCAGGGAAAGGTTCTCGGCGAGGAAATAAAGCACCTGACTGCGGTTGTAGGCCGTGGCCGAGGGCCAGGCCCTGCAGGCGCGGGCGGCCGAGACCGCGTCGCGGATGTCCTTGCGGTTGCCCAGCCCCGCCTCGCCGGCGAGCCGCCCCTTCGCGTCGGCGACCTGATAGGCGTAGTTGCCGTCCGGCCGCACCTGCTTGCCGCCGATGAACAGCTTCGGCGTGCGGTCGATGAAGTCGGCCTCGACCGGGGCGATCGCCGCCGGCGCGGGGATCGGCTTGAGCGTGCGTGCGGGCGTCCGCGCCGCCGCCAGATACTCGAACATGCCTTCGCGTCCGCCCTCGCGGCCGAACCCGCTTTCCCGGTAGCCGCCGAAGCCGCAGGCGGCGTCGAACATGTTGGTGCCGTTGATCCAGACCACTCCCGCCTTGAGCCGGGGCGCGACCGCGAGCGCGACGTTGATATTCTCGCTCCACACCGAGGCCGCCAGCCCGTAGCGCGTGTTGTTGGCAAGCTCGACCGCCTCGGAAATGTCACGGAAGGTCATGGCCGCGAGAACGGGGCCGAACACCTCCTCTTGCGCCAGGATGTTGGCCGGCGCCACCTCGGTCGCCAGCGTCGGCAGGAAATAGTAGCCGGAGGCGGGCAGGTCGATCTGCGGCTGCCAGCAGACCGCGCCCTGTTTCGCGCCTTCCCCCACAAGGCCCGCCACCCGGTCGAGCTGGGTGGTGTCGACCAGCGGCCCGATATCGGTGTTCTTGTCGAGCGGGTCGCCGACGCGCAGCCGGCTCATGCGCTGCTTCACCCTGGCGTAGAAGGCTTCGGCGATGCCTTCCTGAACGATCAGCCGCGACCCGGCGCAGCAGACCTGGCCCTGGTTGAACCAGATGCCGTCGACCAGCCCCTCGACGGCAGAATCGAGGTCTGCATCCTCGAACACCACGAAGGGCGACTTTCCCCCAAGCTCCAGCGACAGCTTCCGGCCCGTCCCGGCGGTGGCCTTGCGGATGATCTTGCCGACCTCGGAGGAACCGGTGAACGCGATCTTGTCGATGCCGGGATGCTCGACGATCGCAGCGCCGGCCTCCGGCCCGCCATGGACGATGTTGACGACGCCTCTGGGCACGCCGGCGCGCGCGCAGATCTGGGAGAACAGGATCGCCGTCAGCGGCGTGAATTCGGCCGGCTTGAGCACGACGGTGCAGCCGGCCGCCAGCGCCGGCGCGATCTTCCAGGCCAGCATCAAAAGCGGGAAGTTCCACGGGATGATCTGTCCCGCCACGCCGACGCCGCGATAGCCGGGGAACTCGGCCTCCAGACGCTGCGCCCAGCCGGCATGGTGGATGAAATGGCGCACCGCCAGCGGCACGTCGATATCGCGGCTTTCGCGGATCGGCTTGCCGTTGTCGATCGCCTCCAGCACCGCGAACAGGCGTGCGTTGCGCTGCATGGCGCGGCCGATCGCATAAAGGGTCCGCGCGCGGGCGTAGCCGCCGGCCGCCTGCCATTTCGGCAGGGCGCGGCGCGCTGCCGCCACCGCGGCCTCGACGTCTTCCGTCCCCGCTTCGGCGACCCGGCACAATTCCTTGCCCGTCGACGGCTCGCGCACGGCAAAGTCCCTGCCGGACGCAGCCTCGCGCCATTTGCCGTCGACGAACAGGGCCTCGGAAAAATCGGTCGCCTTCAGCCATGCATCGGCCTCGCCGCGCGCCTCGGGAGCCGCGGCGTAGTCCATCGCGTCGTAGCGTTGCAGGATGTTCATGGCTGGCTCCGGACGGCGGGCATGTACAAGGACAAAAGGGCCATGGGGCGCTACGCCATCGCGTGGCGGTAGGTCGCCGAATAGTGGCCGGTGAGGAAATATTCGAGCTGCCGCTCGATGTCGGTCAGCAGGCTCGATGCGCCGAAGCGGAACAGGTCGGGCTCCAGCCAGCGCCGGCCGAGCTCCTCCTTCATCAGCACCAGCCAGTCGAGCGAGGCCTTGGCAGTCGAGATGCCGCCGGCCGGCTTGAAGCCGATCAGATGGCCGGTGCGCTCCAGATAGGCGCGGATGGCGCGCACCATGGTCAGGCCGACAGGCAGCGTGGCGTTGACGCTCTCCTTGCCGGTCGAGGTCTTGATGAAGTCGGCGCCCGCCATCATCGCCACGAGCGAGGCCAGCATCACGTTGCGCAGCGTGGCGAGGTCGCCGGTGCCGAGGATCACTTTCAGATGCGCGTCCCCGCACGCCTCGCGGAACGCCGCCACCTCGTCGTAGAGCTCTTGCCAGCGCGCCTCGAACACCAGCCCGCGCGGGATTACCACGTCGATCTCGTCGGCTCCGTCGGCAACCGAGGCCCTGATCTCGGTGATCCGGGTCGGAAGCGGCGTAAGCCCGTGCGGAAAGGCCGTCGAGACGGCCGCCACATGCACGCCCGAGCCGTGCAGCGCCTTCGCCGCCGTCGCGACGAACGGATGGTAGACGCACACGGCGGCCGGCCGGATGCCGCGCCCGGCCACGCCGAGCCCCTCCGCGATGTCGGATCTCAGCGGGTTCAGTGCCTTGGCGCACAGCCGCCGCACGCGTTCGTGGGTGTCGTTGGAATTGAGCGTGGTCAGATCCATGACCGAGATCGCCCGCAGCAGCCAGGCAGCCTGGTTCTCGCCCTTGATCGAGCGCCGCTTCGTCAGGCTGGCGACCCGCCGCTCCAGCGCCGAGCGGTTCACCGCGCGCATCGCTTCCAGCCAGCCGAGGTCGAGCTCCATGCCTGGGTTGCGGGCCACGGCGGCATCGGCAGGGATCTGGAGCGGCGTCGCGACAGGCCGCGCCGGCACGGCCTCCGTCGATTGCGGCCGCGATAGACCGCCCGGCAATGCGTGGACGCTTGCGCCGGGGGCGGAAGGCTGGGGCTTGGTGCTCATGGCTCGATACCCGGATCGTGACGGCTGGCGAGGGCAGGGCCTGCCGGCAAGCCGCCCTCCACGAGCCGTCATTATCCGATTTTGCCGGGGCCTACACAAGCCGATGCCGTCAGCGGCCGTATCGGCCGGGCAGGGCGGCTCGCGCGCCCATGCGAGGCGTCTTGCCCGCGCTCAGTCCTTCCAGACGTCCAGCGAGGCCACTTCCGTCGGCGAGAGGTCGGTCACCAGGCGGCCGCCGCTCGCGACGAAGCGCGCGATCTGGACGATCATGTCGTCGCGGTCGCCGAAGGCGGAATCGCCGTCGAAGTCGATCACCAGGGCGGTGGGATTGGCCGGATCGGTCCCGATCACCTCCTCGACTTCGCCGACCTTCCTGCCGTCGACATAGACGTCGAGATCCTCGATCTGCCCAACACTCATGCCGAGCGGCGCGACCATGACGGTGTCCTCGAGCTCGATCAGCTTGTCCTGGGCCATTGCAAGCCCGGTCGCGGCGAGGAGAACGGCGGCGGAAGCGGCGAGACGCATCATCTGCTCCATCTGCGGTGGTCCTGCAAGCAGGATAGGGCGGCGGGGCGGCCGCTTCAATGCGGCGCCGGCGCGGGGAGGGCAGGCCGGCTGCGGCCGCCCGCCCCGGCGGCGTGCGAAAGGGGCCGTCAGCCCATCGCCTTCTGCAGATTCTCGTCGACCTTGTCGAGGAAGCCCGTGGTCGACAGCCAGGGCTGGTCGGGGCCGATCAGCAGCGAGAGGTCCTTGGTCATGAAGCCGGATTCTACGGTTTCGATGCAGACCCTCTCGAGGGTTTCGGCAAAGCGCTTCAGCTCCGCATTGTCGTCGAGCTTCGCCCTGTGCGCGAGCCCGCGGGTCCAGGCGAAGATCGAGGCGATCGAGTTGGTCGAGGTCTGCTCGCCCTTCTGGTGCTGGCGGTAGTGGCGAGTGACCGTGCCATGGGCAGCCTCGGCCTCGACCGTCTTGCCGTCCGGCGTCATCAGCACCGAAGTCATCAGGCCGAGCGAGCCGAAGCCCTGCGCCACGATGTCGGACTGGACGTCGCCGTCATAGTTCTTGCAGGCCCAGACATAGCCGCCGGACCACTTCAGCGACGCTGCGACCATGTCGTCGATCAGGCGGTGCTCGTAGGTCAGCTTGCGCTTGTCGAACTCGGCCTTGAACTCGGCGTCGAACACTTCCTGGAAGATGTCCTTGAAGCGGCCGTCATAGGCTTTCAGGATCGTGTTCTTGGTCGACAGATAGACGGGATAGTTGCGGATCAGCCCGTAGTTGAACGAGGCGCGCGCGAAGTCGCGGATCGAATCGTCGAGATTGTACATGGCCATCGCCACGCCCGAGCCCGGCGCGTCGAACACCTCGTGCTCGATCACCTTGCCGTCCTCGCCGACGAACTTGATCGTCAGCTTGCCCTTGCCGGGGAAGCGGAAATCGGTGGCGCGGTACTGGTCGCCGAAGGCGTGGCGGCCGACCACGATCGGCTGCGTCCAGCCGGGCACGAGGCGCGGCACGTTGCGCATGATGATCGGCTCGCGGAAGATCACGCCGCCGAGAATGTTGCGGATGGTGCCGTTGGGCGACTTCCACATCTTCTTGAGGCCGAATTCCTCCACCCGCGCCTCGTCGGGCGTGATGGTGGCGCATTTCACGCCGACGCCGAACTCCTTGATGGCGTTGGCGGCGTCGATCGTCACCTGATCGTTGGTCTGGTCGCGGTATTCGATGGACAGATCGTAATAGCGAAGATCGACGTCGATATAGGGATGGATCAGCTTGTCCTTGATGAGCTGCCAGATGATCCGGGTCATCTCGTCGCCGTCGAGTTCGACGACGGGATTGACCACCTTGATTTTCGCCATTCGGAGAGCCTCTGCGCTGCCGGCGGGCTTGCCCGCCCGAAAAATTGATCGGAAACGGGCCGCTCTATAGCATCGGCGCCGAAAAGCGCAAACACGCCCAAAGCAGCAAGCCGCGCCGGCGCGGCGCGGCCCAGCGCCGTCTACATCCAGTTGCCCATCAGTACGAAAGGCGACCAGAAATAGGGATGCCCGGCGGCGGACTGGCCGGCGGCCTGAACCCTGGCGAGCGAAGCGGCGCCGCGTTCCCCGCCCGCATCGCTGCGGCCGGCGCGGATCGCCTCGACCTGGGCTGCGCGCAGCGCGTCGGCCTTGCTCATGCGCTTGTCGACCATGTTCTCGTAGAACGATTTCATCAGCGCCGCGGTCGCCTCGTCGGCCACGGGCCAGAGCGTCGCCATCACCGAGGAGGCGCCGTTCATCTGCGCCAGCGCGCCGAAGCTCTCGACCTCGTCGCCGTCGCCATCGCCGCCGCGCGCGGTCTCGCAGGCCGACAGCGTCAGCAGGTCGACCCCGCCGAAACGGAAGCCGCGCCCCTTGCGGATGTCGGAAAGCGACAGCGGCGAGCCGTCGCCCAGCAGCAGGAAGGAATCGGTTTCCCGGCCGGGCACCAGCTTGAAATGGCTGGCGATGTGGACGATCTCCGGCCGCTTCTGGAGCGCGGCGCGGAATGCCTCGCGCGTGAAGCCGGCATCGAGGCTGGCCGCGCCCGCAAGTGCGCCCGGCCTCCCGGAATCGCCGAAGATTGCCTCGATCTCGCGCGCCACGCCGGGCAGCGGCGCGAAGCCGGGATGGCTGGCGGTCACGCCGAAGCCGGCGCTCCTCGCCGGATCGCGCGGAGCGGTGGCGAACTCGGTGCGCGCGGCCGGCGTATAGAGCGACAGGGCGTAGTTTTCGACGAGGTAGGCCTTGCCGTCGAAAAGCGCCGCGAAGGGAACGTAGCGCAGGAACCCCTGCAGGTTGAGCATCAGGGTTTCGGCGCCGCTGGCCCTGAGGTCGTCGGCGACGGGCGCGATGAGGATGCCGTAGAGCGCCTGCATCTTTTCGTTGACGGCCGGGTCGCGCCGTTCGATCGCGTCGAGCGCTTCGAAGACGAGCCGGGAAAGCTCGGCACGCGCGATCCCGACCTCGCGGTGGACGGACGCGTCCGGCACGGTGAAGAATAGATGGGTCGCGTCCCGCAGGCTGGCGATCTGCAGCATCGCCGCCTTGCCGTCGAAGGCGCGCAGGTCCTCCTGTGTATCGGCGACGTAGTCGAGATTGATCGCCTCGACCTCCTTCTGGATGCCGACATCTTCCGCCCCGGCCGTTTCCAGGAACGCATCGACGGCATCCATGAAGCTGGCATAGGCGTCGTCCAGCAGGGCTTCGAGCTGTTCGACCTGCTGTTCCTCGCCTGCCGAAAGCCCTCCCGTGCCCTGCCGTGCCTGTATCTGCGCGAGCGCGGCCGCCGCCGCGATCGGCTGCGACAGCAGCCTGTCGACGCCGGCAAGCTCCGCGTCCTCCTTCGGTGTCAGCGGCGCCTGGCTGTCGCGCAGGTCCGCAGAGGCGTCGCGCTGGACGAAATCGCTGAGCTCCTCCTCCTTTTCCATGTTGAGGACGGCCTGCGCCTCGGCCAGCCGCCCCTGGCCGATCAGGAGGTCGGCGAGATCCTGGTAGAGAAAGCGCCATTCCTGCTTGAATTCCTGCAGGTCGTCGGCCTTGAACGTCTTGTTGTGGGCGCGGATCTTCTGCTGCGCGTTGATCGCCAGCTTGGCGAACAGGATTGCCCGTTTCGGGTCGTCGCGCCCCTTGAACGCCTTGGACAGCGTGTCGTAGGTCCAGCGCTGGTCCTCGAGCGTGGCGGCTTCCGCGCGGTTCAGGTTCGTCAGCGCCCGCATCGACCAGCGGATGGCCTCGTCGTTGTCGCCCTGGAGCTGGGCGAGGATGCCGATGTTGATGACGACCTTGGTCGTGGTCAGATGGGTCGGTCCCAGCCGCGCCTCGAGAATCGGAAGGACCTCGCGGAACATCGCCTCCGAGCGGGGATAATCGCCCATGCGCCGGTAGACCCAGGCCATGTTGTTGAGCGCGAAGGCGGCAGGCAGGATGCCCCTTTCGCCAATGGCGGCATAGCGCGCCCGTGCCTTCTCGTAGTCGGCGAGCGCCGTTTGGTATTCCTTCATCCCCTCGTGGCTGATCCCTTCCGTCAGCCACGTGTCGCCCACCGATTCGGACATCTCGCCCTGGGTCTCGAGGAAGATCGCGCGGGCCCTGGCGATGGGCTCGAGCGCGTCCCGATAGCGCGACAGGCCCTGATGGATCATCGCCTGCTGGTGATAGGTGGAGGCCAGGGCATCGGAGCCCGGAGCCTCCGCGCTATAGAGCCTGATCGCCTGCGTCACCTCGTGCTCGGCTTCGGCGAAGCGGGCGAGCTGGGTCAGCGACTGGGCGAACTGGGCATGTGCGATCGCGCGGTTGAGGTGCTGCGCCGGCCCCAGCAACGTGTAGCGCGCCAGCGCCTGCCGATAGAGGTCGACCGCCGTGTCGAACTGTTCGAGGCCCTGATGCGAGATCGCGCGCGTGAGCAGGATGTCGATATCCGTCGTCTCGGCCTTGCCGGGCAGGGCGTCGAACAGCGCCTGCGCCTCGTCGAGGAGGGACAGCGCGAGCGCATAGTCGAACGTGCCGTTGCGGACCTGCGCCAGCTCGTACAGCGCCTGGGCGAGCTCCTGCGAGCCGGGCGCAGCCTTGCGCAGCAGGTCGACCTGGCGTTGCCGCGCCTTCACGGCGGCCGGAAAGTCGCGCTGGTAGAACTGGATCGCGCCGATGCGACCGAGGACGTCGGCCCTGCTGGAATCGATGTCGACGTCGCTCCGGTCATAAGCCTCGATCGACGCCTGGAAGGCCGCCAGCGCCTCCTTCTGCCGTCCCAGCATCTGCAGGGAGTAGCCGCGATTGACCTCGACGCCGCCAAGCCACAGCGAATGGTCTTCCGGAAGCGCCCTGTAGAGAGCGGCCGCGCTGTCGAAGGCGCTCACTGCCTCGTCGAACCGGCCGGCATCCTGCAGCGCGGTCCCGTAGTCCAGGGTGGCGGCCGCCGCTTCGGGCGAGCCCGGCATGGCAGTGGCGACGGCCCGCACGCGCTCGCCGGCGGCCGCGATGGCCTCCTCGTGGCGGCCGAGCTTCGCCGCCGCGGTGGTGACGTCGCGCAGGACAATCGCGGCATTCGAGCTGCCATGCCCTTCCGTCGCGATGTAGCCGTCGGCCGATTTGCGGAACAGGTCGAGGCTGCGTTCGTCGTCTCCCGGCGCCTGCCGCTTGCGGTAGAAATCGCCGAGCTGCCACAGGCCGTAGGGGTTGTCTTCGGCAGCGGCCGCTCTCATCTCGGCAGGCGGTTCGACGGTCGCGGTGCCCTGAGCGACCACGCCGGCCACTGCCAGCACGCCCAGCGCGGCTGCGGCGATGGCCGCCAGGATCGAGGCCCGCAACGCTGATGCCCGCAATGTTGCCATGCCCGCCCGCCGCGGCCCGACGCGGCGCCCCAATTTCGTTCCCGCTTCGAAGCAAGCCTGCGGATTTGGCCAAATTTTCGGCGAAGGTCCCCGCCTCGCGCCGCCGGCCATTTGCGGCTGCTTCATTTTCGGGGCCGAATATGTCAGGGACGCCGGAGCGCCGCAAACATCGCGTGATTGATCCCATGTCCGATACTGCAACCGAGATCGAGCCGGGCGGGCCGGCCATCATCCTCGTCGAGCCCCAGCTCGGCGAGAATATCGGCATGGTGGCGCGCGCGATGGCCAATTTCGGCCTGTCGGAGCTGCGGCTGGTGAACCCGCGCGACGGCTGGCCCAACGAGGCCGCCCGCGCCACCGCAAGCCGCGCCGACCATGTCATCGACGCTGCGACGGTCCACGCGACCGCTGCCGAGGCCGTGGCCGACCTCAACTTCGCGCTCGCCACCACGGCCCGCCAGCGCGACAATTTCAAGCCCGTCCGCGGACCGGTTGTCGCGGGCCGTGACCTTCGCGCCCGTGTTCGCGCCGGCCAGAAGACCGGCATCCTGTTCGGGCGCGAGCGGTTCGGCCTTTACAATGACGAGATCGCGCTGGCCGACGAGATCGTGACCTTTCCGGTCGATCCGTCCTTTGCCTCGCTGAACATCGCCCAGGCGGTGCTGCTGATGTCGTATGAGTGGATGAAGTCGGGGCTCGCCAGCGAGGAGGAGACGGTGTTTTCCGGCCCCGACTTCGTGCCGGCCGAAAAGCACCATGTTCAGGGGCTGCTGAACCATCTGGAGACGGCGCTCGAGGCGCGCGGCTACTTCCGGCCGAGGCCCAGGAAGCCGAAGATGCTGGACAATCTGGCTGCGGTCCTGACCCGGCCGGCCTTCACCGAAGCCGAGATCAAGGTGCTGCGCGGCGTCGTCGCCTCGCTCGACTATTTCACCCCGAACGCGCCGCGAGGCGCCGCCGCGCCGGCGCGCAAGGCGAAGGCCGGCGCTCCCGCGCACGGCCGCGGGGAGCGGGAAGAGGAGGCCGAGGGGTGAGCCGCGCGCCGATCCTGGTGTTCGATTCCGGCGTCGGCGGCCTGACGGTGCTGCGCGAGGCCCGCGTGCTGATGCCGGACCGCCGCTTCGTCTACGTCGCCGACGATGCCGGCTTTCCCTATGGCGGATGGGAGGAGGCCGCGCTCAGGGAGCGGGTCGTGGACCTGTTCGGCACGTTGCTTTCCCGGTTCGGGCCGCAGCTCGTCGTGATTGCCTGCAACACGGCTTCGACGCTCGCCCTCGGCGATTTGCGCGCGGCCTTTCCGCATGTGCCGTTCGTCGGCACGGTGCCGGCGATCAAGCCGGCGGCGGAGCGCACCCGTTCCGGCGTGGTGGCCGTGCTTGCCACGCCGGGCACCGTCAAGCGCCAATATACACGCGACCTGATCGGCGACTGGGCGCAGAAGTGCCATGTGCGGCTGGTCGGCAGTATCCGGCTGGCGACGCTGGCCGAAGCCTACATGCGCGAGGGGTTTGTCGACGAGGAAGCCGTGCGCGCCGAGATCGCGCCATGCTTCGTGGAGATCGAGGGCCGGCGCACCGACATCGTCGTGCTGGCCTGCACGCATTATCCCTTCCTCGTCAACCGCATGCGCAAGACGGCGCCCTGGCCGGTCGACTGGCTCGACCCCGCGGAGGCGATCGCGCGGCGGGCGCTGTCGCTTTGCGGCGGCCGTGGCCCGGAGGACGGCGAGCCGGTCGCGCACGAGTCCGACATGGCCGTCTTCACCTCGGGCCGGGCCGATTTCGCGCAGCGGCGCCTGATGCACGGCTTCGGGCTCGCCGTGCCCGGCTGATCGCCGCCGCGTTGGAACACGGCCCGGCGCTGCGCGTTCGATGGGGGAGGGCGGCGGGCCCTGCCAAGGAGAGCGATGATGCCAGCCAAATCCAAGGCCCAGCAGAAGGCGGCCGGCGCCGCTTTATCGGCCAAGCGCGGCGACACCAGCAAGAAGGCGCTGAAGGGCGCCTCGCGCGACATGTATGAATCGATGAGCGAAAAGCAGCTCGAGGAGTTCGCCGAGACCAAGCGCAAGGGCCTGCCCGAGAAGAAGAAATCCTGACGCGGCAGGTGATGGAAGGCGCCTAGAACCGCCGCGATTCGATCCCGCCCGGCTTCGGGCTGAGCAGCAATACGACCGAGCCGATCGCCGCCGACAGCAGCGAACCCGCGAGGATGCCGATCTTCGCGCCGTCCTGCATCGAAGGCGAATCCGGAAAGGCAAGCAGGCCGATGAACAGGCTCATCGTGAAGCCGATCCCGCACAGCAGGGAGACGCCGAACAGATGCATCGGCGCGGCGTTGGTCGGGGCGTCTGCAAGCCCCGAACGAATAGCGATCATCGCCGTCGCGTAGACGCCGATCACCTTGCCGGCGACCAGCCCCGCCGCAACCCCGAGAGTAAGCGGCTGCAACAGGGACGCGAAGCTGACGCCCGCGAGCGACACGCCCGCATTGGCGAAGCCGAAGACGGGGACGATCGCGAAGGGCACGACGCGATGGAGCGCGAGTTCCATCTGGTGCAGCGGCGAGCGGTCGAGATCGCGCGCGATACCAGGGTTCCGGGTCAGCGGGACGGTCAATGCCAGCGCCACGCCCGCGACGGTCGCGTGCACGCCCGACCGAAACACGAAGAACCACAGCACCACGCCCAGCGCGGCATAGGGAAGGAGCTTGAGGACGCCCATGCGGTTCATCGCGATCAGCGCGGCGAGCGTCGCCGCTGCCCCGCCCAGCGCCCAGACCTCGAGCTGAGCCGTGTAGAAAATGGCGATGATGATGACGGCGCCGAGATCGTCGATGATGGCGAGCGCGGTCAAGAAGACCTTCATGGCGGCCGGCACGCGGTTGCCGAAAAGCGACAGGACCCCCAGCGCGAATGCGATATCGGTCGCAGTGGGAATGGCCCAGCCGCGCAGCGCGTCCGGGTTTCCGCTGTTGACGGCGACGAAGATCAGCGCCGGCACGGCCATGCCGCCAGCCGCGCAGATGCCGGGAAGCACGCGGCGCGGCCAGGTCGAGAGCTGCCCGTCGAGGAACTCGCGCTTGATCTCCAGCCCGACCAGCAGGAAGAAGACCGCCATCAGTGCATCGTTGATCCAGTGGAGGACGTTGAGCGGGCCGACATAGGATGAGAGGGCACCGAAATAAGCAGGCGCGAGCGGCGAATTGGCGACGACCAGCGCCAGCGCGGCGGCGGCCATGAGTACGATGCCGCCGGCGGCCTCGCTGTCGATGAAGGCACGGAACAGGGATCTGCGGTTCGGCTGCATGGCGCCCATCAGCGGCGGCCCTCCTGAAGAAACGATTGCTCTCGTTCTCCGTAGTGGGGCATCCCCGGCGCACGCAGCACACGCCTGCCGCGTTTATAGCGTGCATCCGCGCGCCGGATCAATCCCGGCGGCAATGTTGACAACCGCGCGCTGTTGGCTTAACCGACCCTCACGCGCCGGGCCGAGAGGTCCGGTGTTTCATTTGACGTGTCCCGTGGATTTTTCCGCAATGCGTGCGTGGGAAATCCTGTCAGGCTTCGCAAAAGGAGGCCAGAGGAGGGCGCGTTTCCTTCGCCCGGAACTTTAGTTTCCGGGTGTAACTATTTGAAAGGGAATGCGATGAGCAAGCGCGAATCCGCGAAATACAAGATCGATCGCCGCATGGGCGAGAATATCTGGGGGCGTCCGAAGTCCCCGGTGAACCGGCGCGAATACGGCCCGGGCCAGCACGGCCAGCGCCGCAAGGGCAAGCTGTCCGATTTCGGCCTCCAGCTTCGCGCCAAGCAGAAGCTCAAGGGCTATTACGGCGACATTTCTGAAAAGCAGTTCCGCAAGACCTATGAGGAGGCGAACCGCCGCCGTGGCGACACGCCGGAAAACCTGATCGCCCTGCTGGAATCGCGGCTCGACGCCATCGTCTATCGTGCCAAGTTCGTGCCGACGATCTTCGCCGCCCGCCAGTTCGTCAACCACGGCCATGTCAACGTCAACGGCAAGCGCGTCAACATCGGCTCCTATCGCTGCAAGCCCGGTGATGTGATCGAGGTGCGCGAGAAGTCGAAACAGCTCGTTCTCGTGCTGGAATCGGTCGGCCTCGCCGAGCGCGACGTGCCGGACTATATCGATGCCGACCACAACAAGATGACGGCCACCTTCACCCGTGCGCCGGGCCTGTCGGACGTGCCCTATCCGGTCCAGATGGAGCCGAACCTGGTCGTCGAGTTCTACTCGCGCTGACCGGCGTCGATCGACGGGTTCGAAGGCCGCCGGAGCGCTCCGGCGGCTTTTTTCTTGCAGGGATGAGGGTGCGATGACGGTAACGATCTATGGCTTCAACGCGTGCGATACGGTTCGCAAGGCCCGCAAATGGCTCGAGACCGAAGGCGTCGAGCATCGCTATGTCGACTACCGCAAGACGCCGCTCGATCCGGGCGTGATCGACGGCTGGCTGGCGCGGGCCGGCTGGGAGCAGGTCTTCAACCGCGGCTCGACCGCATTTCGGGCGCTTCCCGAGGCGCAGCGGGCCGCGATCGATGCAGACGCCGCGCGCAGGCTGATCCTCAAGGACAGCAATTTCATCAAGCGCCCGGTGCTCGATACGGGCAGGGACCTGCTGTTCGGCTTCAGGCCCGATACCTACGCCAGGGCGCTCGGCAGATAGGAAAAAGGCCCCACGGCGCGGACGCGGCGGGGCCGTTTCGCTTTCCGGACCACGTCTCAGCTCGCGAAGAAGCTCTGGGTCCCGTGCGCCTCGATCGCCTCGGCGAGCCGGTTGAGCGCATGCACGTAGGCGGCCGTGCGCATGGTGATGCCGCCTTCGCGCGAGCGCTCCCAGATGGCGCGGCCCTCGCGCTCCATGACGGCTTTCAGGCGCTCGTGGATCTCCGCCTCGGTCCAGTAATAGCCCTGCCGGTTCTGCACCCATTCGAAATAGGA
>ENA-UOVV01001118-UOVV01001118.1-compost-metagenome-genome-assembly--contig:-NODE-1118-length-22810-cov-5.725906_pt1 | contig 22810 bp, 7 predicted proteins | sample MGYA00238155_ERZ761577 | MGnify/ENA primary metagenome ERZ761577 (study PRJEB28898, sample SAMN06268775) | compost metagenome | isolation source: Emeryville, CA | place: USA:Emeryville, CA | collected...
CCCGCCACTGCTGCTGAATGTCCGGCGCATCAGCGAATGCCACGTCGCCCACCTTGACCGTCTTCCGGCTCGTTACTGAGCCAGTAATAGTCCCCGGCACCCGGAAGGTGAGTTTCACCGAGAGTCGCTTACCGCGGTCGGCCGAGGTCACCGTGTAGGTCTCGCCAGTGGCGTTCTTGATGGCCTTGCCGTCCCGCAGCCATTGCCACTTGCGGTCCAGTGCACTGCCGTCGACGATCGAGCCATCCAGTCGGAAACTGTGACTGGCCATCTGAATCGTGCTGCCGACCGCCAGCGTGCCATCGAGGGACCTATCCCAGTCCCACTCGACCTGGTACAGCGACTTCGGCGCGGTTCGGTCCATCACCACCGTGGTGTACGCCTTCTTGGTGACGGTGACCCGCACCTTCAGTGTCTTGTCGAAGTCGGCGTTGACCGGCTTGTAGGTGGCCTTGGTTGCACCCTTGATCTTCTTGCCCGCGCGATACCACTGGTACTTCGTGGTCACTCCGGACTGGGTGATGACCCCTGCGGTCAGCGTTCCGTCCAGCACACCCGTCGAGGCGTTTCGCGTCACGTCCTCCGGCACCTGGGTGCCCGAAATGACGCCCGCCGCGACCTTGGGGGTCTTGGCGCTGGTCTCGGTCAGCGTCAAGAGCGCGCCGAGCTTTGCCGTGACCTTGACACTGATCTTCTTGCCCTTGTCGGCGGCAACCAAGGTATAGGTCGCGCCAGTGGCATTCTTGATGGTCTTGCCATCGCGTAGCCACTGGTAACTGACCGTGGGGACAATCAGGCTGCCGCCCGGGCCCTGGCGGAAGTCGGCCACGTCGGCCGCGACCGTCTCGCCCACGCGCACGGTGCCCTGCACGATCGGCTTGTGGGCCGAGACGATGCCGTAGTAGCCCTCGGCAGATGTCACCGAACCCTTGGAATCGAAGTCGTAGCCTGCGGTCGGCGGGGTCACCCGCACCTTCAGCGCGGCGAGGCGGTCAGCCGCCACCGGCTTGTACGTCGCCTTCGTCGCACCAGAGATCGCCTTGCCATTCCGGAACCACTGGTACTTGAACGGCACGTCCAGCTGGCTGTAGCCATCTACGCGGGCGCGGAGCGAGCTGCCCTGCTCAACGATCGTCACCGCCCCAGTCCCCGCAACAACCTGCTCGACAATGCCGTAGAACTCGTCCCAGTACTCGTCGTAGTTGACGACATAGTTCGACCAGCGCGCCTTGCTCTGCTTCCCGTCCGATTTCACAATGAGCCTGGCGCGCAACGCGTAGCCAACATCTTTGGCCGTCGGCGTATATGACGGCTTGTTGGCTCCGGAAATGGCGGTGCTCTTGAGCGTGTACAGGCTGACGCGGTACCACTGGTACGTGTACTGCTGGCCAGTGAACTCGTCGCTGATGGTCCACCAGATGGGCCGACCAACCTGGAACTCCTCCGTGTCCGACCAGACGTAGGCCTGATCGAACAGGTTCGGGGAGATCGGGCCACTTGCGGGACTAGTGACCTCGATCACCGCGCTGCTGGCCGAGGTGCTGATGACCTTCACCTTGACGGCCACCGCCCACACGTTGCTGCGGTTCTGGAAGGTCTCGCCTGCCCGATAGGTGGAACGGTGCACGTCGCGGCCAACGGTTCCGGTCACCTCGGCAACACTGCGGCCAATCAACTGCGTCTGATCCCACGGAGCGCCGTTGACGCTGCCGATGCGGTTCCTCATGTCGACGTCGTTGTCGGCCCGGAGCACGCGGACGCCGGACTCAAGGCAGATTCCGTTCCGGTCCTGGTACGGCTCCCCGGTCACCGAAACCTCGCAGCGCTCACCGATCGTCTGGTACTGGGCGTCTGTGCCGCGCAGATTGCGATACTCAACGAAGAACTGTGCGCCGGTGTTGTCCTGAATGACCACGGCACGCAGGCCCTTGCCCTCACCCACGTCCTTGATGGTGAAGCGCTGCGTCTTGCCGCGCGGTGCGTACTTGTAGTCGGTGCCCTGCGCCCACAGGCCCGCCCGGATCGCGTTCGGGGCGGACAGCGCCCCACCGGTCATGTCGAGAATGCTGAAGCCCATCACATCCAGCAGGTCGCCGTACTCGCGGTTGACACACTGGTCGGTGCCGACCCCATAGTTCGGACCGCTGATGGTCAAGTTGAGAGGACTCGAGAACGACGGGACGCGGCACTCCAGCCAGTTGGCGTGGCCGAAGGACATGTTGTGGCCCAGTTCGTGACTGAGCGTGCCGAATCCAGCGTCCGTGGACAGGTTGGTCAGGTGCAGCACGCCACCGGTGTTCACGGAGTAGCCGAGCGTCCCCAGGCCCAGACCACAGTCCGCTTCATTGGCTTCCGGGAGCACGATCACCAGGTGGTCATTGAAGCGTGCGCTGTTATAGCCGAGCGGTACGGCCTTGGCTCGAGCTTGGTTCCACAGGTTCGTCAAGGCGGTGTCCGAGGCGCAGGTGCCGCCTGCCGTCGCCTGGGAAAAATCGCTGACCCCGCGCAGCTCAAAACGAATCTTGCCGGCCGACTGCTTTGACCAATATGCGTCGGTGTGTGCCACGGCGGCGGAGACGCGCGAGGCCATCTGGCCAGCATCCGGATACACCGCCGGACCAGCAGGGGCCATCAGCACCGCATAGATCCGATGCGTGGCCGACTGGGTTGGCGTGAAGTTGATGCCGGCAGCGACGCCGCTGCCCGGCTTGTTCGCCGCCTCGGCGGCCACCACCTGCGCCACCCGCAACGGTGCGGCCGCCTGGAGCGCCGCGAAGTCCGCTGCCTCGTCACCGGTCAGTTCAACGCCTGCCGGAGCTTCCAGCGTCACGGTGACGCGGCCAGGCAGGATGTTGGACACGGTCGAGGCATCCAGCGCCAGAAGGCCATACGCACTGACATCAAAGGGCACCACTTCCGGCCCCGAGGCCTTCGGCAGCTTGTGCGTGAATGGCCGCAGCTCGCCGGTCCAGCGCAGCGATCCCGCCGCCGTCGCCGGCTCCGCTGCCGGCTGCTCGGCTGGCTCTTCGGCGTGGTCCTCGTCCGAGCCGACACCAGGTTCCGGCGCCGTGTCCTCGTCCGTAGTGGGCGGCGTACCTCCGGCCTCATCGGACTCGGTCAGCGGGGCGACGACCGCTGCATCCGGTTCCGGCAGATCGTCTGCCGCGGCGGCCGGTGCCACGCCCAGAAGCCCCACCAACAGGGCAAGGACGGCACCTGCGGCGGTCCCACGACGATGTGAATGCGGTGCGCGCATGGTTATCCCCCAGAGTGCGTGACGGAACCCGGATCGGGTGTAGCTCCGTTGATTCTCACTGAGTATGGCGCAGATACACGAACCGCGATAGCCGCGTTTTCCACCACGGTGCAGAAAACCGGCACCGAAACGCAACATCCGCCACCCTCGTGTCGCCAGCGAAGGGTTGGTCCAGGCGACGCTACTTGACGACCTTCTTGGTCTTGGCGCTGGTGACCACCTGGGACACGTAGCCATTACTGGCATGGCGATACGTCACCCGAACGGACAACTTCTTGCCCACATCGACCTTCACCGGCGTGTACAGGCTCGTGACAGCACCGGGGATTGTTTTCCCGTCCCGCAGCCACTGGTAGTTGACCGTGATCTCGGAGGTTGCGGTTGCGCCAGCGGTGGTGTTCTTCTGAATCTGGGCGGTCCCTTGTGGGACCGCTTGAAGGGTGACGCCCACCTTTGCGGTTCCGAGGATCTTCGGCTTCGTTGCCCCGTAGACCGAGAACGCTCGCGCCAAGCTGTACACCTCGACCGGGGTGTATCCCGACTTCGAGATCGTGACGCGCACATGCAGGCGCTTACCATTCGCATCCCCGCTGCCCGGGGTATAGGTCGCCTTCGTGGCGCCCGTGATCGCCTTCCCATCGCGGTACCACTGGTAGGCCCGCTTGGCGCTGAGGTCTGCGATACCGTCCCGGCCTGCGCCGTCACCGGGCAGGGGCGCGCTCAACACGACCTTGCCGTTCACCACGGCCGTGTCGACAGGCTCCCGCTCCCGCCACTGCTGCTGAATGTCCGGCGCATCAGCGAATGCCACGTCGCCCACCTTGACCGTCTTCCGGCTCGTTACTGAGCCAGTAATAGTCCCCGGCACCCGGAAGGTGAGTTTCACCGAGAGTCGCTTACCGCGGTCGGCCGAGGTCACCGTGTAGGTCTCGCCAGTGGCGTTCTTGATGGCCTTGCCGTCCCGCAGCCATTGCCACTTGCGGTCCAGTGCACTGCCGTCGACGATCGAGCCATCCAGTCGGAAACTGTGACTGGCCATCTGAATCGTGCTGCCGACCGCCAGCGTGCCATCGAGGGACCTATCCCAGTCCCACTCGACCTGGTACAGCGACTTCGGCGCGGTTCGGTCCATCACCACCGTGGTGTACGCCTTCTTGGTGACGGTGACCCGCACCTTCAGTGTCTTGTCGAAGTCGGCGTTGACCGGCTTGTAGGTGGCCTTGGTTGCACCCTTGATCTTCTTGCCCGCGCGATACCACTGGTACTTCGTGGTCACTCCGGACTGGGTGATGACGCCTGCGGTAAGTTTGGCGTCCAGCAGGCCTGTCGATGCATTGCGTGTCACCGCACCCGGCGACTTGGATCCGGCGATCACGCCGCTAGCGACCTTGGAGGTCTTGCTACTCGTCTGGGTGAGCGTGAGGAGGGCGCCCGACTTGGCGGTCACCTTCACCGAGATCTTCTTGCCCTTATCCGCCGCCTTCAGTGTGTACGTTGCAGACTTCGCACCCGAGATGCTCTTCCCGTCACGCTGCCACTGGTACGTCAGCGTCGGAGTCACCGGCACCGAGATCGAGTCGGAGGCGGGCCCGGTCTGGAAGTTGCCCAGGGTGGCATACAGCGTCTCGCCGACGCGCAGTGCGCCGGCGATGGCTGGCTTCTGCGTGGAGGTGATGTTGTAGTAGCCCTCGTCCGAGAAGATCTGCCAGGTACCGCCCTCCGGCGGCAGGGAATCATCATGCATCACCCAGCCGGTGCTGGTCTTGGGCGCCTGGACACGAACCTTGATCCTGGCGTTTTTGTCCGATGAAGTGGGCTTGTAGGACGCCTTCGTCGCATCCTTGATCGCCTTCCCGTTGCGATACCACTGGTACCGCCAGGGAGCGTCGAGGGTCGACAACTGGCTGAGTTGCGCCTTCAAGGATGATCCGGCCTGCACGATGGTGAGCTGCCCTGGACCTTCGATGACGTGCGGCTGGATGCCGAAGACATTCTCACCAACAACGTTGGCCACAGTCCTGATCAGTGCCGACTTGCTGGATGCGCCGTTCCGTTTCAGCGTCACGGTCACCGCGAGCGCATGATCGAGGTCAGCGGCGACCGGGATGTAATACGACTTGGTCGCGCCCTTGATCACAGTCTGCGTTGCCGTGGTCATATTGATGCGCGTCCACTTGTAGGTGTACTGGTCCGCGACGTAGGTATCTGGCAACTGCACCCAGATCGGGTCGCCCACCCGGTAGGTGTAGCTCGCAGACCAGACTTGCAGGTCCTCATCGTCACCGTTCAGCAAGGGCAGCTGCGTACTGCCCTTGGGGCTGGTGACCTCGATCACCGCGCTCGACGCTGACGTCGAGACGACCTTCACTTTCACTGCGCCCGCACTCGACGTGTTCCGGAAGGTTTCGCCCGCACGGAATGTGGAACGGTGCTGGTACCGAGCGTCGTACTCGCCGACCGGCCCAGTGCTCCGCCCGATCAACTGCGTCTGATCCCAGGGCCGACCGTTATAGCCTGCGCCTGCTGCGCCGCCGTAATCCGGGTCGTTCTGTGCCCGCAGAATGCGCACGCCACGGTCGGTGCAGTAGCCGGAGCCCGCTGCTACGGAGCAGTACTGGCCCATCCCCGCATACTGCGCGTCCGTGCCCTTCAGATTGCGGTACTCGACAAAGAAGGTCGCACCGTCCACGTCTTGCACAATCACGCTGCGCAGGCCCGAGGTGTTGCCAACGTCCTTCAGCGTGTACCGCTTGGTCGTGCCGGAAGCCGCCACGGCATAGTCGGTACCAGCCTTCCACAGCCCCGCCCGAATAGCGTTGGGCGCCGAGAGCGATCCCCCGTCCTTACCGTCAACGCCAAAACCCATGATGTCGAGCAAGTCGCCGTACTCCCGGTTGAGGCACTCGCCGGTATCGGTGCCAAGCATCGGGTCGCCCTTAGGCAGATTGAGCGCACTGCCGAAGGAGGACACGCGGCACTCGAGCCAGTTCGCGTGGCCGAAGGAGAAGTTGTGCCCCAGCTCATGCTTGAGCGTGGCGAGGCCCACAGCAGAATTCAGCCCAGTCAACTGCAGTGTACCGCCCGAATTCACATGGTCGCCGAGCGTCCCCAGACCCGGTCCGCATTGGCCTTTGGCCGCGGCCGGCAGCACCAGGACCAGGTGGTCATTCGGGCGCTCCAGTGCCCCCTGCAAGGAGTACGGGTCGACCTGCTTGACCTTTTGCCATGCGCTGTTCCACAGTTGAACCCGCGCACTATCGTCCGCGCACGACGCACCGGCCGGGGCTTGGTACCACGGAATGACCGTCTGCAGTTCCAGCGTGATCTGACCATTGGACTGCTTACTCCAGTACGCGCTCGCCTTCTGCACGGCCGAACGCACCACGCTGTCCTGCTGGTGACTATCGGGCGAGGCGCCGAGCCCGTTCGGCGTCACCAACACTGCGTGGATGCGGTGGGTGGCCTTGGCAATCGGGCTCAGGTTCACTCCTGCAGACACGCCGTTCCCAGCAATCGAGCGCGCCTTCACCTGGTTGGGTGAGAACACCCCCGTCACTGTGAGGGCACCGGCTCCGGCGAGCGCGGCGAAGGCGTCCTGACGGCTCTCGCCCAGGTCCACACCCTTCGGCGCAGCCACGGTGACGGCTACGCGGCCGGTGACATCGCTCGGCAGGGTCGTGGCGTCTAGGAGTAGGTATCCATACGCCGGCATGAACAGCATCGTGGGTCGGGGCCCGTCGTCGCCCGGCAGGCCGTGCGACAAGCGCTGCACAGTACCAACCCAGCGCAACGGGTCCTCTTCGTCGAGACTGAGCACTGGCTCGGGTCCTGGTTGGGCTGGATAGCCACCGGGCTCCTCGACAGGTTCCGCAGCACCGCCATCGCCGATCCCCTCGTGCAGAGGTTGCGCCGGCGCCTCGCCCGGGCCCGACGCTGCAGGATCCGGTTGATCAGTGGCCTCATCGCTCGTCGCCGCAGCGGGATCCTCATGGGACACCTGACCGTACGTTGCGGAGGAGTCGATCGAGGTCTCGCCGGATTCTTCAGCGACCGCCCCAGCAGGCGACGCCGCGAGCAGGCTCATCACCAGCGCTAGTGTTGCGCCGGTGGCGGATATCCGGCGGGTCGGTCTTTGCTCCTGCAACGCTGTCCCCTTCACCTGAGCGCGCCTCTGTCCCCTTCACCTGAGCGCGCCTCCGCTGGGGTTCGGAGCCGCGTTATCGCTTCCCTGAGTATGACTGATGCCGCCAGCATCGGGATAGGGCACCGATCCCAACGCGTCGAGGCACCCGGCGCGGAATTCGTGCCGGGGCCTCGGCTCGCCAGCATGCCCCATCCGGCCCAACGACCGGAGCTCGGCATGACAGGAGCGGGCGAGAACGTGCTCCCTACTTCACCTTGACCGTTTTGCTCGTGAGCACCAACGGGAAGTATGTGCCTGACACCTCAACGTAAGTAACTCGAAGTGACAACTTCTTGCCCTTATCCTTCGACGTCGGCGTGTACGACGCGCCGGTGGCCCCAGCAATGGCCTTGCCGTTCCGCAGCCACTGGTATCTGAGCGCAACGATCTGTCCCTCATCGGCACAGTGCTGGAGCAAGTCGGCAGACGGTGCGTCGACATACCAGAGGTACCAGGACGATACTCCCGGGCACGTGGAAATGCCGTAATACCCGGAGCGCCGGCTGGTCGGCCAGACGCTTGCCGTGGTTGCCGTGAGCGATTTGCCCACACGAGCCTCACCCGAGACCGATACCTTCGTCGCCCCGTACAACGAGACGATCGCGGGCGTCGACGGCACGTACAGCTCGGTGTAGCCCTTCTGCTTTATCCAGATCTGTACGAAGTACGTATTCTTGGCGTCCTTGGCCGAGATCGTGTATTCAGGCTTGGTAGCTCCCTTGATTGCCTTGCCATTCTTGAACCACTGATAGGTACGCGGCAGATCCAAGTGACGCAGGTTGTCACCGATGAAGCCCGCCGGGGCATTGCTGATCGGTCCCGGTTGCGGCGCAACCAGGGTCACCTTCCCGCCAGCGGCTGACCGGTACTTGAGTGCAGGCGAGGGCACGGAGTTGCCGTTGAAGCTCGACGCATCCGGCAGCACCGCGTCACCGACGCGACCGGTTTCTCGACTGCTCCGGGTGAATCCGATATAGCCCGGGTATGAGGAGGTCACCACGAGCTTCAGCCGCTTGCCTCGGTCCGCCGCAGTGATCGTATACGCGGTGTTCGTCGCGCCCTTGATTTTCTTGCCGTCCCGATACCACTGGTAGCTTTCGACCTGCTCGGGGGTCAGCGTGTATCTCCCCACGACATTCGACGCATCGATGGCACCATGGACCGTGTAGCGCTGCCCGCCCGGAGAGTACGTCACCGTGGACCCCACCTTCACGTCACCAGAGAACAGTGCCTCAGCGTTCGACCATTCCCCGTACAACCAGTCGCGATACCCGGGAGACTGCGGCAGCGTCATACGGAGCGTGCGGGAGGCATACCCCTTTTTCTTCAGCGTTGCCGACACCCAGACGTGGGCGCCACGATCAGCGGTGACGGGGGTATAGGTGCTCTTGGTCTTGCCCTTACGCTTGGTGTCGTCGCGATACCACTGCCACGAGATGGTGTATCCGCTCTCGGCAACCTTGGACTTATCCAGCGAGGCGGTGAGCTTCCGACTAGGCCACGCGCCCTTCGTCACCGTCGGCTCCAACCCCGCCTGAATCGTGAACTGGCCCAGTGCGGTCTTTGCGCCGGTCTTCGTGGTCGTGGTGGTTGCGAGATATCCCGCCTGCTTGACCGTCACCTTGACGCTCAGGCGCTTGCCCTTGTCGGCGAGGACGGGGGTGTACCTGGCAGCCGTCGCCTTCTTGATCGCCTTGCCATCGCGGAGCCACTGGAAGGTGAATTGGGCAGCGCCGGGATCGGTGGTTGGGGGCAGTACAGCGGCCGGCACGACGGCGGTGAGCGCCTGGCCGACCCTTGGCGCGGCACCGTTCGTGATGGTCACAGTGCCACCAGCCGCCACGGTCACTGGCACCGGCGCCGACTCGGCTGGCTCGAGTGATTCGGCCGGGCCGGTCCAGCCGGTTGCGGGCAGTTGGACGCGCACGGAGATCAGTGCGTTCCTGTCGGCCTCGACCGGCTTGTAGGTCTTCTTGGTGGCGCTCTTGATCGGCGCTCCATTGCGGAGCCACTGGTAGCGGAACGGCAGGTTCAACTCGCTCCACCCTGAGACTTCCGCTGTCAAACCGGCGCTGCTGCGGTGGACTACGACGTTGCCCGCCCCTGCAATCTGACCTTCGCGAACGGTGAAGTCAGCCCCACTCCAGCCGAGGTGGTCGCGAGCGTCGAGGGTCCGACTCACGGTCTTGCCGCCTCGCTTTGCCGTGACCGTGACACTGAGCTCGTGGCCGAGCGCTTCCTCGCGGATGACATAGCTGGCGCTGGTCGCGCCCGCCAACTTGGTCTTCTTCCCCTGCGCATTGACGCGGTACCACTGGTAACTCAGGGTGTCCGCCTTGGTGCCGGCGACCACGAACACGGCCAACTCCTGGCCGACGCGAAGGAGGTCCTCGGAGGTGTCCATCCGCATGAGGTGGTAGTCGCCGATGTTCAGGCTCGGATTGGACTTCGGCGCGGTGACCTTCACTGTGGCCTTGCCGCCTGACACCTTGGTGACCGTGAAGGTCACACCACCGCTGCCTGGCCGCGAACGGAAGGTCTCACCCTTGCCCCAGGCCATGCGCTGGGTCCACTGGCTGTGCCCCTCATATTCGATGTTGGCGATGGTCCGGCCGATGACCTGCGTGGCATCGCCAGCGAAGCCAGCCGGAGTGGTGGAGTCCAACTGCCAGGGCTTGTAGGTCTGGTCGGAGCCCCATCGAAGCACGCGCACTCCGGCACCCGTGCAGCCGGCGAAGGTGTTCACATACTGCGGCCACCCCAGCACGTAGCAGGTCATCGCCTGCGGCGGGTGCTGGTACTGCGCGTCGAGGCCGGTCAGGTCACGGTATTCCAGGAAGAACACGCCACCGTCCACGTCCTGGACCATGAGGCCGCGTAGGCCCGAGCCCTTGGACAGCGAGGAGAGTGTGAACGTCTTGGTAGTCCCGGCCGGCACGACCTCATAGTCCGTGCCCTTCTTGTAGATGCCACTGCGGATCAGGTGCGGCACCGATACGTTGCCACCCGTGGTCTCCTCGACATAGGCCACCGGGTTGGCACCCATCACGTTCGCAACGTCGCCACCGGCGCGACGCAAGCACAAGCCGGGCTCGCTGCCGAACTCGCTCTGCGGGTACCCGGTGAGGTAGTTCTTGGTGAATCCCATGGCGTCCGGGAACTGGTTGACCCGGCACTCCAGCCAGTCAGCCCGCCCGAAGCCAAGCTGATATCCGAGCGCCTGGCTCACCGCGAACCGGCCGTTCGGCCCGCTGCCACCGGCCACGGTCGCAACGTGCGCCTCGGCGTCGTGCCAGTTGATGGTGGACGTCAGCAGTCCACAAGTGGCCTGCACGCTGGCAGGCAGCACCACGATGATGTGGTCGCGCCCCTTCGGAACGATGTCGTGCCCGAGTTCTAGCCGCCCCCAGGCGGCCGAGATGGTGGCGTAGAAGTCCGTGCAGTTCACCTCGTTTTCGGCGACCGAGGTGTGCAGGACGTGACGGAAGTCGACGCGGCCGTTGGTCTGGCCACGCCAGTACTCGGCCGCATCCGCAACCAGTTGCTGCACCGCGGCGGGGCTCTGGCTGGCGTCGCCGCTGGCACCGGTCGGCACCACTGACACGGTGTAGATGTTGCGCTTGCCAGCGATTCCGGGCGTGATGTTCACCATCGCGTCGGTGCCGCCCGGCAGCGCAGCCTTCGTCGCGGCACGCACCGACCGCGGGACCAGAACACCGCCCGGCGAGGCGTCGCTGGCCGCCCGAAGGTCCCGTCGCGCATCACCGGTGGCGGCCACCGATCGCGGCAGGTCCACCTCGACCGTGAGCGTCGCCGCACCCGGCAGCGTCACGCCCGAGATATCGAGCAGCGCCAACCCGTCGCGGCTCTGGAAGATCTGCGGCTGCGCCGCATCCCAGCCCGCGGTGGTGGCGGTGAACGAGCCGGTGAGCACGAGGGTGTGGGGCGCGACAGCTGAGATGTCACTGGGCTGCTCGGGCGCGGGAGGCGCCTCGTGGGCAGGTTCCGGACCAGCCTCGGGCGCCGGTGCTTCCGGCTCGATTGGCTCGATGCCCGGGTCGGTGACTGCAGTATCGAAGCCGATTGTTGCTGTGTTCGGCTCCAGCTCCGGCTGCCCGAGCGCTGGCGTGGCCACGGTAATGGCCAGGATCGCGCTGGTCGTGGCAGCGAGCACGGCACGGCTGAGCGCACGTCGCATGACGTTCCCCCTCATGTTTGGCTGGGGCGCGTTGGGCCCCGCCTCCTCGTGTGTGGTCTGTGTGGTTGTTGTTCTGTTGTGAATGTGTCTCGGCGGCCCCACGCTGCCGAGGTGCGCCGGAGGTTATGGGCTCCGGCCCGGAGGCGGCTACTGCACCCGATACTTCTCGGTCTGGTAACTGCGGGTGTGGTACGAGTACGACTTGTGGAAGACCTCCACGACCGCATAAATCTGCCAGCCCTTGTCGGCCGCGGTGGGTGCGTAGTGGAAAGTGTCGCCCGCGGCTGGGATGTAGTTGACGGTCTTGCCCTTCTGGCGATACCAGCCGACGACGACCTCGAAGGCCCAGGTCTTACCATCGCATTCTGGCGGCACCAGCGGACCACCGGTCTGGCTGAACCACCAGTCGTACCGCAACGCGTCTGCGGCGGTGCAGACGTCGGTGTAGTCGTAGGGCGCGACGCGCTGTTGCACGAGCAGCGGGCTGTCCTGACGGAGGACCAGAGCCTGTTCCGCTTCGTCGAAGCCAAAGCTCCAGATCGGCGGCGCGATGCTGTAGTCCAGCGGCACCGAGTAGCGCACCACATCCGAGTAGCCGCTGCGGCTGATGGTGATCCGGACGTGCATCGTGGAGCGGAAGTCCTTGTCCGTCATGGTGTACGTGGACTTGGTCGCGCCCGAGATCGCGCGGGAATCGCGGAACCACTGGTAGCTGCGCTTGGCAGTGGTGTCGGCGATACTGTCGTACATTTCACCGACCCCCGGGCCGGGCGCAACCAGGACCGCGACGCCGGCGTAGTTGCCGCCCGATCGGCTGCGCACCCCGGTGAGGTACTCGGTCGCCTGCGCTTCGAGCGAGGGAGCGCCCGGGAATGCCTGCTGACCCACCCTGGGCGTGGACAGCGTGGTCGCAGTGCTGCCGATGTAGCCGTCCTTGCGGTACGTGATCTTGGCGCTCAACTTCTTGCCCACGTCAGCGGTCACCACCGTGTAGGTGTGCGCGGTGGCGCCGGTGATTTTCGCGCCATCCCGGTACCACTGGTACTGCTCGACGACGCCACTCAGGCTGCTCTGCGCGCCATCGTGATAGGTCAGCTCGTCCACGGTCAGCACCTGGCCGACCGCGAGCGTACCGTGGATCGTGCTATCGGTGCTCCAGGTGTGCGTGATCCAGAGTGGCTCGGCCAGCGCGGCCGAGCTGGTGAGCTTGACGGTGCTGTAGCCAGCCTTGGTGACGGTGGCGCGAACCTGCAGGACGGTGCGATAGTCGGCCGCAACCGGCTTGTAGGTGGCCTTGGTAGCGTTCTTGATGGCCTTGCCGTTGCGGAGCCACTGCCAGGCGACCTTCACGCCGGGTTCGGTGATCGAATCCGTTGGCAGCGCGGCGGTCAGCACGACCGGGCTGGTTGCTGGCCAAGTGAACGTCGGCTGCAGGCGCTGACCCTGAATCACACCGATGGCAACCTTGTTCGTCTTCTTGGTTGTTCCGGTGTAGGGCACGTGGGCGCCAGCCTTCGCAGTGACCTTGACGCTCAGTCGCTTGCCCTTGTCCGACTTGGTGACCTTGTAACTGATCGCAGTTGCGCCCTTAATCTTCTTGCCGTCGCGGTACCACTGGTACGCGTTCCGCGCGTCGACGACCTTGCCACTCGCCGAGTACGCTCCTTGCTGCACCTGCAGGGTGTCACCCACCTTCGGCGACGGGTTGTTGATCGTCGGCGGCACGTCCGCGCTGACGGCGTAGACAGCCGCTGGCGAGGTGGCGACACGCGTGCCGCCGTCCTGCAGCACCATGCCCGACAGCCCCACGGTGACGCGCACCTTGATCTGCTTGGTGCGGTCCGAGGTGGACAGCTTGAACGTGCTCTTCGTGGCGTTCTTGACGGCCTTACCGTTGCGATACCACTGGTACTTGAGCTTCAGGTCAGGATGCGTCCAGCCGGCGACGACCGCCGTCAGGCTCGCGCCGTCTGCATTGATCTGCACGACACCGGCGGTGTTGATGATGCCCGCTTCGGTCGGGCCAGAAATCACCTGCGAGGTGGCCGACTTGCTCTGGTTCTTGGAACCTTTGGCGGTGATCTTGACCCGCAAGCAACGCTGCAGGTCGCTCTTGGTCAGCGTGTACTGAGCCTTGGTGGCGCCACTGATCTTGCTGAACGAGGGCGTACAGGCGCCATTCTTCACGCCGCTACGCTGCCACTGGTAGCTGAACTTGCTCCCCACCCAGTCCTCAGTGAGCGTTGCGAAGGCCACGTCGCCAACGCGAGTGACCTCGTCCTCCAGCGGGCCGTATCGAGTCACCCCGATGATGATCGACCCCACCGCCGGAATGACGGTCGCGCTCTTGGTCACAGCTGGCGCAGCGGGCACCGGTTCAGTCGCGTCGACCTCGGGTACCACCGGAACCGCAACGGCTGGGGCCGGAGGGGCCGGCTCTGCGGCACCGTCGGGCGCTTCAATCTCGGTTGGCTCGGGCAGCTCGCTAGCGGCGGCCGCAGGCGCAATAAGCCCGAGCACCAGGGCGAGGCTGGCAGCCGAGGCCATACCGAAGCGGTGCGTGGAACGCGTCATGCTCTCTATTTCCTTACTGGGGTTCAACCCTGCTTCTGGGCGCAGGGAGCGCCCCCGGCGCACTAGCGCCCAGCCACAACTGCCAAGCAGTGATGGAGTCGCTGACGAGGAGCGACGACGGAAGATAGCCACATGAATATGCGGTGGCGCACTGTCACCCCCAGGTGCGTATACCGTAACGGGCATGCATCTGCATCGCCCAGTAGGTAGTTTCCCCTATTGTCGAACAAAAGAGAATACCCTCCAGGGAACGCAGGACGCTCCCGACCCGCGCGGGGGCGGAAGCGTCCTGCGCGCTGGTGACTACTTGACCTTGAGTTTGTTCGAGGTGCGGGTCACTGGCAGGTAGGTGTTCGACCGGTGCGTGGAGGTCACCTTCGCGGTGATGGTCTTCCCCTTGTCGGCGGCCACGAGGGTGTAACTGGTGTTCGTGGCACCGGTGATCTTCTTGCCGTCGCGGTACCACTGCACTGCCTCATCCACCACGTCGGTCGAACCGTTGCAATTCGCGGCCACGCCGGTGAAGGCGGCATTGATCATGTAGCTCGCCTCGGTCGCATTCGCGCAGTAGCGGGTCGAAGCGCCGGTGGCCCGGGCCGTGACCTCACTTTGTGCGTAGTTTGCGACCAGGGTCTGTCCGACCTGCGGGGTACCCGATAGTGAGACCGAGGAGGCGTGCACGGTCTGGTTGGCCGCGAGGGTCTGGGTCTCGAAGTTCGCGTAGCCCGACTTGCTGATCACGATCCGCAGTTGGATCTTCTTGCCCGCGTCCGTGCTGGTGAGCGTGTAGTTCGCCTTGGTTGCGTTCTTAATTTTCGAACCATTGCGGTACCACTGGTAGCTGCGCTTCGCGGTGGTGTCCGCGACGCCGTCGCTGCCGATGGCCGGGGCCTGCATGATGGGCTTACCCGAGCCGGTGGGCGCCTGGACCTTGTATGCCCGGTTCGTGCGCATGGCCTGCAGCGTGCCGCTGGGGAACGCGGCCTGCCCGATCTTGACCGTTGCCACGCTGGTCACTGTGGTGCCCAGGTAGCCCACGCGGCTGAACTTCACCCGCAGCGTGATCTTCTTGCCCACGTCTGCCGAGGTGAGCACGTAGCTCGTCCCGGTGGCCCCGGTGATGACCTTGCCGTCCCGCAGCCACTGATAGGCGGTGACGATTGAGGCGCCCGTGTTGGTGCCGGTAGTCGTCGGCGTGATGCTGGTGGTCGAAATCGTGTTGCCGACCGCCGGCGTTCCGTTCAGGTTGCGGTCCCAGGTGTACAGCACCGAGTCCAGCGACGCGGCACGGAAAGCCGAGTAGACCACAACCTTGTTGTAGCCGGTCTTGGTGGCCGTGAGGCGCACGGTGATCGACTTGCCATAGTCGGCGGCCACCGGGGTGTAGGTGCTCTTGGTGGCCTTGCTGATCGCCTTGCCGTCCCGCAGCCACTGCCACGCGAACTTCACACCGGTGTCGGTGAAGGAGCCCGCAGTCACCGTTGCCGTGAGCTTGCGCGTGTTGATGTCCTTGGTGACGGTCGGCCCGACCTTCGTGCCAGCTAGGGTGCCGTAGACGACCTTGCTGGTCTTGGCTGAGGTGAGCGTCAGCGGCAACATGGCACCGGATGAGGCGGTGACCTTCACCGAGATCTGCTTGCCCCGGTCGGCCGACACCAGCTTGTAGGTCGATGCCGTCGCGCCCTTGATGTTCTTGCCGTTGCGCAGCCACTGGTACTTCAGCGTCGGTGCGACCACGGTGTTGCTCGAGCCGCGGTAGATGGTCGGCACGCTGACACCGAGCTGGATGCCCACGGCCGGCGTGCTCGGCGAGGTGATCGTCACCGGGTTGACGTTCCGCAGGTAGTACTCACCGGCGGCCGAGGTCGCGACCAAGGTGCCGGAGCCAGTGGCGACATAGCCCGATCCCACCGTGACACGCACCGAGATCAGCTTGCCCTTGTCGGAGCTGGTCGGCTTGTACGTCGACTTGGTGGCGTTCTTGATCGCCGAACCGTTGCGCAACCACTGGTACTTCAGCGGCAGGCCGACGTTGCGCCAGCCGCCGACGATGGCCTGCAACGTACTGCCGCTGGCGTCGATCGAGACGGAACCCGTCGTATCGACGATGCCCGGCCCCGACGGGCCGCTGTAATACTTGGTCGACCATGCGCTCTTGGACGACTGACCGCTAATCTTGCCGGTTACCTTCACCCGCAAACACTTCCCACGGTCCGCGTTGGCCAACTGGTAGGTCGCCTTCGTCGCGCCCGAAATCTTCGACAGGCTCGTGCTGCACGCATACCCGTAGGACTTGCTGCGGTACCACTGATAGCTATACGAGTCGGCGCGCCAGTCAGCCCCCAACACCGCGCTGTAGCGATCCCCAACCAGGACGTTGCCGCCATACTCGTATTCAGTGTCCAAGGTCACCGAAACTTTGCCCGCCTGGACAGTCTGCTTCCCCCGCGAGACCTTGATCACTGCCTCGTTTGCGGTGATGCTCTCGACCTTGACCGTAATGTCGCGGTGGGTGAAGGTCTCGCCCGCTAGGTACGTCCAGCGGTCGACGCCCCCAACCTTCCTACTCAACAGGTAGGTACCGTCGCCCGCGGCGGCTTTGGCTGCTTTCCCGTCGTAATAGACGCCGGGTGATGCGAGTACACGCACTGCCGGCACCGTCGACAGAAAATAACCATCATTCGGGTCACTGGCTTTGTTGTGGTGGCCGTCGTCGCCAGCGCGGTTGCGGAACTCGATCGTAAAGTCGAAGCGCTCCTTGTCGCTGACCACCACGGCCCGCAGGCCGGTGTATCCACTCATTGGCTTCAGCGTGTAGGTCTTGGTACCAGTCCCGGCGACAGCGTAATCGGTGCCCTTGGCCCAGAACCCTGCTCGGATTGCCGCGGCGGAAGACAGTGAGCCACTCAGTTTGCCCGATTGGCCGTAGCCCATGGCATCAACGGCGTCACCATACTCCCACGCGTCACAACCAGCGTTCAGGAGGGTGTACGACACCATGAGCGGGCTCGACGTGGAGCAGCGCAGCACATTGCCGTGGCCGAAGGACAGGTTGTGACCGAGCTCGTGCGCGAGGGTAGCCTTGCCGTCGTTGTTGTCGCCGCCGATGGACCAGAGATGGCCGCTGTCATTCGCCGACCAACCGACCGATCCCATACCTAGAATGCCATTGCACTTTGTGCCAGTCGGGAACAGCACGACGAGGTGGTCACCAGTGGTGTACCGGAACTGGGTGGCGATGCGAATGCGGTTCCAGAACTGGGTCAGCGCGGTGCTCGCATTATTCTCCGCATTGGTTGAGCTCGCGGGGTTATGACAGTTGTAGTAGTCGTCACGCGGAAGCGTTTGCACGCTCGCCCGGCTAAACGTAATCTTCCCCTTTGACTGATTACTCCAGAACTGCGAAACATAGTCCGTCATCGCGTTAGTGTCTGCCGCGGCAATGTTGCTGGTGGTCGGCCCGTTCTGCTGACCCAACTGGTCCGCGGTCGAGACGTACCTCGGGGCTGTCAACACGTAGTGAATACGATGATTCTGCTTCGCAGGGGCAAAGACATTTCCCATCGCAGCAACCTGCCGAGGCTTCCTCACAGACACTGCCGTGAACGCCCCGTTGGCGGACTGCCAGTCGTTCAGGGTCCGGAGGTCCTCGAGCCCGTCTCCAGTGAGCACGAGGCCCGGAGGGAGGGTCAGCGTCACCTCGAGCGTGTCGGACAGGTCCGACTGGGTGGGGATGCCGGTGACGTCAACCGTCAGGAAGCCAAGCCCTTGAACCTCAAGCTGCCGGATCGCCGTTGCAGGAGCGTCCTCATCTGCGTGCGCCTCCCCATGCTCACCGGAGGCTTCGTACTCGTCCAGGTGCGAGAAGGTCACGAAGCGGCCGACATAGGTCACCGTCGCGTCGCCGGCGGCCGGAGCGGGCAACTCGGGCACGACGGCGGGGTCCGCGTCGAGCGCTGCCGCATCATCCGCGGCCGGGTCCGCCGCGGGGGCGTCCTGATCGGCCGGATCGGTGACATCGGCACCCAAGTCCGGGTCCGAGTCGTCCACCGAGTCCGTGGTGTCGGTGCCGGGATCGACCACCGCCTCGCCGGAATCCAGATCCACCAGAGCGTATGCAGTGCTCGGCGTGACGATCGTCGTCAACGCCAGCAGCGCGGCAGCGGCCGAAGCCACCAGCCGCGCGAGCGACCAATTGCGCACAGTTCCCCCCAAGGGCAATTACCCGAGGACACGTCGGGTCGCGTGTCCAATAGGTAGTTTCCCCTACTGGAGCGGAAAAACAAACCCGCAGCGGCAATTTGTCGTGGCTGCGCCACCCACTCCGGCTCGCCGCTCGCGCGGAGCCTGCCCAGTCGGCTGCTCTGGCTACTGCACCTTCGCCGACTTGGCGCTGGTCTTGCTCGCCGTCAGCAACTGTGCGTCCTTGACAGTCACCTTGACCGTGATGCGCTTGCCCTTGTCGGACTTCGTCAGGGTGTAGCAGTCCTTGGACGCGCCCTTGATCGCCTTGCCGTCGCGGTACCACTGGTACGAGACGACGGCCTGCGACGCATTCGCCAGGGAGTAGGACACCGACAGTTGCTGGCCTACCTTCGCCGTGCCGATGATCTTCGGCGCAGCACTGAACTGCACGGTGTAGTTCTTCGAAACAGTCGTGCTGGTCGACGTATAGGCCTTCTTGGAGTACGAGACCTTGACCTTGATGCTCTTGCCCGCATCCTTACTCTGGTTCAACGTGTACGCCGACTTCGTCGCGCCCGAAATCTTCTTGCCGCTGCGGTACCACTGGTACTTCACGGTGGTGCCAGCCACGTCGGCGCGGTTGTCCGCCGAGGCAGTGAGCTTTCGACCCACCTGCGTGACCGTCACGGCCGGCTTCGGCAGCACCCCCTTGGCGACCTTCTTCAGCGCTGCATGCCGCAGCGTGGTGCTGTACGGGGTCAGCTTGTCCGAGGGGTTCGTGTAGCGAATCCGGACGTCGACCGTCTTGCCCAGGTCAGCAGCGCTCACCACGTACGTGTCGGAGGTTGCGCCCGAGATCGCCTTGCCGCCGCGGTACCACTGGTAGGTCACGACGGGGGTGTAGCCGAGGGAGCCGTGGAACACCTGCTGGCCGCCCTGGCCGCCGTCCGTGCTCTCGCGCACGGGGCGCACGGTCGAGCTGTCGGCCCACAGTGTCTGTCCAACGCGTGGCGCGGTCACCGCAGCATCCCCCGAACGCACGACCAGCGCGCCCTCGAAGGTGATGCCGGGGTTCTGCGAGATCGAGGTACGGCTGATGGCGCGGTCTGGGCTCTTGACCGCCGGAGTGGCGCGGACCGAGATGCGCTTGCCTGCGTCAGCGGGGGTGGACTGGTAGCTGGCACCAGTCTGCTTGCTGATCGCGACGCCGTCTCGCAGCCACTGGTACTTCCAGCCGACGCCCCGTGTGCTCGACCACGGCGAGGCGGTGAACCGACCAGTGTTGGGGTCGAAGCCGATGGTGACCCACCCGGTCTCCACCCACTCGCGTGCGATCTTGCTGGAGTACGTCTTGCTCGCTGACACGCCGTTGAGCGTGCCGGTGACCTTGACCTTGACGGTGTTGGCGTAGATCTTCTTCAGGCCCGAGGCCGTCTTGGACGTGGGCACCGTGTAGGTCGGCTTCGTTGCCCCCTTGACTGCCTTGCCGTCGTAGTACCACTGGTACTTGTAGGTCACTCCCGTCGCCGGGGTCCAGTCACTGAGTTCGACGCTGAGGACCGCACCCGGAGTCGGCCGCGGGGTGATGGTTCCCGAGCCTGCCTTCAGCGCGTGTAGCTGGAGCTTGAGGCTGTGGGTCGTGTTGTACAGGCGGTAGTCGGTGACACTGTACTCCGGCGAGATGCCAGACCAGCGCAGGGTGGATCCCACGTAGCCGCGCAGCACGAAACGGATGTGGGTGGCCGGAGTCTCGTAGTGCTCGCCGACGAGCAGCGAGACGTCCTCCAGCCGCATGTCCTGGGTCTGTCCCTGGCTGGTGGCGAATTCGAAGTCCGGTTCCGACATCCACGGGAACGTTTGCCAGACCCCTCCGACACGGTTCTGCACCTCGACCCGCAAGCGTTCCATCCCGGCCGGGATGGACGCGAGCTTGAAGGAGTAGGAGAACTGCTCCGAGCGGATGGCGGGATAGTCAAAGTCCACGGCTGCATCCGGCGCCTGGAGCTCTGCCCACGTGTAGGTGCGCTGCGTCGGCAGCGCATGCTGGTGGCCGTGGTTGGACCGCGGCTGCAGCACGAGCGTCACCTCGGCATCCGCAAACGCCGCCAAGTCCGCGCGGATCGGCAGCATCAACAGGGCGTCCCGATACGGGCTCCCCGGGGTCAGGCAGACCGGGGACCGGAACTGCTGGCTCGGATCCGACTTGGGACCCGAGATCAACTGCACCAACGAATTTGCCGGCGCGTAGTACGTGGTGTGGATCGGCAGGTTCAGCGGGACCGTGGCGATGTCGCGGAGACCGGCCGGATTCGCGGTGTCAGCGACACAGCCGTGCAGGGCGTACTCCTCAAGCGGGGCCTCATCGGCGAGGGCCGGGCTGACGACCAGGCCGGTTGCCGCCAAGGCGGCGGTGGTGGCGACAGTGGCAATTGAGCGCAAGCGGGTGCTGAACGACATTGGCGGCGAGTCTCCTGAACGCATGAGCGCCACCCACCCCAGTGTTCGCCGCAGCGTCCCCCCGGCGCGCCACGCGATGCGTGAGAGCGCTTCCACTCACCTAGATTATCGCGCTTCAGTGCAGAAATGCGTCACAGTTTCGCAAAGTTACAAGGCTCGCGGCGCCATGCAGTGGGATCGCACAGTCAGGCCGCACCGCCGAACACAACGAGGGGCCGAGCGGCAAGCGCTCGGCCCCTCGTCACACCGTTCCGCTAGTGTGCTGCCCCAGGCAGCAGTTCCCGCACCTGCCGCATCACCTCAGTGAACTCGTCGGACAGCGGGTCGCGGGGGTAGCCGAGCGGGACCTTCACCTCTGGCGGGTTGCCAGCCATGCCCGCCTGGAGGGCGATGACACGGTCACCGAGGTAGACCGCCTCATCGAGGCTGTGGGTAATGAAGAGCACCGTACTGTTCGTCTCGCGACGGATCCGGGTCAGCTCCTCGTGCATGATGCCGCGCTGGATGGCGTCTAGGGCACCAAACGGCTCATCCATCAGCAGCAGGGCAGGCTCAAGGGCCAAGGCCCGGGCAATCGAGACGCGCTGCTGCATACCGCCGGACATCTTGTAGACGGCACGCTTGGACACGGCACCGAGGCCCACGATCTCGAGGAAGTGCTGCGCCCGGTCAAGGCGTTCCCGCTTCCTCATGCCAGACAACTTCAGGCCCAGCGCAACGTTCTCCAAGGCGTTCAGCCATGGCAGCAACGAGTAGTCCTGAAAGACGACGGCGCGATCGGGTCCCGGGCGCTTGACCTGCTGGCCGCCGACAATGACTTCGCCTGACGTCGGCTGGTCGAAGCCCGCCACGATGTTCAGCAGCGTCGACTTCCCGCAACCGGAGGGGCCGATCACGACGACACATTCGCCGTGCGCAATATCGAGGTCCAAGCCGCGCAGGACAGTGTTCTCGCCGGCATCCTCGGTGACGAAGGTGCGAACGACGTTCTTGATCGAGACGACAGGTTCTGGGGTCTGGTTAGCCTGCATGAATGCTCGTCTCCCGATGCCACTTGAGGGTGAAATGCTGGACAATCACGACGATCCGGTCCGTGAGGTAGCCGAGCAATCCCAGCGACACCATGGCGGCCATGATCACGTCGTACCGGCCCATCGAGTAGGCATCGTGCAGGGTGTAGCCGAGGCCGGCGCGGACGTTACCCATTTCGGCGACGACCACGAGGACCCAGGACAGGCCGGCGCCGAGGCGGAGGCCGATAAAGATGTTCGGCAGGGCCGACGGCAGGACAAACTGCCCCAACAACTGCACCGTGTTGCCGCCCAGCATCCGGCCCACTCGCAGCAGCGAACCCTTCACACCGCGCACGCCCTCCAGCGTGTTGACGAAGATTGGGAAGAACGCGCCGAGCGCGATCAGGAACACTGCGCCCTGGAAGCCGAAGCCGAAGAAGACCAGGGTGAGTGGCACCCAAGCCGTGCTGGGGACCGGGCGCAGAATCTGGACCAGCGGATCCACCATCTCGCCGATCCAGCGGAAGTAGCCAGCCAGAATGCCGAGCACGACGCCCAGCACAGCAGCGACCAGGAACCCGACCAGCACGCGGCTACCGGAGTTCAGGAACGCCTCCCACCACGTTCCGTCGTAGGGGCCAGGGCCAGTGCCCACGAACCAGGTGACCAGCGCCTCGATGACATCGCTGGGGTATGGCAGACGCTTGACCCAGCCAAAGCTGGTGGCGCACCACCACACGATGACGACGGCGACCGGCAGCACCAGGCCGAGGCCGATGCTGCGGAGCCGCTTGCTCCATCGAGGTGTGTTCACGGTTCAGTCCTTACACGGAACGGGTGGGAGGCAAATCCCAAGGGGGTACTACTTGCTGAGCGCCTCAACGAACGAGGTGTTGACGTAGCCGTCAACCTCACCGCTCAGGTCGCGGCTGAGGATGCCGAGC
>ENA-UOVV01001119-UOVV01001119.1-compost-metagenome-genome-assembly--contig:-NODE-1119-length-22798-cov-7.854417_pt1 | contig 22798 bp, 9 predicted proteins | sample MGYA00238155_ERZ761577 | MGnify/ENA primary metagenome ERZ761577 (study PRJEB28898, sample SAMN06268775) | compost metagenome | isolation source: Emeryville, CA | place: USA:Emeryville, CA | collected...
TCGGGGGATATCAGGGATGTCGAAATCCTTCTGAAAACCGGCATCGGTCAGGCCAGTCTGAATAACGAACAGAAATCCGTCTGGCTGAACAAGGGAAATAATACCAGCAGTGTGGTGCTCGATTTCGGCCGGGAACTGCATGGCGCCGTGGAATTTGTAACAGGTATGTGGGGAGGCGGCAACGTTCCCCGCAATGTTCGCGTTCGTCTGGGTGAATCGGTGAGCGAGGTGATGGCCGAACTCGGAGAACACGGCTCCACCAACGACCATGCCATGCGTGATTTTCAGCTGGCGTTACCCTGGCTTGGCAAAAACCAGACGGGAGAGTCGGGCTTTCGTTTTATCCGCATCGATTTTCTGGATCCAGATGCTGAGCTGCAGCTGAAGGAGGTTAGAGCCATCTTTACTTACCGCGATATTCCTTACGTAGGCACCTTTAAAAGCAGTGACGAAAGGCTGAACAAGATCTGGGAAGTAGGGGCCTATACCGTGCACCTGAATATGCAGGATTACCTTTGGGACGGCATCAAGCGCGACCGTCTGGTATGGGTAGGTGATCTGCATCCGGAAGTGTCTACCATCATGTCCGTTTTCGGCCAGAATCCGGTGGTACCCAAGAGTCTGGACCTGGCCCGTGACATTACCCCTATGCCCCAGTGGATGAGCGGGATCAGTACCTATTCGATGTGGTGGATTATAATCCATTACGACTGGTTCCTGCACTATGGTGACCGTGGGTATCTGCAACAACAACAGCCTTATCTGACGCAGCTGGTTGACCATATCCTCAAACATGTCGACGGAAATAAGGAAAAAATGGGGGGGAACCGCTTCCTCGACTGGCCTTCGAGCGAAGACAGTCTGGCGGTACATGCCGGACTGCAGGCTATGACCATACTCGCCCTCGAAAAGGCATCGCTCATTTTCCAGAACCTCCAAAATGAATCGTATAAAAAGAAATGTGACGAGGCTGTAAAGTCCCTGAAGAGCTACAAGCCTAATCACAACGGATCGAAGCAGGCGGCAGCACTGATGGCCCTCGCAGGCCTGATGGACCCTGAGGAAGCATATCAGAAGGTATTGAGCGTTGGCAAGTCCCGCAATTTCTCCACCTTCTACGGTTACTATATGCTTCAGGCCATGGCTAAAGCCGGTAAATACCAGGAAGCCATGGACGTGATTTCGGAATACTGGGGTGCCATGCTCGATCTGGGGGCGACTACCTTCTGGGAAGACTTCAATATCGAATGGGCGAAGAATGCAGCCCGTATCGACGAACTGGTGCCTGCAGGAAAGGTCGACATTCATGCTACCTATGGTGACTATTGTTATGTAGGTCACCGTCACAGCCTCTGCCATGGCTGGGCCTCCGGACCGACCGCCTGGCTCACCGAACATGTACTGGGAATCAAGGTGCTGGAAACGGGAAGCAAGACCATACTGGTGAAGCCTAACCTGGGCGATCTGAAGTTTGCGGAAGGCACCTTCCCGACACCTTACGGAGCCCTTTACGTACGCCATGACAAACAGAGCGACGGAACCGTCAAGTCGACGATCAAGGCCCCCAAAGGTGTGAAAATCGTTCGCAAGTGATTGGGTACCTCTCCCTGAACCCCTGGGGAGAGGTACTTTCCTCCATATACTTTAACCCCAAAACTTTTTGTGACCCTTATGAAACGCAGATGGTATATAGGCAGTATTGCCGCATTGCTGTTAATGAACAGCTGTGCGAAGCAGGATACTGTCCAGCATGACTGGAATACGATTTCGGAAGTATTCGTTCAGGCGCCCGACACCATTCAAACCTCCGTTTACTGGTACTGGATTTCGGACAATGTTTCCAAACAGGGGGTTATCAACGACCTGCACGCCATGAAAAAGGCCGGTATAAACCGGGCTTTTATCGGTAACATTGGTCTCGATGACCTGCCCGACGGCGCCTATGGAAAGGTTAAACTATTTACCGATGAGTGGTGGGAGGTCATCCACACCGCACTCAAAACAGCGACGGAGCTCAATATTGAAATAGGGATATTCAACAGTCCGGGCTGGAGCCAGTCGGGCGGTCCCTGGGTAAAACCCAATGAGGCCATGCGCTATCTGGCTTCGAAGGATACGCTGGTGAGCGGCCCTGTTCGCCTGGCCGGAAAACTTCCCGCACTGGGTGCCGATTTCGAACCGGTGGAGGTATTGGCTTTCCCCGCTCCCAGGGATTATAAGGTGTCCCTGGCCTCGGCTAATCCCCGACTGACAGCTACCCCAACCGTTCAGTCCCTGACGCAGCTGATGGATGGCAACCGAGGCACTGAAGCGCGTCTATCGCCTAATCAGCGGGTCGAACTGACGGCCAGTGTGGAGAATCCCTTTACTGCCCGTAGTCTGACCGTATATCCGGCCGGCAGAAACATGGCGTTCAATGTTACCCTGCTCGTCAAGGACGGTGACGGATATAAATCGCTTAAATCCTTCCGCGTCGACCGTTCCAACAACGCACTGAACGTCGGCTTTGAGCAGTTTGCTCCCGTAACGGTATCGTTCAATGCGGTAACGGCATCGGAATTCAGAATTGTTTTCGACGCCTTCGCCGGGGATGTCGGTATTGCAGAGGTTGAACTGCATACCGCGCCGAGAGTAGAACGTTTCAAGGAGAAATCGCTGGCCCGCATGCATCCAACTCCGCTTCCCTACTGGCATGATTACCAGTGGGAACGCCAGGCCGAACCAGACGATGCCTCCTACGTAGTAAATCCCACCGAAGTGGTGAACCTCACCAAATCGCTCGGAACCGATGGGGAACTCAACTGGGAAGTGCCCGAGGGCGACTGGGTGATCCTGTATACGGGAATGATGCCCACAGGGGTCACCAACTCTCCGGCCAGTCCTGAAGGAAGAGGCCTTGAAATTGACAAGATGAGCCGCGTTCATGTGGCCAAGCATTTCGACGCATTCCTGGGTGAAATTCTCAGAAGGGTGCCGGCAGAGGACCGCAAGACTTTCAAGATCGTGGTGGAGGACAGTTACGAAACCGGTGGACAAAACTGGACCGACGATTTCATTCCGAAGTTTCAGAAAGCCATGGGTTATGACCCGACCCCTTATGTGCCAGCGCTTTACGGGTATGTCGTGGGAAGTCAGGAACAGTCCGACCGCTTCCTCTGGGACGTACGCCGTTTTATAGCCGACAATGTAGCCTATGAATATGTTGGCGGCCTGCGCGATATCTCGCACAAGCATGGACTGACTACCTGGTTGGAAAATTACGGTCACTGGGGCTTCCCGGGAGAATTCCTGCAGTACGGCGGTCAGTCGGATGAGGTGGCCGGTGAATTCTGGAGTGAAGGAGATCTGGGTAATATTGAAAACCGTGCGGCATCGTCGGCAGCCCATATCTATGGTAAAAGAAAAGTCTCAGCGGAGTCGTTTACGGCGGCCGGAAAAACGTTTGCGCGCTACCCTGCCATGTTCAAGGAGAGAGGGGATCGCTTTTTTGCCGAAGGGATTAACAATTCGCTACTGCACCTTTTCATCCACCAGCCCTATGAGGACAAGAGACCCGGGGTGAATGCCTGGTTCGGCAATGAGTTTAACCGGTTCAACACCTGGTACTATGACATGGATGGCTTTATCTCCTACCTTAAGCGGAGCAACTTCATGCTGCAACAGGGGCGTTACGTAGCGGATGTCGCCTATTTCATTGGCGAGGACGCTCCGAAAATGACCGGGGTGCAGGATCCAGCCCTGCCGAAAGGGTATGCCTTTGACTATATCAATGCCGAGGTCATCCTGAATCGACTGACGCTGAAAGACGGCCGATTCACTTTGCCCGACGGCCTTTCGTATAAGATCCTCGTTCTTCCACAACTGGAAACCATTCGGCCGGCATTGCTCCGGAAAATCGAGCAGCTGGTGAAGGACGGAGGGGTGATACTTGGTCCGAAACCATTGCGTTCACCCAGCCTTGCCGATTATCAGCAGGCCGATGAGGAGGTGAAGAAGCTGGCGGAGCAGCTCTGGGGAAATATCGACGGAAAAGCCGTTACTGAAAACCAGTACGGCAAAGGAATGGTATTTTTCGGGGTTAGTCTGCAGGAAGCACTCACGCGGGTAGGAGTGAAGCCCGATGTGCGTTCGGAAGAATCGGATCCGGTGGTTTACCTCCACAGGGAACTGAAAGACGGTGATATCTATTTCATCGCAAACCAGAGTAATCAGCACATTTCCATAAAGCCAACCTTCCGGATCAGCGGTAAACAACCCGAATGGTGGGATGGTGTAAAGGGTACGTTTCGGGACCTGCCACAGTTTGAGGATGACGGAAACGGTACGGCCATTCCCCTGGAATTCAGTCCATATGAAAGTGCGTTTATCGTTTTCAGAAAGCCCGGGGGACAGGTGGAAGCCGGCCGGCTGAATTTCCCCAAACCGGTCGCTACCCATCCGGTGGACGGTTCCTGGGAGCTGAAGTTTATCCGTCCCGACTCTTCGACGTTTACCCGTACCTTCGAAAGTCTTACCGACTGGACGCAGCATCCGGATACGGCTGTAAATTATTTCTCCGGTGCGGCCATCTATTCGAAGTTACTGCCGGATGCCGGACAGAAAGAAGGACAGAGAGTGGAACTCGATCTGGGTAACGTGATTGCCCTGGCGAAAGTAACCGTGAACGGGCAGTATATAGGTAATACGTGGACACCGCCCTACAAGGTCGATATCACCCATGCCCTGAAAGCATCCGACAACCGGGTCGAGATCAAAGTCGTGAATACCTGGGCCAACCGCCTGATTGGTGACCAGCGACTGCCTCAGGAAAAACGCTCGGCCTGGACGATCATCAATCCCTATAAAGCAGAAAGTCCGCTCTGGCCCGCAGGCTTGCTTGGACCAGTACAACTACTGGTCTATGATCCACAGTAAGATCGGATTTTTCATTTGATAAACCCATAAAAGAGACCCCGGATAAGCTGCTGTACACTTATTACGGGGTCTTTTCCGTCTCTGATCCCAGGCGGGAGTATCCAGTTTGTATGGATTGGAAAAGTCTTAGGATGTAAAAGATTAGTACAATACCAGCACAGGACATGATGCTAAACGCAAACCTTCCTTGTAAATTTATTTTGCCCAATAATATGGGAGAATATTTAAAGTTTGCACTGAAAGAATTTCTGGTGGTTAATGCTTGGTAATGAAACAATTACAGGGGTGTAGTAAGCTCGTTGGGACATTAATGGCAGATACAGGAATAAACTAGATCAGACGATGGTGAGTCAAGAAACAATAAATCTGTTAAGGGACGGGTGTCGGGATACATTTTCTTCGCTGTATAATGAATACTGGCATAAAATGTTTTTGATCGCTTATCGGAAACTGGAGGATAAGGAGGTGGCCGAGGAGATTGTACAGGATATTTTTACCAGATTATGGCGATACCGTGAAGAGCTAGAAGTGGCCAATCTGGAAAACTACCTGTTTTCGAGCGTGAGATTTGAAGTCATCGACCATATCCGGCGGAATATACGCAGAGAAGCCTATCATAAATATGTATCCTCCTTTGGAACCTATTCCGATCTCTCCACCGAAGGTACCGTGTACTTCAATGACCTGGTCAGCAGTGTAAATAAAGTGGCTGCTACCCTGCCCGAGCGTACCCGGCAGATATTTCATTATCGTAAGATCGAATCCTGGCCTGTTGCCCGAATTGCCCGGAAATTTCGCATCAGTGAAAAGACGGTAGAGTACCATCTCCAGCGGGCTACCCAGATCTTGAGACATTCCCTTCAGGACCACATGCTGCTCCTCTTTTTAATATCATGGTATTTTTTAAAGATTTTTCCGTGATATTGGGCGATATCGTTTGATTTTACCACGTTTTTTTTGGACTGCCCTAGGGTTTTTCCCGTTTCATACGGCATAGTATTATAAGCCGGTGACAGGTTTGCACCGGTCAGGATCCAGATCGTTCTATCAAATATTGACCATGACTCCTTCAGAGTTCGAAGAATTGCTGACGCGTTACGTACAGGGAAAATGTACGGAGGAGGAAATCCAGAAGATTCATCTATGGTTTTCCGAACTCAATGAATTTTCCGAGCTCGACGTTACGCCCGAGGAAAAGGAGGCCATGCGGCGGCGACTCGACGAGCGGATGAAGGCAGAAATGGAACAGGCTACTGTCAGGAGAAGAATAGGGGGCCGAAATCCCTGGCTACTCATGGCCGCCTGTATTGGTTTGATTTTGGTGAGTTTTTTCGCCTACGTACTTGTAAAGCAGCCTGCAAGTATTCATGTACCTGAACTGACGGAACTCGTACGAAATACCTTTGGTCCGTTACAGACCCATGAAAACTCTGGGAATTCGTTGGTGAGCCTGGATCTCCCCGACGGGAGTCGTGTCACCCTGCTGCCCGGTAGTGCCGTACGTTTTTCCGAAAAGGCGTTCAACGGGGCTAAAAGGGAAATACAACTTTCCGGGAATGCATTCTTTGAAGTCAGTCCGGATTCGCAGCGTCCCTTTCTGGTATACAGTGAAGATCTTGTAACCCACGTAATGGGTACCAGTTTCTGGGTCAAGGACAACAGGCAGAGTAAAACCAAGGAAGTGGAGGTGGTGACGGGGAAGGTGAGAGTTTATCCCAAACAGAAAAAGGCTCCTGAAACGGAGGAGGTTGTCCTTACTGCCAAACAGAAGGCAACCTATTTAGTCCAGACCGGGCGTCTGGAATACAATAACCCCGAGGAAGAAGAACTGGTAAGAGTTACTGAAACATTTGATAATACCCATATTCTAAACTTTCAAAATCATACTTTATATGACATTCGGTTAGTCCTGGAACAAGAATACCAAACTGTTATCACACTCGGAAATGAGGAATTAGCCCAGTGCCGGTTCACGGGAGATGTGACCGGTCTCACGTTGGAAGACGTACTATTAGTTCTATGTAAGACCATTGGAAAAGCCCGCTACGAAGTTGTAGGAAATCAAATCGTAATCTATGGCAAAGGGTGCGGCTAAGCCTGCGAGCTTACTTGCCCCTGGAAATGAGTTAAAGTACTTTATAACCTGTTTTTAGACGGTAAGGCCTTTCACAAGGCCTGACATACGGAGTGCGAAAATTTCGCTCTCTAGGGATCTATTGTGTTGATTTTTTTTAAAAATGTGATTATCCAATGCTATGATGAAACCTGTCCCACAGTCACGGTGGATTCGTTATTTCACCAAACTAAAATCCTGCCATGGTCTGAAGATTGCCGTCGTTGCAATATGGGCCGTGTTAGCTCCGGTACTGACCATTGCCGGACAGTTTCAGCGTTTACAGGATCGTATAGTTACGATCAAGGTAAGCAACGGTAGCCTGAAAAGCGTACTGCAGGAGATTGAGCGTCAAACCAAGATCAAGTTTGCCTACAGCGAACAAACCATCAATCTCAACGAAAAAGTTAATGTTTCGGTCAACAACGGAACCGTACGCCAGGTACTCAATACGGTGCTGCCCCCATTGAAGATCCAGTTCCAGGAAGTATCCGAGCTGATTGTATTATCGCCTGAAGAAGAAGAACTCGAGCGGGTTGCCGGCCAGTTTAAGGAGTCCGGGTTGAGAACTTTGGCGGAAGTAATCCGCGGGCGGGTGACCGATGAGAAGGGAGAGCCTCTGCCCGGCGTAAACATCGTTGTAAAAGGTACCCAGTTGGGAACCGCTTCAGATATCGATGGAAACTATTCCATTCAGGTATCGGAAGGCGATGTGCTGGTGTTCTCTTTCGTGGGTTTTCTGAGTCAGGAAATCCGCATCGTAAACCAGACCTCGCTGGACGTCACGCTGAAGGAGGATCCCAAAAACCTCGAGGAAATTGTAGTCGTAGGTTTCGGGCAGCAGAAAAAAGTATCGGTTACCGGTGCTATTTCGGTGGTTAACGCCGATGAGATCCGTCAGACGACCTCTTCCAGCCTTGCAGTAGCCCTTGCCGGACGTCTTTCAGGTCTGACTTCCACCCAGCGGGCCGGTGGACAGCCTGGTAGGGACGACGCTACCCTCTATCTCCGCGGTGCAGCTACCATGAACAACCGTAGCCCCCTGATCCTGATCGACGGCGTACCCCGCGATAATATCCGAACCATCGACCCCAACGAGGTAGAGTCTATTTCCGTACTCAAGGATGCTTCCGCAACCGCAGTTTTTGGGGTGCGCGGTGCAAACGGGGTTATCATCATTACCACCAAGAGAGGTTCCAATAGCAAAACCGAATTCAATGTGGTGGCTGAGCAGGCCTTCACCAGCCTGACCCGCGAGCCGGAACGTCTGAATTCCTGGGAATATATGGCCTTGCGGAATGAAGCCCTGCAGAACGACAAACTGCCTATCCTTTATACCGACGACATTATCGAAAAGTATAAAAATCCGCTGGCAGGCCTGAATCCCAATGCGCCCGACTATGCGCAGCAGAAGCTGATACGCGAATACATGTATCCCAATCACGACTACTATCGCGAGTTCATCAGCAAAAACACACCACAGACCCGTGTCAACGTGAGTGCCCGCGGAGGTACCGACAAAATCGGCTATTTTATCAACGGTACTTACCTGCATCAGGGCGGTAACCTCAAAACCGAGCCAAAGTCGGTATTAGGTTATGACCCCTCCTCCTGGATGGACCGCTACAGCTTCCGCTCGAACCTCGATTACAAAATGACGCCGTTCCTGAAGTCATTCCTGAACATCGGGGCTTATATCGAACAGGTGAACATGCCTGCTGCCTGGCTGTATGGAGACGATACCAACTGGATGATGAGCGACCTGTTCTATCAGGCACAAACCATTCTGCCGATCACCCCTGGTCCGGTTACCATCGACGGTTTCGGCGTTGTTCCCGGCAGAATCGTGGACCCGGGATATCTCGACCGCTCGGCCTTTGAAATCATGAACCGCATGGGGTACCGCAACGAGGTGCGTTCCAACCTTAACTCCACGTTCGGTATGGAACTGGATCTGGGTAAACTGGTTACACCAGGTCTGAGTGTCAAAGGAATGGTGTCATACGATTCCCGTGCCACCACTGCCATGCAGGCCAGAAAGTCGGAGCAGCTCTTCCTGACCAACATCGACTATACCAACAACACCTTCAGTTATGCCATCAAACGTTCGGGAGAGACTCTGATTACCCTTGCCAAAGTAGCCAATTCCCGTTACAATATCAACCTGCAGGGGTCTATCAACTACAACCGGACCTTCGGTGCGCACGATATTGGAGCCATGCTGCTCGGTCAGCGTGACTACTGGGAAACCACAGCCGGTGAAATCCCCTACAACGTGATCGGTATGGCCGGCCGCGTAACCTATGCTTTCAATGACCGCTACCTGGCCGAGTTCAACATGGGTTACAACGGATCGGAGCAGTTCTCGCCTTCGAAGCGCTTCGGATTTTTCCCGGCCGTTTCTCTGGGTTGGGTCGTTTCGAACGAAAACTTCTTCATGCCGCTGGCCCCCTGGATCACCCAGCTGAAACTCCGTACCTCTGTGGGTAAGGTTGGTAATGACCGGATGGGAAGCGCCCGTTTCCTCTACCTCGACAACATCACGATGGGCGGCGGGCCACTGGGAAGCCTTGGACTCGGAGCCGGTGTTAACCAGGGTCTTCTGGGTAACCCGAATATTACCTGGGAGGTGGCCAACAAGCAGAACTACGGGATCGACATGGAGATCATGAACGATCTGACCCTGAACTTCGACTATTTCTTCGAAAAACGCAGACAGATTCTGATTTCCCGTAACATGGTGCCTGCCCTGCAGGGGGTACCCGTGGGCAACTTGCCCCGTGTAAATATGGGTGCGGTAGACAACAAAGGCTTTGAGATCGAGCTTACCTACCAGAAACGCTTCGGAAGCGATATGTCCCTGATTGTCCGTGGTAATTACGGCATGAATGAGAACAAGGTCATTTACGCCGACGAACCACGCCGGAGCTCGGAATACATCGAGCAGTATCGCTCGACCGGACATCCGATGGGAGCTATTTTCGGTTACAAAATCGACTACAGTAACGGAAACGGCTATTTCAACTCGGAAGACGAACTGGCTGAATACCTCAGTAAGACCAAATACGGTTTCGGTACACCGCGGGTGGGCGACTTCAAATATATGGACCTCAACGGTGATGGTACCGTGGATGACAAAGACCAGGCGCGAATCGGCTGGACCAGTATTCCAGGTATCAACTACGGTCTTACCCTCAGCTTCAACTACAAGGGCATTGGTCTGATGGCCTTCTTCCAGGGACTGGGCCGTTATTCACAAACCTATGGCAACCAGGGGGTATGGGAATACATCATCCGCGGAACCTATTTCGGCTATCATAAAACTGCCTGGACCCGGGAGCGCTACGAAAATGGAGAAGAAATTACCTACCCGGCTCTGAGTACCATGAGCAACACCAACCACGTAGCCAACGACTTCTTCATTATGAACAAGGCGTTTACCCGACTGCGTAATGCTGAAATCAGCTACACCCTCCCCAAATCGTGGCTCGACAGCATGCGAATCAAGGATTTCCGGATTTATCTCAGCGGACAGAACCTGTTCACCTGGGACAAACTGCGCATGGATCACCTGGATCCTGAGAATACCGACTCCATTGGTTACCCAGTGACCAAATCCGTCAACGTAGGTATTAACATGACTTTCTAATGAAAATGAAAAGATATAAAACAGCCATTCGCCGGATCGGATTTTACCTCTTGACCATCGGGGCGCTGTCATCCTGTAATGAAGCCCTCAATATTGCACCGGACGGTAGGATCAGCATTGACGAAATATTTGAGGACAACCAGAAAACCGCAGCTTTTCTGAACTCCTGCTATCAATTCGTGCCTGTGAAGGGTACCCGGTACTTCTTCTGGAGCCGCGGACCTGTTGTATGGAGTGATGAAGCCTGGGATACCGACGCGGAAGCAGAATCGTGGATCATGTCAGGCCGTATGTATAACGGGGTTGCCTCTGCCGGTGACCACCCTGTTCTGAACTGGGCTGATGATGGTAACGGAGACTACTGGAACCGCTACTGGCAGGGAATCCGCAATACCAGCCTTTTCATTCAGCGGATCGACAACGCAACGGTAACCGATGAGCGGGACCGCAAACGCTGGAAAGCCGAAGCCCACCTGCTGAGAGCCTACTATTACCATGAACTGCTTAAGTGGTTCGGCCCGGTGCTCCCTATCATGCGTGAACCTTTCAGCTTTACCGATGATTTCTCCGTACTGGAGAAAGCGAAATATTACGATGTGGTGAAATTTATCATGGAAGACTGTGATGTAGCGCTCGGTACTGAAGAGCTTCCCTGGCGGATCACTACTCCTGGTGAAGCCGGACGTTTCAACAAGGCGATGGCCGAAGCGATCAAGTCGAAAATGATTCTGTTCGCCGCCAGCCCGCTGAACAACGGTGGCCAGAACTACTGGGAGGAAGCCTATCAGGTCAACAAGACCTCGCTGCAGAACCTGCGCACCCAAGGGTTTAAGCTGTACGACAAGGTAAACGTTCCCCAGACCTATCTTTCGGATCGGTCCTACTTTGGTGACGAAGCGGAAAATAATTACTACTCCGCCGTTTATAACGAATACTTCACCCGGACCATGGAATATTCGTCGAACCCTGTGGATACGGAGACGATTTTCCAGAGTAAGGACCATCAGGGGCACATCTGGCAAATCGATGGAATCGGATCGCAGGCAGGTTACAAAACCGGTACCTGCCCCAGCCAGGAACTGGTCGACGCCTATGAAACCATAGACGGACAGCCTATCCTCGACCTGGAACGACCCTATCTGGACGAACAGCATACCCAGCCCAACTACAATCCGAAAAACACGCTGTACAATCCGAACGATCCTTACAAGAACCGGGATCCGCGCTTCTATGCTTCTATCTATTATAACGGATCACGCCGTTATGCCTGGTGGAGCTTCTCGGAAGAGCCAGCTTCGGTGGAGAACTATCCTGCCGGACAGGGATTCCGTACCCGTGTAATCGCTACCTGGGCAGGTGAGCCCCGCACCGGTATTCACGGAACTGTTCGGTCGGCAACCCGTACCGGTTATTATGAGCGTAAGTTCCTCCACCCTACCGCCGGTGATAACAACGTAGTAGCTGGTGCGAACTGGAAACTGTTCCGTCTCGGTGAGGTGATCCTCAACTTTGCAGAAGCAGCCGCCGAAGCCGGACATCTGGAGGAAGCCCGTCAGGCCGTGAACGAGATTCGTGCTCGTGTGGGTATGCCTGCTCTCCCCGACAACCTTTCGCAGCGGGAGCTTATCATGCGTGTTCGTCACGAACGCCGGGTGGAGCTGGCCATGGAGGAAAACCGCTACTTCGATGTGAGAAGATGGACGCAGCCCGACGGTGATCTTTCCGCTACAGACCGCTGGGTTACAGCGATGGAAATCACCCGTAATGCGGACGGTACCTTCACCTACAAGCGCCGGCCTGTACGTACAGAAGACCGTAAAAACTATACCAACAAGTTCTTGTGGCTGCCTGTACCTCTCGAGGAAGCCAACCGCCTTATCTCCATCACCGGGGAAAACTGGCAAAATCCAGGATGGTAATTTAGTTCTCGATCAAGCGAGTATCATTTTATGAAGACATTACGAAAATTCAACTTTCATATAGCTACCTGTCTGGTATTGCTGCTGGCAGGTATAGCGCGGGCGCAGACGGTCGTCACGGGTACCGTGACCAACGATGCCAGCAATCCCCTGTTCGGGATCAAGGTTTCGTCTCTCAACGGCAAGAATGAAACCATGACCGCCAACAATGGCAGTTTCTCCCTGCTGGTGAACGACGAAAGTACATCCATTGTAGTAGAAGCCAGAGGCTATTACACGCAGACCCTTCCCATCACCGAGGAAAAGGAAGCGGTAATCAATGTCACCCTCCAGCGCGACGTGAACAACCGCGATGAATGGGTGGAAATGGGGTACTGGAGTCAGAAAAGAATTTCGCTTACCGGAGCGGTTTCAACTGTGACCGGCGAAGAACTCGAAAGGGCTCCCGTAGCCAATCTTACGCAAACCCTGCCGGGAAGACTGGCCGGTCTGATCACCCGGGAAACCTTTTCGGAGCTTTCCCGTGCCACCACCCAGCTGTATTCCCGCGGAGTTAACTCTACCCGTGGAAACGGCCCCCTGGCCCTGATCGATGGTATTCTGATCGGTTACAACGTGGAACAGACACTGGAGTACATCAATCCCACGGAAATCGAATCCATCACTTACCTGAAAGATGCCTCGTCACTGGCGATGTACGGCATTCAGGGAGCGCACGGATTGCTGGTGATTAAAACCAAGCGCGGGGTAAAAGGTGGCTTGCAGATCTCGGGACGGTTAGACAAATCTGTCCAGGAAGCTACCACAACGCCGATCCAGTACAATTCCTACGACTATGCATTGCTGCGCAACCAGGCTGCTGCCAACGACGGCAATGGCGACTATTTCTGGTATTCGCAACGTCAGGTGGAAGGGTATAAGAACGGTACAGACCCAGTGCTGTTCCCGAATCACAACTGGTACAACACGTTCGTACGTCGCTGGACACAGATGGAGCGAGCCAGCCTCAACTTTAGCGGTGGAAACGATGCGGTGCAGTTTTTCTCGAACATCAACTTCATGCACCAGAACGGAGTTTTCAAAACCGATCAGGATCGTTATAATCCCAATGCCAACTATATCTGGATCAACTTCCGCTCGAATGTGGATATGCGTCTTACCCGCCGTCTGAACGGTTACATCCGTCTGAGTGGTAATGTGAAGCGCGAGCGTACACCCGGTTCGAGCGTGAATTCGGTTTACAACAGCATTTTCATGCTCCCACCCACGATGAACGGACCGCTCACTCCGGTCGTCATCAATCCGGATACCGGCGAGCCCACACCCGAAAGCGGCCAGGTGGTTACGACCGACCGCATTGGCTCGCCTACCTACGGTATGCTGAACCGTTCGGGATATTACCGTCACACAGTGACCAACATCAACTCTCAGTTCGGTCTTGATCAGCAGCTTGATTTTATTACCAAAGGGTTGAGCCTTGGCGGACAGTTCGTCTTCCAGACCAACTCCGTAGGGCACCTTCGAACCGGACAGAATTATGAACGCTACGTTCGCACCAGCGATCGCGAAAACCTGGTTTTCCAGCGGAAAGGTTCTGATTCGAACACGCCACTCCAGTATACCAAGTCCGGATCTTATTACTATCACCTTTCCTACAAGGCTTCGCTGGATTACAAACGCAGATTCGGAAAGCATGACATTAGCGGGATGGGCTATTTCTTCTACCAGTCCCTGACCAAGGCTGATGTGGGTAATACCGGAAATATCTTCCCTTATAACCGTGTCAGCTCGGGTATCGACGTGAACTATGGCTATGACAACCGTTATTTCGTGAAAGCCAACCTCGGTATCTCGGGATCTGAACAGTATTCGAAAAACAGCCGTTATACCCAGACACCATCCATCAGCGCTGCCTGGGTGGCTTCGAACGAGTCGTTCCTGCGTGACAGCGACTGGCTTTCATTCCTGAAACTCCGTTATTCCTACGGGATCACCGCGACCGACCGCAGCGGTTTACCACGGTACAGCTATCTCGACAACCTGTCGGTTTCGGGTGGAGGACGTGTTCCTTACCTCGGTTACACAGTGAACGAATCTACCTTCGGAAACCCCTTCCTGAGAGCAGAGAAAGTTAAGATGCAGAACTTCGGGGTGGATCTCGGGTTTGCCAATACCTATCACCTGTCGTTTGACATCTTCAACGAGAAGATGGACAACATGATCGTCAGCGCTAGCTCAACCATCCCGTCGTTCCAGGGAATTCCCCTGAACAACTATCCGCAGACCAACTCGGGTAATTTCGAAAACAAGGGTTTTGAGATCGCCGCCGGGTTCACCAAACAGCTGTCGAGCCAATGGGAGGTTTCGCTGAACGCTTTCCTGGCACAAACCAGTAACAAGGTGATCTCGATCAACGAGTCCCGTCGTACCGACGACTATGTTTACCCCATTCGGGTAGAGGGGCAGCCATACGATCAGAAATACGGGTATCTGGTTGATTACAGCAACGGAAATGGATTCTTCAACACCGAACAGGAGCTGCAGTCGAACAACCTCACTTATACCATGGGTACGCCCCGCCTCGGAGATTTGAAATATCAGGATCTCAACGGCGACGGAAGCATCGACGAGCGTGATCAGGTCCCTGTGGGTACAGGATCCATGCCGAAATCAACCTTCGGGGTGAACGGTAGTGTCCGTTACGGGGCTTTTGATCTCAATTTCCTCGTACAGGGAATAGGAGGTTACAAGCGCATCCTGAGCGGTACGGGAGTGTGGGAAAACCAGGGCGACGGTGTTTTCGGAAGTCTGCATCAGTATGCCTGGACACCAGAGCGTTATGCCAGCGGGGATGAAATCCTCTATCCGGCTCTTTCTACCGTTACGACGGTCAATCATCAGAACAGTGATTTCTTCCTCTACAATATGGCATACGTTCGGCTGAAAAACCTGGAAGTCGGCTACACCCTGCCAGCCAACATCAGCGGTCTGATCCGTGCCGACCGTGCACGCGTACTGCTGAGCGGACAAAACCTGCTCACCTGGGATAAAATGAAGACGGACGATTTTGGACCTGAGGGAGGTGGATTCACCGGTATTCCTGTCTATCGTGTCTACAATGTTGGTATAACCGTAACTTTCTAAGTCAAGAGTTGATATGAAGCGGAACAGAAGATATAAAAAACTGATAGTCTCGTTAATTGCGGCCGGGTTTCTCTGGTCCTGTAACGATGCCCTGGAACTGCCATCCGACGGCCGGATTGCCATGGACGATGTGTTCAATGATTACAACCGGATCCGGGGTTGGGTGAGCTCCTGCTACGGCTACGTGCCAAATCCCTATATGGACCGCGCCTCGTTTACGGACGAGGCGCAGGATTCCGACGACAACATGGCCGGCTCTACCTATGCTGCCTGGTATGGCGGTAACGTGACAGCCACCAATTACGCCGGAATTTCTCAGGACGGAAGCCCCTGGTCGAACCTCTATGCGGGTATCCGTAAGTGTAACATTTTCCTCGATCGGATCCCGACCGCTACCGCCTATGCTACCCAGGCTGAGAAGGAGTCGTGGACTGCCCAGGTGCACACCCTGCGAGCTCTTTACTACCTGCAGTTGATCAAACGCTACGGTGCGGTACCGATTTTCGACAAGCCTTTCGAGATCAACGCCGATTTCTCGGGTGTGCGCCGCGCGCCTTTTTCGGAAGTGGTGAAATTCATTCTTCAGGACTGCGAGAAGGCCCTCTCATTCCCTGCCGGACGGGACGGCTTTTCATTCGATGTCTATGAAAACCAGTATGGTATCATGACCCGTGCCGTGGCTCACGCCATCCGGTCGGAGGCTATTACCTATGCCGTAAGTCCGCTCTGGAACGACGGGACCTTCACCATGGAAGAGGCGACCCGCATCAACGCGGAGGCACTGGCAGAATGTCTCGCCAATGACTACCGCCTCTTTAATGTGGAGCCTGCTGCCAGTGCAGCGCATAACGCATATGGGCTGTATTTCTTTACCGGCTCCAACGACCAGCGTGCCAATGACAAGGAGACCATCCTGCACATCGGAAGCCAGATGCAGGTCTGGAAATGGGCGGGTCTGCCTTCCAACGTGGGTATGGAAAGAACAGGTCCCAGTCCGACCCAGGACCTCGTAGACGCCTATGAAATGGCTAATGGCGAGGCTCCTATCCTCGGCTATCAGGACGCTGACCGTACCCAACCGATTATCAATCCCAATTCAGGATATGATGAAAACAATCCGTATGAAGGCAGGGATCCCCGTTTCTATGCGTCGATCTACTATAATGGTGCGGTGCGTTTCCTAAACCAGCCGAATGGACAGAAAGTAGAAACCTTCGTCGGAGGCCGTGAGGAAATTTCTTCCAGCAGCCGTAAAAATACCCGCACCGGTTATTACCTGCGTAAGTTCAACAACTGGCAGTCGGGGCAAAACAACGAAGGGGACGGTGGTATCCGTCTTTTCCGTCTGGCTGAACTGTATCTCAACTTTGCCGAAACCGCTTATCAGTCTGCCGGCCCCGATGTGCCCGTGACCCATGGCAGCTTCTCGATGTCGGCGAGAGATGCGGTGAATGCGGTTAGAGCCCGTGCCAAAATGCCTGCCTTACCGTCCGGACTTTCCAAAGAAGACTTCGAAAAACGTTATCGTAACGAACGCCGTATAGAGCTGGCTTTCGAAACCCACCGGTACTTTGATGTGCGCCGCTGGAAAATTCTGGATCAGACCGACCGCTTCGTGACCGGAATGCGGATTACCAAAAACGGGGATCAGCTGAATTATACCCGTTTCCGTTTTGCCGATCGCAATTGCTGGTCCGAAAAGTTTTTACTCTATGCCCTTGACCCTGATGAAGTGAACAAGATGAATGCTCTTACAGGTACCAATTGGCAAAACCCCGGCTGGCTTGAATAGCCCGGTTTTTACGAAGAGGTTGTATTAGTAACATCTTATCGGAAGTGCCTCCTGTGGGCGCTTCCGATTTTTTAGGAGCCTGCCCTACCGGCAGGAATTAATCAAACATCATGCTCATGAAAAATAACTTCTTTACCCCATTAGCCTGTCTGCTGGCCCTGTTTTCATCGCAGGGACTCTTCGCGCAGCATTTTGTACAGTCGGCCAATGTTACGGCTACAGATGCGGTCGGCCGTACGCTTCCCGATCATGAGGAAGCCGGTGCACCGCGAAAAAACAAGTATGTCGGGATCTTTTACTGGACCTGGCATACGCAGCAGAGTGGCTTCGGCAAAAATGCCCCGCTGAATGTAACCGAATACCTGGCAAGAAACCCAAAGGCTGTTGACGACTTCAAAAATCCGATCTGGCCTAAGGAAAATTCCCCGTGGTTCTGGGGTGAACCGTTGTTCGGATACTACTGGAATACCGACGAATGGGTACTCCGCAAACACGCAGAAATGCTGGCGGAAGCAGGCGTCGACATGGTCATGTTCGATTGTACCAACGGCAATTTCGAATGGAAGGAATCGTACATGAAGCTCTGCGAAGTTTGGGACAAAGCCCGGAAGGACGGGGTTAAAACGCCTCAGATCGCTTTCATGCTGCCTTTCTGGGTGTCAGAGGGAGGCAAGGAGATATTGCGGAAAATTTACAGGGATCTGTACAAGCCGGGGCTTTACAAAGACCTCTGGTTCATGTGGGAGGGCAAACCATTGGTGATGGGCAGCCGGAAGTTTTGCGAGGACTATAAGGAAGGACCGTCCGATCCGGCACTTACCAGGGAACTTGAACAGTTCTTTACCTTCCGGCCTGGTCAACCGGTCTATAACAAGGGTCCGGAACAACCCGACCATTGGGGCTGGCTGGAGATATTCCCCCAGCATGGTTTTGTGAAGAAAAAAGACGGCGGCTTTGAACAGGTTACGGTGGGTGTTTCCCAGAACTGGAGTGCCGAAAGAGGGTTGACAGCCATGAATGCACCGGGATCGTTTGGTCGCAGCTACACCCATAAAAACGGGCATAACCATGATCCTTTTGCCGTCAACTACGGGTTGAATTTCCAGGAACAGTGGGAGCGGGGTCTTGAACTGGATCCGGACCTTGTCTTTGTCACAGGCTGGAATGAATGGATTGCCGGGCGTTACGACCTCTGGCAGGAACAGACCAACGCCTTTCCTGACCAGTTTAACCAGGAACACAGCCGTGATATCGAGCCTATGAAAGGAGGGCACGGTGACAATTACTATTATCAGCTGGCAGCCAATGTACGGCGGTTCAAGGGAGTACCGGCTCCGGAGAAACCTTCCGCCCCCAAAACGGCTGTTGTCGATGGGCAGTTCGCCGAGTGGAAGGACGTGAAACCTGAATACCGCAGCTATGCCGGAAATACTGCACCGCGTAACCATCCGGGTTGGGGCAGTTATCATTACGAAAATTATACAGGCAGAAATGACCTGGTGCTGATGAAGGTAGCCCGTGACAAGGACTACGTCTATTTCTATGCTAAAACTGATCAGCAAATTACCGAGCCCTCCGCTCATTGGATGCAGTTATACATCAATGTAGATCGCGATAAAAACACCGGGTGGGAAGGTTATGATCTGGTGGTAAACCGGAAAAAACCGGGTGAAAAGGCTTACCTGGAAAAGGCTACTGCCTCCTGGAACTGGAAACCGCTGGCAGAAGTGGAATATGCCTTTAAGAACAATGAGATCGAACTGCGCATACCCAGAAAGTTGCTGGAACATAATGGAGCACTGAATTTCGAATTCAAATGGCAGGATAACCTGCAGAAGCCCGGCGATATATACGACTTCTACCTGAGCGGAGATACGGCTCCCCTTGGGCGGTTCAACTACTTTTTCAAGGAACCATAAGATGTTATATAAGAGAGGAGTACAGTTGCTTAAGGAGGCCCGTTTCGGCCTCCTTTAAGTTTTACGGCCTGTCAGATCACGGGTTGCGCGAATAGGAGGCGGATATCTGCCATTCTTCGCATTTTCAATTGGTTATGGCTTCGGAAGCTATTAGATTTGTAGTCCTTTAACCCTTACATTCTACTATAATACTCATAACCTGGTATGATAAACCGGCAGTTCCCGAAATTTCAGCGGGTATTAATACTCATCTTCATTTTAGTGTTCGGATGTGTTCGTCCTGTCCAGAAGAACGATGGTTCGTTGTCCGAAGACCGTTATAAGGAACATGTACGCAGTACCGCCTTTCAGACTCCCGAACAGCAGCGGAAAGGCTTCAGGCTGCCACCCGGCTTTGAAATCTCCCTTTTTGCTGCGGAGCCCCAGATCGGGAAGCCGATGAACATAGAGTTCGATGACCGCGGCAGGCTCTGGCTCACACAGTCTACCGAATACCCCATGGCCGCAACCCCCGGAAGAGGAAGTGATAAAATAATGATCCTGGAAGATACCGACGGGGATGGGAGGGCCGACAAATTCACTGCGTTCTGTGATACCCTGAATATTCCGATCGGGATTATGCCCATGACCGACGGAGCCATCGCCTATAGTATTCCCAATATTTACTATTTCAAGGATACCAATCATGACGACAAGGTGGATGAAACCGTAAAGCTGTTCGGTCCCTTTGGCTACAACGACACCCACGGGATGATCAACAATTTTGTCCGTGGATTCGACGGGTGGATTCATTCCAGTCATGGATTTTCCAATACATCCCGGATAGATGCCGGAGGAGGTGATTCCCTGATCATGTTTTCGGGAAATACATTCCGGTTCCTCCCCGATGGCAGCCTCGCCAGGCAGACTACCTTCGGACGGGTAAATCCATTTGGGTTCGCGTATGACGAACGGGGCTATCTTTATTCCGTAGACTGCCATTCCAAACCCCTCTACCAGCTGATTCCCGACGGCGACTATCCGCATTTCAACAAGGTACCGACGGGTATAGGTTTTGCTCCGGAAATGATGGGGTATGAATTAGGCTCTACTGCACTGGCCGGACTGGTTTATTACACCGGGCAGCATTTTCCCGAGAATTATCGGAACAGCTTTTTCATAGGGGATGTGGTCACCAGCCGCATCAGCCGCAACTCCATCTCTTTTATCGGTTCCACCCCCGTACTGAAATTCGAAGAGGATTTCCTGTTGAGCGAGGATCCCTGGTTCCGACCGGTTGATATCAAGGTAGGTCCTGATGGAGCGCTTTATGTAGCCGATTTTTACAACCGTATCATCGGGCATTATGAAGTAGATCTTAATCACCCGGGACGGGACAGGACCAGCGGCCGGATCTGGCGGATCACGTATAAAGGAGGGCCTGTTCCCGGGGCAGCCCGCAAAAATTGGGCCCAGGCGTCCCTGGAGGACCTGGTGAGTCAGCTCAACTATCCTCAGCTCAATATTCGGATGCGCCTTGCTGACCGGATTCACGATTCGTTCGGAGCACAGGCTGTTCCCCTGCTCACGAACCTGCTAAAAGATGAAGCCAAAGGCAGGGAGGAAAAAATACAGGCGTTGTGGTTACTGCATCGCCTGGGCAGGCTCGATGACGCCTTGCTATCGCGTTACCTAACGCATCCGGAGGAAAATCTCAGAATTCACGCCCTTCGGATTCTGGCGCAGCGCAGAGAATTATCGGCCGATTTCAGGGCTAATGGCCGGAAGGCCCTGAAAGATCCCAGTCCTTTTGTACGGCGTTCGGCAGCTGAGTTGCTTCATCGCTTCCCTGCTGCGGAAAACCTGTCTCCCCTGATATCGCTCTATCTCGATACGCCGGAGGAAGATTCTCACCTGAAATATACAGCCCTTTTGGCCATACGATATAACCTTAGCGATCCGGCCATCATGGCCAGCGTGATACGAGGTTCCTGGAGTCTTAGGGAAGAGGAGGTGCTGGTCAAGGCCAGCATAGATCTCCCTGGCAGGACCGCCGCCAATTTTGTACTCGCCTATTTGCTGAAAGCCGATCCGAAAGCAGGGATACCGCAGTCCTATCTGGAATACGTAGCTACCCAGGTGACGACCTCTCAGGTCGATGTTTTGACCCAACGTATCGTCAGAGCAATTCCATCCTCCGATCCTGCTTACCTGAGGTTGTTGTCAGGTCTGGCATCCGGGTTGTTCCGTGCCGGAAAACCGATGGGAGCCGCTTTGTACCAGGCGATGGAAACGGCCTCCGAGCAGGCCCTGGAGCGTTTTTCAAAGGTTAATCCGCCTTCCCTGCACCAGCTGGAAGGGGATGACAGGAAGACGCTTATGACGGCTTTCAATTTCGCTGGTACGAACCATATTAAACGATTCGACTCGACCATCCTGAAATATCTTCCCAATGGTTACCCGCTCGATATACAGATTGCTGCAGTCGATGCATTGGTGAAAATTTCATCGGTGGATTACACTGGGGAATTCATGAAGCTGTTTGCCGCTCCGGAAATTTACAATGACTATAAGGTGAAGCTCGCCCAGGCCCTGAATGCGAATCCGACTCCGGAGGTGCTGCAGTTGCTTAGGAGGCAGTTGCCCGGGGCGCAACGAAATTTGCAGGTGGAAATTCTGACGCAGCTGCTTTTCAGTGCAGAGGGGACAAACCAGGTAGTTGCAGCCCTGAAAAATAACGAGGCGCCGATCGACCTTTTGCAGGTAAAAAGGGTGAAATCGGTTGCAGAAGAGCGTTTGAAGAACCATTCCAATGCCGATCTGGCAGGGTTGTTGAAACAGAGTGAAAGTACACTGGCGGAGCTGGAGAAACTGGTTCAGGAAAGAGAGTCGGGAGCATTGAGCTATAAGGGAAGTGTCGACAAAGGACGGGCGGTTTTCGAACAGAATTGTGCCGCCTGCCATTCCGTAAAAGGCCGGGGCGGTATGGTAGGTCCGCAGCTCGACGGGGTAGGAAACTGGGGGGTGAAGGCATTGGTCGAGAAAATCCTGATTCCGAACCGGAATATTACCCAGGCATTCCGCACCTATCAGATCAATCTGAAGTCTGGCGAAACCCGACTGGGCCTTTTCCGGCGTGATGATGGGGATAACAAGGTGTTTGTAGATCACGCGGGTCAGGAGTTTGCCTTGCGTAACGACGATATCGCCGATTATTTCACGATCAACATGACCATCATGCCTGATCAGTTCAGGTATACCATCCCCGAAAACCAGTTCTATGAGCTGATAACCTTCCTTTCAAATATCAAAAATTAGAGAGTTTTTGTTTAGCTTCAGTAGTTCAAGCCTTCCCGGTTGCGTAATTTT
>ENA-UOVV01001120-UOVV01001120.1-compost-metagenome-genome-assembly--contig:-NODE-1120-length-22766-cov-5.901105_pt1 | contig 22766 bp, 12 predicted proteins | sample MGYA00238155_ERZ761577 | MGnify/ENA primary metagenome ERZ761577 (study PRJEB28898, sample SAMN06268775) | compost metagenome | isolation source: Emeryville, CA | place: USA:Emeryville, CA | collected...
CAGCACTCAGGGACAGACTTGCCCCCATGGCCTCGGATACTGCCGGATTGCTGGCCTTCAGATAGGCCACCTTGTCCCAAAAGGCGCCGTTTTTCTTGTAGACATGCGCAGCCCCGGAGCTGTTCACGGTTTTGGAGGCGGGATTGTCAGCCGTACCCGAATCGTAAACAGCACCAATGATCAGGGTTTTGCCATCGTCGCTTAGCGCCAGTTCACTGGCGAACTGCAACCAGTCCTCGAGATATTCCGGGAAAATTGTGGTCGTCTGCTGCCAGAAACTGCCGGTGCGAGTAAACACATAGGCCGCACCGGTGGACGGATGGTCACCATCGCGCTCCTCAGTACCCACCACCAGAAGCGTCCCGTCGCCGTTAAATGCCAGAGAGCGTCCGAATTTGATGCCGGGTCTTGGCGCCTCGTGGTTGAGGATGGCTACCCGGCTCCAGGTGCCATTGTTTTTCTGGTACAGATGCACACTGCCCGCCCTATCTACATCGGGTACATCTCTATCGCCATTGACACCTACAGCACCTGAGTCATCAAACTCAAAGCCCAGCGCCAGATAACGACCATCTCTGCTCACGGCTGAAGCAGTGAGCATTTCAGAATTTTTGATGAGTCCCACTGCTGCAGAAATATCATCCGGAACAGAAACTGCATTTGAGGATCTGCACCTGCCCGCCTTATCGCATGCCTCCAGCAGATAGCTGGCTTTAAACTTCTGATGCAGCCCCACATCCAGCTCAAGGCGACGCTGGTTAGCCTTCAGGGTTTGCACCAGGCTGTAACCGGACTTGCCGTCGGGGTTCTCCAACAGGCGATACTCTTGCGCATGGGCAACCGCAGTCCAGCTAAAAACAAATTTTTTCTGTGCAGTCAAAGTCATGCTCAGTGAAGGACGATTCATCACAGGAGCAAAATTCACCTGCAGTACACAATCGCCCCAGAGCGCGTCTATGACATAGCTCTGCCCTTTCAGAGAACCGGAACAACCTTCGATTTCACCCAGCTCATAGGTATTGTTAGCACTCAACTGAAATGACACAGATTCACCAGCGGGTACGGAAGCAGTTGTCGGTGTAACACTGCCACCCTCACCAGCCACAACCTCTACCTGATAGATCTTTTTCTCGAATAGAGGTTGAACAAGACAATCGGACTCCACGCTGGAAATCACAAACTGGGTACCATTCAGGATGCCGCCGCATCCAGCGATATCAGCAAGAACAAAATGCTCATCAACCACGACTTCCAGACTGAGAGATTCTCCTGCTGCAACCTTGGCACCAGCTGGAGTCAATGCTCCACCCTCGGCTTCCGCAACTGAAACCTCAAACAGCTGCACCGCCTGAGAACTTGGCTGGCTCGACTGACTGGAAACGTCCGAGGATGAGCTGCTGGATATCTGGCTGCTACTGATCAGAGAAGAACTGCTGACAACCGGGTTCTGCGTCTTGCTAGCCGATCCGGAACCACCACAGGCCGTCATCACAAGACTCAATAGCAGCACCCAGGTACAACGAAAACTTTTCACACGCCCTCCATCAATATCAATCAACTGGATCAACACCGACAGGCCGTGATCCAGCGCTAAAAACCGCAAAAAAGCAGATAGTTGTTAGCGTCAGCCCGGATATTTATCTGACAAAATAACGACCAAATTGGTAGCGCTAACAAAAGAGCGGCGCATACTAGAGACTCCATGCGGGAGGCTCAAGGCCGAGGAAGGCGAAATGAGAAGGGAGTCGCACCCAGGCGCGCCCTATCCATCTGAGAGAGATGAGAAACGATTAGAGTCTGAAACCACCAAACGGAAAGATAACCCGTGTAGGCCAATGTGGAAGGATACAGGCCTTATTTGCAAATATTTATTTAGTAGAAATACCTAAATCTGCAGCGGCCATCCCAGCAGAAGAACCACCAACGTAGTTGCACCAACAACAATATTCATGGGGATGCCCACTTTGAGGAAATCGCTGAACTTGTAACCACCCGGCCCATAGACCATCAGGTTGGTTTGATAACCAAGAGGCGTAGCAAAGCTGGCAGAGGCTGCCATCATGATGGCAAAAACAAATGGCTCGGGATTGAGGCTGGCTTTTTCGGTAATTTGCAGAGCAATGGGCAGCATCAAAATTGCCGCTGCGTTGTTAGTGATCACCTCAGTCAACAGAGATACCACCACATAGGTAAACACCAGAATTAACCAGGGGCGCCCACCGCTGAGTGCCACCATGTTTTCCGCCAGGAACTGGGCCACGCCGGTCTTATAGAGTGCGGTTCCCAGTGCAAAGGACGCAGCTATAGTGAGCAGCACACTGGGATCAAGACTTTTTTGTGCCTGATGGGATGAGCAACACCCCGTAATAATCATGGCTGCCGCCCCCAACAGCGAAGCATTCAGCATGCTGATCAGATCAAAACTGGCTGCCACAATCACAGCCAGCAAAATTGCCCAGGCCAGATAAGCACGCTGATGTCGCGGCGCCTCGGTTTGCAGATCATTGATCAACAAAAAATCCTTGTTGTACTGCTGGCGACTGACAAACGCGGGACGAGCTTCCAACAAGAGTGTATCGCCCGGTTTGAGTTTGGTATTACCGAGGTTGCCCGCCACTCGCTCACCGTTGCGTGCAACTGCCAGCACAACTGCACCGTAGCGCTCGCGAAATTGCGAATCGCGAATGGTTTGGTTGATGCAGTTGGAGTGAGGTGAGATAACCGCCTCTACCAGACGGCGCTCCTTGTGCTCCTGCGCCAAAGTAGGCACACGATTGTTGGTAGAAGGCACTATGCCTTTAATGCGCAACAGATCAGAAATGGCCTCTATATCACCGGCAAACACCAGGCGATCACCGGCTTTCAAAGGCTCACCCGAATCCACTGCCGGAACAATCACGCCATCCCGTTCAATTTCCACCAGATAGATGCGCTTGAGATCGCGCAACCCCGCCTGGGCCACTGTCTGCCCCACCAGTGGACCATCAGCCGCAATGGCTACTTCCAGTGTAAATTCCTTAATGTTGCCGAAAATATTTTGCTCGCGACGATCAGGCAAACTTCTGGGGAAAACCCAAAGCATGTAAATGCCTGCAATGATCGCAACAGGCAAACCCACCCATGTAATGGAAAAAAGTGAAAAGCCCTTCTCTCCCGTAAGCGCCTGATACTGACCATTCACCACCAGATTGGTACTGGTACCAATCAACGTCAGGGTACCGCCCAGAATAGAGGCGTAACTCAACGGAATCATCAACTTCGATGGCGCTACATCTATGCGTTTGCTCCAGGCGCGAATGGCCGGAATCATGGTTGCCACTACAGGAGTGTTATTGAGAAACGCACTCAGCAGCATGACCGGTGCGGTAATCCGCAATTGTGCTGCGCGCGTGCTTTTGGGATTGCGCAACAGATGGTTGACCAGCAGGTCTACCCCACCCGAACCGTGAATACCAGCAGCTACCACAAACATGGCCGCCACAGTAATCAGCCCCTGATTACTGAACCCGGCAAAGGCTTCACCTGCAGTCAGAATCCCGAGTGAACTTAGAATAGTCAGTACCGCCAGCATCACCCAGTGGGCGCTAATGCGGGTAAAGATCAGCGTCATTAGAGCGCCAATCGTCAAAAAGAGAGAAACCAGACCTTGCCAATCCATCAGGAATCCTGCTGTCTATAGCCATCAAAAGAGGCGCGAGAATACCCAAAGGAGGACAGCGGCAGAAATAGCCAGAAGTGCTATAGATATAACCTTACGGAATATGAAGAATTTTGGATAAAACAGATGGTGGGATTGGCCTGGCAGGGAAATCCAGTTCAGGCTCAAGGCACGGCCAGCTCAATCACTCTGCGCTTCTTGCTTGCCAGCTCTGCTTCAGCCCAGACCATGCGCGGAAATTGGGTAAAGAGTTCATCAAAGCTGCCGTCAGCGACAGCAGCCTTCAACCCCTGCTCCAGGCGCTGCGCCAGCTGTTCGTTATCCGCCCGCACAAAGAAATAGACAGGGCTTTCGTAATACAGCAGCAGGTCTTCCTCAAGCGCGACATCAATGTCCGGGTAGCGGGTCACTTCCGGCAAGGCCTGATAAATACCCCGGGAGAAATAATCGAAACGCCCGGCCACCAGCATGCGAAACAATCCCTGATAACTGAGACTGGCCACCAGTGGCAGCTCATTGAACTCCATCACCGCCTTGTCCGGCCAATGGGTGCCCACCCCGCCGCGCAACTGCCGTAAATCCTCAAGGCTTTTCACACTGGAAAAACGCTCTTGCTCACCCGGGCGAATCAGAAAAACGCGATAATCACTGAGATGCTTTAACAGCCGAATGGGAATGGGACGGAGATTATGACTGGGGTTACGCTGGTAGGGCAGCCAGGTGAGATCAATTCTTCCCAGCTCTATCTCACGCAGCAAACGGTTTTCAACACTGATGACACCTACCCGCTCGAGCTGATAGGGGCCGTAAGCAGGGATGGTTTTGTCGAGTACCAGCTCAAGCAGCTGGTTGAAGTAGGCGGCGTTGGAGAAATCCTCGGGTGACTCCTTCATCGACACCACAATCTGTGTCACCTCGTCAGAGTGCAGGCCATCAGTCCCTGCATTTGTTGCCTGGCAGGGGGAAGCAAGTGAGCAGGCAATCAGACTCCCCACCCAGCACCAGGCCGCCAGTATCCGTGGCGCCAGCCAGTGCCGGACTTCAGGTTCTGCATGAACAAAGTGTCCCTTCATTGTCTGCTCAAAGGTCCGTTAGTTTTTGACAGGCGCCCGCCGGTATTTGGCCAGTTGATCGTACTGCCAGTTGCGCAGCGCCAGTACCAGGGTATAGCCCTGACGTTCCTCCAATGGCAATCCGGCATCAGTATTGTTGAGCTGATCAAACTCCCGCGCAAGACGCTCGATCTTTTTTTGCAGTTCGCCGTTGGATGCTGCTGACAACATACCATTAAGTACCACCAGTTTGTGGTCTGGCTTATCAAACTTCGCGTTAAATAATTCTTTTTCGATGGTGCTCAGAAAAAATTGCTGAATAGGACCATTTTTGCGCCAACTGAAATTGGGGGCCACCAGCAGTTTGATACGGTTTTTGGGCAGCAGCTCAATGATTTTCAAGCGATCCAGCCGCGCCAGCTTTTGTACCACTTCATGCTCACTAAAGGTGTAGTGACGGAGAATATCCTCGAAGGTCCAGCGGTTGAGCACGCACACGGTAATAATCAAAAACCCCGGATCGCGAACTATCTCCTCCTCCTGCTCAACACTCAGTTCCTGCAGGTGCGACTGACGCTCGGTCATTAGCTGCACCAGATCGGAAATTTCCATTCCCATCATCAGGCAAATCTGCTGTAGTTGCTGCAGGCTGAAACTGCGGGTGCTGAAGAGGCGTTTGATGGAGGCTTCGGACAGCTCCAGAACCTCCGCCACATCACGATATTTCAGATTGTGGGATTTAAGGGCTGCCTTGAGGCTCTCAACCAGGGCGTCCACCTGTGCCATATTCACTCTCCGGTATTATTTTTCGATACCAGAAAGTCTATATTGCGCAACATGGATTGAAAAGGTCGAATATAAAAATACATATCGGCAGACTGGCTCCCCACTGTCTGCTAATAAAAGGAACCCATCATGTCGTCGCTTACCCGCATCAAAGGCTTTATCCCCTATCTGCTGGTGGTATTTCTCAACGCCTTTGTGGATCTGGGCCACAAGATCATTGTGCAAAACACCGTATTCAAGGTGTACGACGGCCAGGCGCAGATAATGCTCACTGCCCTGGTCAACGCCCTGATACTTCTGCCGTTTATCCTGCTCTTTTCCCCCGCCGGTTTCTTTTCCGACCGATTTCAGAAGCATCGGGTAATGCGCATCAGCGCTTGGGCGGCTGTGGCCATTACCCTGTTGATCACCGCCTGCTACTACGCTGGCTGGTTCTGGGCTGCCTTCAGTCTCACCTTTCTGCTGGCCATCCAGAGCGCGCTCTACAGCCCTGCCAAATATGGCTACATCAAGGAACTGGTAGGTAACGAGAAACTGGCTCACGCCAATGGCGCAGTACAGGCCATCACCATAGTGGGTATCTTGCTGGGCACCTTTGTGTTTTCCGGTTTTTTTGAAATCCTGTTGCTCAATCAAGCCACCGACAATACACAGGACATTTTGCAGCGCATAGCTCCTTTGGGCTTTCTGTTGGTAGCACTTTCCGCGCTGGAATTGTGGATGGCCTATCGATTGCCACAAAAATCCCAGCCGGATACTCAGCGCCGTTTTTCCGCGAACAAGTACATGACTCTGGGCTATCTGCGCCAGAACCTGAGCGCACTCAAAGGGCGGCAGGTAATCTGGTTGTCAATTATCGGACTGTCCACTTTCTGGGCCATTTCGCAGGTATTGTTGGCCGCCTTTCCCGACTTTGCGGAGAACAAGTTTTCTGAATCCAACACACTGGTAATCCAGGGACTTCTGGCCTGCTCAGGCATCGGCATAATGCTGGGCGCCATTCTGGCGGGACGCTTTTCGCAAAAGCATATTGAAACCGGATTGATTCCTCTGGGCGCACTGGGCATTGCCATCTGCCTTGCGCTTTTGCCGCTACTGGATTCCTACACCTCACTTGCACTGGATTTTCTGGTGCTGGGTATGATGGGTGGACTCTTCATGATTCCCCTCAATGCACTCATCCAATATCACGCCAGAGAACATGAACTGGGCACAGTGCTGGCGGGCAATAACTGGGTACAGAACATCACCATGCTCGGCTTTCTCGGCCTGACGTTGGTGTTTGCCTGGTTTGGTTTTAACAGTGCGCTGCTTCTCAGTCTGCTGACACTGGTGGCAGTGATAGGCACAGGCTACACAGTAAAACAACTGCCCCATTCCTTCGTGCGCTTTGTCGTGAGTCTGATCTTTCGTCAGCGCTATCGCATAGACATAGTGGACTTTGACAATCTGCCGCCTCGCGGCGGTGTGCTGCTGCTGGGCAACCACATCAGCTGGATCGACTGGGCTCTGGTACAAATCGCCTGCCCTCGCCCCATTCGTTTCGTGATGCAGAGAGAAATCTATAACCGCTGGTATCTGAAACCTCTGCTCAGCCGTCTGGGGATGATTCCCATCTCTTCCGGTAACAGCAAGGAAGCGTTGACACGCATCGGCGAACTCCTGAACAAGGGCGAGGTTGTATGTCTCTTTCCCGAAGGTGCCATCAGCCGCAATGGTCATCTGGGTAAATTCCACAGCGGTTTTGAACGCGCAGTGATGGATGTAAAAAGTGCGGTTATAGTTCCCTTTTATCTACGCGGTCTCTGGGGCAGCGCCTTCTCCCGTTCTGCCGGCAAACTGCGCGAACAAAGCAATCTGCTAGGTCGCAGTTTTGGTTCTCGCCGCGATATTCTGGTGGCATTTGGCAAGCCTCTGCCGCTAACCACTAATGCAGCCGAACTCAAGCAAAAAGTTTTTGAGCTCTCTGTTTCTGCCTGGGAAGAACACACAAAACAACTGGACTCAATGGCACTGACCTGGATCAAGAATGCCAAACGCTATCGCTTCTCCCACTTCATGGCAGACAGCGATGGCAACAAATTCACCTATGGCCGTACACTGATTGCCACCCTGGCCTTTGCCAGAGCCATGAAACATTATGCGCACGAACAGAATGTGGGTTTGGTGCTTCCCGCTTCCAGCGCCAGCCTGATCAGCAATATGGCAATACTGCTCAACGGTCAGACAACAGTAAACATCAACTACACCAGCAGTGTGGTGGCTGTTCAGGCCAGCGTAGCTGCAGCTGAGATAAAAGCCGTTTTCACGTCAAAACGTTTTGTGGCCAAGCTGGAACAGAGAGGTATTGCCATAGGTGAAATGCTCAAGGAGACACAGCTGGTCTATCTGGAAGATATCAAAGCACAATTGAACAAGCTGGATCTGATACGGGCCACACTTATTTCCTTGCTGCCGGCCCGACTGCTCTTTGCTCTGGCCGGACGCAAACGCCAGCTGGATGATCCTGCAGCCATTCTCTTCAGTAGCGGCAGTGAAGGCACACCCAAGGGTATAGTGCTCAGTCACCGCAACATCATTGCCAACTGCAAACAGATCAGCGACGTGCTGGATACCCGCAGCAGTGATGTGTTTATGAATTCCCTGCCGCCTTTCCATTCATTTGGTTTGACCGTCACCAGTCTTATGCCCATGCTGGAAGCCATTCCCGTAGTACATCATCCCGACCCCACGGATGTGCTGGGCATTGCCAAGGTCATTGCCCGCTACAGAGCCACAGTACTCTGCGGTACCGCCACTTTTTTGCGTCTCTACACCAAGAATTCCAAGGTGGAACCACTGATGCTGGAGTCCCTGCGCATAGTCGTAGCCGGCGCGGAAAAACTTCAACCCCAGGTGCGCAATGAATTTGAAAGCAAGTTCAATAAACGCATTTTCGAAGGCTATGGCACCACGGAAACCACACCGGTTATCGCCGTCAATATTCCCGATATGCTGGACACCAGCTACTGGAAACTGCAGAAGGGCAACAAACCCGGCAGTGTGGGCATGCCCCTGCCCGGCAGCAGCCTACGTATTGTGGATCCACAAACACTGGAAACCCTGCCACAGGGAGAAGACGGCCTGATTCTGGTTTCCGGCACTCAGTTGATGTTGGGCTACCTCAATGATCCGCAAAAAACCGCCGATGCCATAGTCCATCTGGATGGACGTCGCTGGTACAAAACCGGGGACAAAGGTCATCTGGATGAAGACGGTTTTCTCACCATCGTCGACCGCTATTCGCGCTTTGCCAAAATCGGCGGCGAGATGATCAGCCTTGGCGCAGTGGAAGAACTGGCGCGTAAGATTCTCGCCAACACCCAGCTGGAGCTGGAACTGGCCGCCACCCAGATCAGCGATGAGAAAAAAGGGGAGCGCATCCTGTTGTTTGTTGCCGGCGATGAAACCTTGGATGCCGGTAGTCTGCGCCAGCAGTTACTGAGTGGCGGCATGGAGGGATTGATGCTGCCAAGTGAAATTCGCGTTATCTCTGAACTGCCCAAACTGGGCAGCGGCAAACTGGATTACAAAAGCCTGCCTGCTCTGATCAGTGAATAAATTCAATTGGCGTCAGCAAGAGTTAAATAGTGTAATAACAGCTCCCCAACCCAAGGGAAATAGCTTGGGGAGCTGTTAGACTCGATCTCACAATAACCCCAAACACAATAATTCCAAGAGGAATAACCAATGTCGACACAAGCGCTCAAGCTCTTCCGTCTGCTGATCTGTCTGCCTTTGATAGTTTTTCCCCTGCTGGCAACAGCCCAGGCCGAAGCTCCTGTCAGTAGCGACGGTGCGAACTATGAAAAAATCGGCCGCTTTGATGCCAGCCTGCTCAAACAACCCCAGCCCTTTATCCATGTTAAAGGCAATCGCTTTGTCGATGAGCAGGGAAAGACCTTTGTATTTCGCGGTGTCAGTATTGCCGATCCGGACAAGCTGGTTACACAGAATCAGTGGCATCCACGTCTGTGGGATGAACTGAAAAGCTGGGGGGTCAACACAGTGCGCCTGCCCATTCACCCCAGAGCCTGGCGCGACAGAGGTCAGGACGAATATATCAAGCTGATCGATCAGGCAGTCATCTGGGCCAATGAGCGCAATATCTATCTGATTATTGACTGGCACTCCATAGGTTTTCTTGCCAGTGGTGACTATCAGCATCCCATGTACCTTACCAACAAGCAGGAAAGTTTCCGCTTTTGGCATGACGTTGCCTACCGCTATCAGGGCATTCCCACCACGGCAGTTTATGAGCTCTTCAATGAGCCTACGACGCTGAGCAAGCCCTGGGGTCAGGCTGAATGGAAGGAATGGAAGGCACTGAACGAACAGATGATCGATATCATCTACGCGCTGGATAAAGATGTGATTCCGCTGGTGGCCGGTTTCAACTGGGCCTACGATCTGACACCTGTGCGCAAGGACCCGATCAATCGTCCGGGCATTGCCTATGCCTCTCACCCCTACCCCCAAAAAGAGCAACCCAACCCGCCGACAGAAAAAAACTTTTTCAAACTCTGGGATGAAAAGTGGGGCTTTGCTGCGAAAAAATATCCGCTGATTGCTACAGAACTGGGCTGGGTTAAGCCGGATGGCTACGGCGCTCACATACCTGTGATGGATGACGGCAGCTATGGCCCGCGCATTGTCGATTACATGGAAAAACGCGGCATTTCCTGGACCGCGTGGGTCTTTGATCCCAACTGGTCTCCGACCATGATCAATAACTGGGATTTCGAACCTTCAGAGCAGGGGGCTTTTTTCAAAAAAGTCATGCGGGAAAAAGCCGGACTAAAAGACTAGCCCTTTTATCAGTACGACATCGTCAGAAAAATGCCCGGCAATTGCCGGGCATTTTTTTAGAATCGACCGCTGAGTCCCACAACCAGACTTCTGCCCGGCAAGGGCACCTGCTCTTTCAGGAAGGAGGAATGCACCCGCGCCTCCCTGTCGGTGAGATTTTTCCCCTGCAGATAAATCTGCATACCCGGCACAAGATCATCCAGACCATAACTGATCTGCATATCCACCAGTGTATAGGCTGAGGTCGGCGTTTCGTAAGCCGCCAGGCGATCTTGTTTAAAGTAGCGCTGTACACCCAGTTCCAGCGATAACCTGCCCCAATCATAATTCAGCTGGCTACCCAGACGCAGGGGAGGAATACGCGGCAGGTTGTTGCCATCAACGCTGCGAGCGCGAATGGAATCCCCCATAAACGTCAACTTGAGTCTCTCGCTCACTTGCCACCCCACCTGACCTTCAAAGCCGTAGAGGCGCACATCCTGTGCTTCGTAGACATAAACAGGCAATTCACCGTGATCCTGGTCTTCGCCCTCGTCATGATGCTCGTGATCTTCGTGTTGATGATCGCCGCCCGAGTAGATCAGGCCTGTATTGCGCAAGGAATAGTAATCATCAATACGGTTGTAAAATGCATTAAAAATAAATCCCAGATTATCGGCATAATGGCGCAGACTGAGATCAATATTGTTGGACTTTTCCAGCGCGAGATTTGAATTCAGCCGTTCAAAATGCAGGTGGCCATGCTGCTCATCAAATTCCACGGTCATCAAAGCACCAACTTCAAACAGGCCTGAGCCCAAATGGGGGCCAAAAGCAAAAACCTCAGCTGCTGATGGCGCTCTTTGCGCATGGGTCAGCGACAACCCCAGGTTGTAACCCTCGGTAAAATCCCATACCACACCTACAGAGGCGCTGACCGGAGTGAAATTCTCCTTTATTGAAGATGCTTGCGATATTTCATGAAGAGGCTCGTCCTGATGCAATACCAGGTCCAGAGTGTCACTTGTCAAACTGACCTGCTCAACACGCGCCCCCAGCTGCAACAACCAGTCGCCCAGATGACGCTCCTCCACCAGAGCCAAAGCAAAACTCTCGGTCATACTGGGTGGAGTAAAAGCCTCGACGCCATCGGCGACAAAATCGCTTTGTTTTGCATGCAGGCTGAGAGCGCCGCTCCACTCGGCCAAAGGATGGTGAAAAAGATCGAATCTGGCTTCGCGTGTGAGATTATAAAAGCGGGTCAGCTGCTCGCCGTTTTCTATTTCAAAATGCTCGTAATCCGTATAGCCGATACGAGTATTCAATGCGCTGAAAAAATCATTGTCGAGGGTCAGCTCACTGATCAGTTGGACCCGATCCTGAGTCAGCTCGGCATGCACATCCAGCTCATGATCATGATCTTCATGATCGCCATGACGATGGCCGGGAATACCATATTGCCGCTCCAGTCTCCCCACCGAGAGCCCGAGATAACCTTGCGACATCAGGTAGCTGCCGCCCAGATTATATCCCTGGGCTTCAGTCGCCGAATTATCCAGACGGTCGTGCCCGCCACCGGGCAACCGATAATCGCCGGAGTCGCGCCAGAAACCATCAACATGCAAGGCAAACTCTTCGCCTCCGCTGGTAACACTGGCAGAGGCGAGTTTGTCATTAGCCACATCGGCATGCTGCAATCGCCACTCACCGCGCAAATCCGAAGATGAAGGAACGCGGTCGTCCACCACATTCACCACACCACCTATGGCACCGCTGCCAAAGAAAAGCGTGGCAGGACCGCGCAGGACTTCAATCTGACGCGCAGTTGCTGCCTCTGTCGCCACCGCGTGATCCGGCCCCACGCGGGAGGCATCACCCGCATCCAGCCCATTCTGCGCAATCAATACTCGCGGCCCTTCCAGACCGCGAATAATCGGGCTGCTGGAAACCGGGCCATAGTAGCTGGAGTGAATTCCCACCTCGTATTTGAGCGTATCGCCCAGCGTCACCGACTGGCGCTTGCGCAGGTTTTCCGCTTCCAGCACATTGACCGGCTGAGCCGATTCCATATTGGACACGTGCCAGGGCAAAGCCGTCACATTGATCACATCAATGGTCGAGGGATAGAGCACCAACCGCAGAGGTTCTGCAGGCTGAGAGTGCAAATGAAGGGTTTTGTGCATGAACCGGGGAGCCTTGATATGCAGCTCAACATGGTGGTCACCGAGCTTTGGCAGGCTGAATTCCCCTTTTTCGTTGGTACTGAACTGCAGGTTGGCGCCCACCACATCAATCACCGCCGAAGAGATAACCGCCCCTTGAGGATCAACCACCACACCCTGCACCTGAGCCCAAACCCATGGACTGACCATCAACAGACCAGCCAACGTCAAACCTTTCTTCACCTTGATACCTCCAGAATTCAGGCGATTACCACGCTTTTGGCATGCAACATATTGTTATAATATAACATTGCATGAAAATGAGGAACCACCAGGATCAGGCAAGTACGACCGGAAGGCGATCAGGTGAGGAGAATGGGGGCATCCCGACCGGGATCCTCTGGGAGAGACTTGGCGGGAATATCCGGCAAACAGCTATTTGTTGAGCAACAGATAGCGTCCGGCTTCGATCATGGCGCGACCATTGTGATAAGGGCACTTCCAGAAACCCAGCTTGTAAGGCGGTTCTGTTGATTTATCCAGCAAGGATAACCACAACCACTCTCCACCTGCGGAGTCCTTCTGGTAGCGCTGAATAAATCGCCAGACACCTTCAGCAGCACGAACATATTTTTCGTCCCGAGTGACAGAAAATGCCCAGAGAAAACCCACCAGCGCTTCGGCCTGTACCCACCAGACGCTGTCGCGATTGACAGTTTTGCTGGCGAAGTCAAAAGAATCCAGCACCTGCCCCTGCTCACCCAGAGCTTCATCCAGTGTCACTTGGACAATACGAATCAGTGTCGGCATCAACCGATGGGTCAAGACAGGGTCGCTCAAGGTTTCCAGCGCTCGTGCAATCAACCAACTGGCTTCTATATCGTGACCATAGGTGAAACCTGGCGAACGATCTGTCCAATCCATGTCCAAAAACATGCGCAGGTGATAAGTGTTTTTGTCGATCAGATAGCGATCAAAAAGATCTATACAGCGCGCAAGCGCGTCCCCCACCGCCTTTGACGGATGCACCTGATAAAGATTGGTGTAGGCCTCAAGCACATGCAGGTGGGTGTTTTGCGACTTGGGAAAATTCAAATCCTTTTCGCTCAGGCGAATGTCTTCAAGCGGAGTCCAATCCCGAGCAAATGCTTCCAGATAACCACCCGCCTCGCGATCCACACCAAAGCTTTCCATGAGCACAAAGCAATCCAGGGCACACTGCAAGGCTTCAGGCTCACTTGTGAGTCGGTAATAGGCACAAAGGCCGTAGATTACAAAAGCCTGAGCGTAAATCTGCTTCTTGGTGTTGAGCGGACGACCGTCAGCATCCAGTTCCCAATAAAAACCACCCTCTTCAGTATCCAAAAAACATTTCAACAGATAATCATAGGCGCGGCTGGCGCATTGACGATATTGGGGATTGTCAAGCACACCAGCCACTGTGGAAAAAAACCAGAGAATACGCGCGTTAAGAACCAAACCTTTGGAGGCTTCCGGGCGAGGACAATTCTGCGCATTCACTTCGCCGTAAAAGCCTCCCCGTTGTTCATCCAGGCTGTAGGTTGCCCACCAGTCAGCAATGGCACTTAACTCTATTCGCCATTCCTGTAGCAACAGCTCACAGGTTTGTGTGAGATCAGCTGCTGCCATGATCACACCAGCTGCCTGAGCAATTCCAGATTGGCACTGATCATTTTATTGCGAGTAGCCACAGAGGCTGCCGAACGCAAACCGTCTTCCGGCGTGTTCTTGCAGTAGTCCACCAGTTTTTCCACGGTGGAAGTGGCTACATGCATGCGCGTATCGGAAGAGGCGTAATAGATAAACACCTCGTTGTTTTCGTTGACTATCCAGCCATTGGAAAAGGTGACATTGGATACATCGCCCACCCGCTCCTCACCCTGAGGTGCAATAAAGTGGCCTGCAGGACGATGAGTAACAATCCAGGGACGTTCCAGTTCTGTCATGAACATGTAGAGCACATAGCGCAAACCCGCCGCCGTATTGCGCACGCCATGGGCCAGATGCAACCAGCCCTCGGCCGTTTTGATAGGCGCCGGGCCCTGACCGTTTTTGACTTCCTTGATGGTGTGATAAATCTTCGGGTCCACAATCACTTCGGATTTCACTTCCGCATAGGTCATAGAGTCAGTCAATCCCCAGCCAATGCCGCCGCCTGCCCCTACGCTGATAAAACCATCCTGCGGACGTGTGTAGAGGGCGTATTTGCCATCAACAAATTCCGGGTGCAAAACCACATTGCGCTGCTGCCCCGAGTAAGTAATTAAATCCGGCAACCGCTCCCAGTTCACCAGATCTCTGGTGCGGGCAATACCGCACTGTGCTTCCGCCGCTGATGTATCTTCCGGATGATTTTCATCCTTGCGCTCAGTGCAGAAGAGACCGTAAATCCAGCCGTCCTCGTGAGCGGTCAGGCGCATATCGTAGACATTGACATCCGGGCGATCGGTTTCCGGCATAGTGATCGGGTAATCCCAGAAACGGAAATTGTCTATACCGTTGGGGGATTCGGCAATGGCAAAGAAGGATTTGCGATCCACACCTTCCACACGCACCGCAAGAATATATTTGCCCTGCCAATAAAGCGCACCGGAATTGAAAGTGGCATTGATGCCCTGACGCTCCAACAAATAGGGATTGGTTTTTTCATTGAGGTCATAACGCCAGAAAATCGGTGCATGCGCTGCCGTCAGAATCGGATGTTGATAGCAGGTGTAAATACCATTGCCCTGCAGCTGAGGCTGGTTTTTGCGCGTCACCAGCGCTTCATGTTCCTGCAGCAGACGTTGAACTTTCGCTTTGAATTCGCTCATCGAAATAATACTCGTCTAGATGATTAGGACTGATTAGCCTGAAGTTCTTTTGGCATATCCGCCGGATAATCTTCCAGTTTGATATACCAGTTGCGCCACAGAAAGAGACTGGTTATTGCCGTCACCAACAGGCTGACAACAAATTCCTGCCAGTGCTGTATCACCATAAAAATGGCCGCCGCGACAAAGCTGGTTTGCCAGATAATGCCCACAGCCACATTGATCATGTCCCGCGCAAAATTTCTGTTGGCCTGAAGATCGGGATATTCCTGCCGCAAAGCTTCACGCACCGGCTTCCAGAAGCCCCAGGGACGCACCTTGAGATAAAAGATTTTCAGCACCTGCATATCATCGGGCCGGGTCATCAGGGAGCCCAGCACACAGGCCAGCACACAGGCCAGAAACATCAAAGGAAATGCGTGGAGCGGGTGAATATCAGTAAAGATCAGCGGCAAAGCGATCACTATGCCGGTAATCATGCCCCAGAAATAACCAAAGCCATTGAAACGCCACCAGTACCACTTGAGCAGGTTGGCTGCAGTGTAGGCGCCGTAAAAGGCGCTGACAATCCACTGAATCACATCATTGAGCGTGGGAATAAACAAACCAATTAGCACGCCCAGCACCACAAAAATGATAGACACCAGATAACTCATGCGCACATAGACTTTAGGATCTGCATCCGCGTTGATATAGCGCTTGTAAATATCATTAACCACATAAGCGGGCGCCGCATTGGTAGTAGCGGCAAAGGTGGACATAAATGCGGCCAGCAAACCCGCAATCAGCAAACCCAACAAACCCGTGGGAATATAATTTTTCAGGGCAAAGGGCAGAATCTGTTCAAAGTCCACGTCCGGCCCCATGGCTCGCAGCTCGTCCATAAAAAATGCCAGAGCCAGCACCACCAGGCCAGTGATCAACAGATAGCGGGGAAAAAGCAGCACTATGTTGACAAACCAGCTCATCTTGGCCGCTTCGACCGGCGTTCTTGCGGAAAGCACTCGTTGCATGTCGTAATTGGGTGCCGGCCCCGCGAGACTTTTTAGAATACCGCTGAGCAGCATCAGCATGAAAAAGATGGTGAAAGGTGAATATCCATCGGCACTCATCTTGTCCTGAGCCGAGGCCAGTTTTTCACTCCAGTCGAGCGAAAGATCCCAACCGAAGGCAATACTGGTCCAACCATCGGGAATGGCGATCTGCAACATCTCCGGTGAAACCTTCTGCATGGCAATCACACCCACCGCCACACAGGCCAGCGTCATGATGAAAAACTGCAGAATTTCCGTAAACACCACACTGAACATGCCGCCCTTCACCACATAAATTGTGGTGAGCGCAGTAATAATCAGGCCGTAACACACATCATTCCAGTAGGGATCGGCGTGTAACTGCCAGGGCAAAAAGACAGAGGCGAACTTGCCTATGCCGATAAAGCCATAGGCAAGAAAACTGATCACTCCCACCAGCGCAAAGACCACCACTATCATGTGTGAAAGAAGTGCGCCCAATCCTTCACCAAAGCGGAAACTGATCCACTCAGCACCCGTCATTACACCGGAGCGGCGCAACCAGACAGAGAGAAAAACCATCATGAAAATCTGGTTGAACACCGGCCAGAGCCAGGGCAGATAAATACTGGTGAGGCCATAGACAAACAGCAGATACACCAGCCACATGGTGCCGGATATATCAAACATACCCGATGCATTGGACAATCCCAGCTGCCACCAACTGAGTTTATTGCCGCCGAGAAAATAGCTTTTGATGTCTGTGGATGCGCGCCTGGAAATCCAGAAACCGATCACCAGCGTCGCTAATACGTAAAGCGCGATAATCGCAATATCAAGAAAAGGTAGTTGCATGAAATGAGGAATCCTGTGGCTACAGGGCCGAAGGCCGTTTCTTTATCTTTGTACTCAGCAATGCCTTTCCGATGCACGCAGAGCGTCTGAAAAAACCGTAGTGTAATCGGTTACACGTTTTTTTGCTAGTGTCTTTTTATCTCATGGTGTAGATTTTCGAGACATATACAAAGACATGAAAAATAAGTAGTGACGGGTGAAGTTCAGCCCGGGGAAAAAGTGTAACTTGAGACTGTCTACCTAACCTCTGGTCAGCCTGACAATCATAAGGCTAGGGAACTTGTTATGGAGGTTCCCTGTGCCGCGCTCTTTTTTACAACTCGCCAGTTATGACTGACCGATAAACGTTTACGGCACACTGGGTTTCTGGAGGTAAGATGTAAGATATCAGACATGGTCAAGGCGAACTTTTTTGCTAACACAAAGAAGCAGTGGTACTGTTTTCGAAATCCCAAAACCTTAACTTGGTGTGTCATTTTTAATTAAACTGAGAAAACAAACAATGAAAACTTTGAAACATTTTCTATATTTGGTCATCATGTCAATTTCAATCGCGGCATGCTCCTCTTCCCCGGCTTACGATGACAGTTACGATGACAGTTACGAGGAAGATGACTACGGTCTTATGTCAGGTAACACAGCTGCGACAATCAATCTAGGCAATATCTTTAAAGATAATGGGGAACGTCTCAAGCGCAAGCTCAACGGAGAAGAGACCGAGGATGAAGCCAACACCGAATGTGCGGCCATCACACATTACCTCGCTTACGTTTACAGCAAGGAAGGTCGAAACGAAGATGCAGATCGACAGCACGATAAATTCCTCTTCTTCTCAGCCAAGCTAGAACATAGGCCAAATAGGGCTTCCGAGATCAATGACCTTATAGATGAATATGATGACACGTATAATAAAGGATGGTTTACTTTTCTTAACGCGACCAAAGAAAAGTGCGATGATAAATATTATCGCGACACGAATCCATCAAAGGATTGAACAGAAAAGGTTTTGGTGACGCTTGGGCCAAAGCTTGGTCCTTGTGAAAAAAGAAGGCGGGCAAGGAGTCTCGTTGGAATCGAGACAAAAAGCGAATAGGCACCTCTACTTCAGCAGCACTGATACTTCGCAAAAGAAAACTACAACCCAATGGCAATCGCAGTGGTAATCTAACCGGCTGCGATTTTATGATTAGGCCAAACTGTGCCTAGTTTTTACTGCTCGTAGAAGCTGCCAACACTCGAATACCGGAGTTAAAAAGCCGGTAGTCTTCTCACCAATCTATTAAAAGTTTCTGGAAACATACAGATATAACCCCGTCGCCATTGACCAACTCCACCGCTAATACTTCTGCGGTACGTTGTGTCGCTGCGAGTCTCGCCTTTAGTTGCGATTAATGTCTCGAGGGCCCCTAACTCGGGGGAAAGCCTGTTATTGTCCAATCGAGCGGTTTAAAAGCCGCTCTTTTTTTTAAATTGGAACAACTATGATTGGTTTTATATTAAATCTGTTTAAGAAATCAAAAGATCGACCACTTGATAAAGAAAAATACAAAAAGGTTATAAAAGAAATAAAAAAATCTAAAAATAGGAGATAATATTAAAGTTGGCGTACTGTGGTCTTGCATACCTATCATTCGTAAAACTTTTGAAGGTAAAGTAATTGGCATATACTCCCAAAATTCAACACATCCAAAAGCAGAAAAAACATATGTTGCTGAAATATTGTATACTAACGAAGAAAAAAGAGATGTCGTATTCAGTTTTAAACTTAATAGTCGCACTGATTTAGCTTTCGGTACCGAATACATCGACGGTGAATTAATTTTAATAGATGACTAAAATAATAAAGCAAATAAGAACCCCAGATCCAGACCAGAGTCCCTATGTCCAATATTCGCGATGTTGCCCGACTTGCCGGCGTCTCTATAGCCACAGTGTCCCGCGCACTCAGCGCCCCCGAAAAAGTCTCTGCAGAAAGCCTCGCCAAGGTTCACAAGGCAATCGACCAGGTGGGTTACAGACCCAATATGCTGGCCCGCAATTTCCGTTCAACCCGTGCCTACGCGGTGGTGGTACTGGTTCCGGATATCTCCAACCCTTTTTACTCGCTGTTTATTCGCGCACTGGAAGATCGCGCCCATCAGAAAGGTTACGCCGTACTTCTGGGTGATACTCGCGGCCTGCCTGAACGGGAAATGGAATATATTCGCCGGGTGGAAACCCGACTGGCTGACGGCGTTATCCAGTTGCGCCCCAGCTCGGACAACATTCCGCCGGGCGTGCCCTGCGTCAATGCCTGCGGCTGCGAATTTACCACTGGCCCGTCCATACGCATCGACAACCGCGGCGCCGCAAGGAGCATGGTCAACTACCTGATTTCACTGGGTCACAAACGCATTGGGGTTATTTCCGGACTCAAGGATAACCCCCACACCATCGACCGACTGGAAGGTTACAAGGAAGCGCTGGCAGAAGCCGGTATTCCCTTTGAAAGGGATCTGATTGCCGAAGGCGATTTCACCATGTGGTCAGGACTCAATGCCGCCTTTCAGTTTTGCAATATGAAGCACCGCCCTACTGCCATTTTTTCCATGAATGACGAGATGGCCATAGGCGCCATGCAAACACTGAAAGGTCAGGGCATTCGCATTCCGGAAGACATGTCGGTCACCGGCTTTGACGACATTGCCTACGCCAGATACAGCGATCCCAGCCTGACCACCATTTCCCAGCCCGCTGAGGAGATGGGCAAGATGGCGATGGACATGCTGCTCAAGGTAATCGAAGGCGAGCCCCTGAGTCAGCACGAGTGTGTACTGCCCACGGAATTTATTATTCGCAAGAGCACGGGACCCGCGCCCAGATAAATTTTTCACACAAACAAAAACGCCCGCAATTGCGGGCGTTTTTGTTTCACATCATCTCTTACAGACTTTCTCCGCGGCGCTGAATCAGATCACTTTCAATCTGCTTCATCAGTTTGTCATCCAGCGGATACCAGGCAACAAAAATGGTGCCCAGAACACCTATCACCACCGGAATAGCGGACATCAACAAAATCATGCCCTCAATGGCACCTTCGATCGCTGCTTGCACGTTGGCGTCATAACCGTAGAGCGTCAGCACTATCAGCACCAGCGCACCGGCAAAACCGTGGCCGGTTTTGTTGATAAAGGTGCCTGCGGAATAAATCAAACCGGTTGCGCGGCGACCATTTTTCCATTCAGAGTAATCCACGGTATCGCCCAGCATACTGAAGAAAAGTACCGGCATCATACCCGCGAAGAACTCGCCGATAGTGGCCAGCACCAGCATGGCGGTGACCTGCTCAGGCGAGATGAAATAGATAGCGCCATTAAAGATCGAACCCAGCACAAAAGCAGCTGCCATCAGCGTGCGCTTGTTGAAATGTTTTGACAGGGCGCCAGTTGCCACAGCCGCGACCAGCGAGGCAATCAGGGTGATGGCAAAATAGAAGCCCACCAGATCCTCACGCCCCAGATAGTATTTGAAGTAGTAGCTGGCTGCGCTCGGACGCACAACGGTAAACAGGCCGAACATGATGCCCACGCCCAGAAGAATCAGCCAGGGTCTGTTGGAGAGCAAATCTGCCAGATCTTTCTGTGTGGGGCTGAGTTGCTCAACCGGACGAGTGATAAGGCGTTTGCGCAGAAGGAAAGTCCACACAAAGCTACCCAGCATCAACAAGATCGCAAAGTACTTGAGATTGGGATATCCCTCGATTGTGAGACTGATGATCAACAGGCTGATACCCGCAACAGGAATCAGAATAACCGGCAGGTTGCAGAACAGATCCCTCATCTCACCCCAGAAAGGTAAATCGGATTGGACCGGTGGTTTGACGCGCTCGCGCGTTGTCAGATAAGTGATCAACAAAAACACTATCAGCAACACCGCAAATATCAGCATAGTGCGCTGATAACCTACCGCGTCATTACCTTCTCCCAATCGGGCCACCAGATAGGGCAGACTCGCCATCACCACCAGGCCTCCACCAAAGGCGCCAATAAATCTATAACTCGACAGACTGGCGCGCTCCTTGACGCTATCGGTCATCACACCCATCAAGGCGCCATAGGGTACGTTGTTGGCGGTGTAGGCGAGAGTGAGCAGGAAATAGATCAGGAAGGCATAGATCACCTTGCCGCTGTAGCTCAGATCCGGTGTGGTAAATATCAACGCAAGAAAGAGTGCAAGCACCGGTGTAGACCAGAGAATCCAGGGACGGAACTTGCCATTGCGGGTATTGGTACGGTCAGCGATGGATCCCATGATGATGTCACTGATTCCGTCCGACAGACGCACCAACAGAATAATGATGGTGGCGTGGGCCGCAGCCAGACCAAAGGTATCTGTGTAAAACACCGGGATAAAAAATCCACTGCGCCAGACAAAATTGGCAGCGGCATCACCCATGCCGTAACCAATTTTTTCACGCAGGGAGAGTTTGTGGGTGGAGCTCTGCATATGGATCACTCACTTGTTGACGACATTAGTTATTTTTACTGATGACCCCAAGTCCCTTAGGCGCCCTATGGCAGGAATAGCAAACAGGATATTGCCGGGTACTTATGGTTATTCACGCTTGGTTATTCACGTTGAGAAAAAACGAAGCCGGGGGATAATGCCACGCCATCCACCGGCTAGCAACTTGCAAAAGATCAGACTCCCCTGCAGTGATCCACCAGCTCCACCGCCGCCACTATCAGGTGGTAGAGGCTGCTCGCAGGCGCTTCCGCGGCAATCACCTGATCTTCGGCCCCCCGCCTGTCCACATAGGAGCCGGGGACGGGAGCGCAGAGATAGTAGGTAAAAAGATCGTCCACCGCCTTGACGGCTATGGCCTCGGCCCGGGGATGACCCGCGCGAATCTGCACCAGACTGGCCTTGATCAGCTCGGTCATACCCCAGCAGCGCTTGCCCGAATCCAGCACTCGCCCATCGGCAGCCACCGCATCGTACAGCAGTCCCGAGGGCGCCATACCCAGCGCGAGCCCGCGTTCATAGAGTACACGGGTGTACTGGCTCACGGGTCGGCCGCTGCGGCGACTGTACCAGTCCAGCAGCCAGACCCACTCCATCATGTGACCCGGCTCCACTACCTCTCCCCGCTGGTCGGCGAGGCGGGTCCAGTCCTCGTTGAAGAACTCGAAAAGCACCCCCCGTTGCGAATCAAAAAAACGGGTCTGGAACAGGGCAAAGAGCTCGCCCACCCGCGCCAGCCAGCGGCTATCGCCAGTAGCGTCGTAGAGCGCCAAAAAGGCTTCGAACAGGTGCATGTGGGGGTTTTGGCGTCGACAGGCATAGTCGTAATCGCCCTCTATCCAGCCCCCCACGGCGGAACCAAAGCGCGTATCCAGATGGGCCACCAGCGCTTCGGCTTCCTCCAGCGCTGATTTATTGCCAAAGGCCCGGTAGATCCAGGCCAGGGCCAACAGGAAGAAAGCATGATCATAGAGATCCTGACGTATGTCCTGATGCTGGTGATCCGCCGTCAACAGATGCACATAGCCCGCTGCCGCCGAAGGATGGGCTGCCTTGGCGCGCACAAATGCCAACAT